>Ga0307302_10000146_pt1 | contig 30366 bp, 35 predicted proteins | sample ER_DNA_183_FD_194490 | JGI IMG/M metagenome (GOLD analysis project Ga0307302, IMG submission 194490) | Bulk soil microbial communities from the East River watershed near Crested Butte, Colorado, United States - ER_DNA_183 | ecosystem: Environmental > Terrestrial > Soil > Floodplain | place...
CGGTGGTCGCCTCGGTGCCTGAGTTCACCATCCGCCACTTTGGGAGGCCGAACCGTCTCGCCAGCTCTTCGGCGACGGCGATCACGTCCTCGGTCGGCGCCGCAAAGTGCGTGCCGCGGGGAAGGCGCTCCTCCACTGCGCGAGTGATCGCCGGATGGGCGTGCCCTTGGAGCATCGAGCCGAATCCGTTGTGAAAATCGAACATCTGCCGGCCGTCGACATCCCAGACGACGGCACCTGAGCCACGCTCGACGTAGATCGGCCATGGCTCGCGCGCGTGGTAGGAAGAGGGCACTCCTGACGGCATCACGGCTCGCGCGCGCTCGAACATGGCCTTCGATCTCGGAGTTGCCTCGTCGAGTCGGGCGCGCTCGCGCTCGGTCAGCTCCCGCACGCGCTCGCGGTCGATCTGAGCCGTTGCCGGCGCGCCGGTGCTCACGGCGCCCGTCCTTCGCGGCGCCGCTGAAGCAAGATGTTGCCCGCCATCAGGCTGAGTGCGACGACGAAGATCACCGTGCCCATCACGTTAACCTGAGGCGGAACCCCCCGCGTGGCTGTCGCCCAGACGAAGAGCGGGAATGTCGTCGTTGCACCCGAGTTGAAGTAGGTGATGACGAAGTCATCGACGGACAGTGCGAACGCGAGTAAGGCGGCCGCGAGGATGCCGGGCGCGATCAGCGGCAGGGTTACCTTGCGGAACGTCGCCCACTCGTTCGCCCCGAGATCCATCGCGGCTTCCTCGAGGTGCCGGTCGAAGCCGACGAGCCGTGCCTTCACGGTCACGACGACGTAGCTGACGTTGAACATGATGTGCGCGATCACGATCGTCACGAAACCGGTGGCGTAGTGCAGGTTGAGGAAGAGCGCGAGGAGCGAGGCGCCGAGCACGATCTCCGGCGTCGACATCGGCAGGAAGATGAACAGGTTCGTCGCGCCGCGCCCTCGGAAGCCGTAGCGGACGAGCGCGAGTGCGATCAGCGTCCCCAGCGCAGTCGCCACCACGCTCGAGATCGCCGCCACCTCGAGGGACACCTTCATCGCGTCCGTGAGGCCTGGATACGCATTCCAGTGCCGCCAGTTGTCGAGCGTGAAGCCCTCCCAGATGTAGTTGAACCTCCCCTTTGGGTTGTTGAAGGAGAAGAGCACGACGATCGCGATCGGAACCAGGAGATAGGAGAACGCGAGCAGCGCGTACAGGGTCAGGACGTGATGCCGCGCAAAGCGAAAAGCGCGGGCGAGCGCGCCTGGACGGCCCCTGCCGACAGTCTCGACTGCGACGCTCATCCGGTCAGCTTCTCCGTGCCGAGCGCGCGGGCGTAGACGGCGACGGCAACGAGGATGGCGGCCATGAGGACAAATGAGAGCGCCGCCGCGGCTGGGTAGTCGATCAACTGGAGGAACTTGGACTGGATAACGTTCCCGATCATCTTTTCCCTGGGCGACCCGAGTAGCTGCGCGTTGATGAAGTCACCGGCGGCCGGGATGAACGTGAGCAGGGTTCCCGCAAAGATCCCGGGCAGCGAGAGCGGCAGCGTGACCCGGAGGAATGCCTGCAGGCGGCTCGCGTAGAGATCCTGCGCAGCTTCGATCAGGCGGTGGTCGATCTGTTCCAACGACACGTAGAGGGGCAGGGCCATGAAGGGCAAGAAGTTGTAGGTGATGCCCGCGACCACGGCCGTCGAGGTTGCGAGAAAGCGAAAGTCGTCGCCGACGAGCCCGAGCGTCCTCATCGTGTCGAGGACGAAACCGTTGTCGGCGAGGATCGTCTGCCAGGCCAGGGTCCGAATCAGGTACGTGACGAAGAACGGCGCGATGATCGCCAGCAGAAAGAGGTTCTTCCAGCGCCCGCCCCGGAAGGCGATCCAATACACGAGTGGATAGCTGACGACGAGTGCGATCACGGTCGCGAGCCCGGCGTAGAGGAATGAGCGGACGAGTTGCTCGTGGTAGCGGTCTATCGCCTCCCAATAGTTGCCCCACGCCCATGCGAATGAGTAGCCAAATTCGAACGTGCCTTCCTGGAGTGACTGGTAGGCGAGAAATCCCAGCGGGATCGCGAAGAAGATCGCAAGCCAGGCCAGCCCGGGCGTGAGCAGGAGGTACGGCGTCAGCCACCGATGGCGGTGGAGGAAGGCCACGTCGGGCTCGTCAGTGGATCATGTGCCGAGCAGCGCCTGCCACTTCTCGATGTAGTCCTGATTTCGGGCCGCCTCCGCGTCGAAGATGACTACGTTCGAGAGCATCTCCTCGTCCGGGAAGATCAGCGGGTTTTCGAGTGCCTTCGGGTCGATCTTCCTGGCCTCCTCCCGCACGCCCTTCACCGGGCTGATGTAGCTGCAGCCGACCGAGATCTGCGCCGCGATCTTCGGGTCGTAGACGTAGTTCATGAAGGTTGAGGCGGTGAACACGTCGCCGCCTTTCGGGATCAACATGTTGTCGGTAGCGATGTCACCGCCCGACTCGGGCAAGTTCCAGACGAGGTTCTCGTTGCTGGAGACGAGCTGGAGGACGTCGCCCGACCACGAGAAACAGCAGGCGAGATCGCCCTTTGCGAGCGGGCCCGTGTACTCGTTGCCCGTGAAATCGCGGATCTGGCCGGAGTCGACCGCCTTCTGGATTCGCTTGATCGCCTTGTCGAAGGAGGCGTCGTCGACCTTCGTCGGATCGTCGCCGTTCGCCAGCATGACGAGCGACATCGTGTCCGCCATCTCCGTGAGCAGCGTCACCTTGCCCTTGTACTTCGGATCCTCGAGCAGGGCCTCGATCGACGTCACGGGCTTGCCGCCGGTGAGTTTCGTGTTCGTCGCGATGCCCGTCATGTAGGACTGCCAGGGCAGGCTGTAGTCGCGGTTCTTGTCGAAGCTGGGATGCGCGAGGGCGTCCTGCAGGTTCTTGATGTTGGGGATCGCGTCCTTGTCGAGCTTCTCCACCCAGCCCTTGCTGATCATCAGCCCCGGGAAGCGCGTGTTGTCGGTCATGACGATGATGTCCCGCCCGACCGACTGCCCCTGGGCAAGGGGCCGCTGGACCTTTCCGAAGAGGATCGCGTTGTCGGTGATGTCCTCGTAGTAGTTGACCTTCACGCCCGTCTTCTGCCGGAACTCCTCGAGGCTGGGCCGCTTCTTCGTCTTCTGGTCGTAGTCGATGTAGAGCTGCCAGTTCGAGAAATCGAGCGTGTCCGCGAGCTTCTGCTCGCCGCCGCCCGAGGACCCGGAGTCGCCGCCGCAGGCGGCCAGCACTCCCGGCAGGCTGAGGACGACGCCGCCGAGCGCCGCACGCTCGATGAGTTCGCGCCTGGTGAACGTGTCGGTCATGTGAACTCCTCCTTCTCGGGAGCGTCGACGACAAAGGTGGAATCGCCGCTCCAGCTGAGCGTGATTCCGTCTCCCGGTGCGGGGTTCGCCGCTCCAGGGCCTGCGTTCTGCACGTAGAGCGTCAGCCGGCCGGCCTTAGTCTCGACCACGTACTGCGTGGAGACCCCCACGTAGGCGCGCTCGAAGACCTTGCCCTGCAACGAGTTGTCGCCACCGGGCCCGACGCGGATCTTCTCCGGACGGATTCCGACGGCGATTCTGCCGGTGCGGCCCGCGAGCGCCTCCGCTGGGACCGTCAGCTCGCCGCCCTCATCGAGCCGCACGCGGTCGGGGCCGGCGGCGACTCCGGACAGTAGGTTCGAGATGCCGAGGAAGCCCGCGACGAAAGCCGTTCGCGGCCGCTCGTAGAGCTCATCGGGCGGGCCGAGCTGCTCGATCCGGCCGCGGTTCATGACCGCAATCGTGTCGGCCATCGTCATCGCCTCTTCCTGGTCGTGCGTGACGTGCACGAACGTCACGCCGAGCTCATGCTGGATCAGCTTCAGCTCGAGCTGCATCTGCTTGCGGAGCTTGAGGTCGAGAGCGCCGAGCGGCTCGTCGAGCAGCAGCACCTGGGGCTTGTTGACGAGCGCTCGCGCGAGCGCGACCCGCTGCTGCTGACCGCCCGAGAGGAGCGCCGGCTTTCGCCGCTCCAGACCGGGGAGATCGACCAGCCCGAGAATCTCATGGACGCGCCCGGAGAGCTGGCTGCCCCTGAGGCTCTTTCTGCGCAGTCCGAAGGCGACGTTCTCGAACACGGTCAGGTGCGGGAAGAGCGCGTAGCTCTGGAAGACGGTGTTCACGTCGCGGCGGTACGGAGGAAGTCCGGTCATCTCGCGGTCACCGAGGAAGATTCGCCCTTCGGTCGGCTCCTCGAAGCCGCCGATCATGCGCAGCGTGGTCGTCTTCCCGCAGCCGGAGGGGCCGAGGAGGGCGAAGAAGCTCCCACGCGGCACATCGATCGAGAGGTCATCGACGGCGACGACGTCGTCGAAGTGCTTCGTGACGTTCTCCAGGCGAACGTCGGCGGGCTTCATCGTGAGGCCGTGCTCGACTCGCTCCGCAGCCTCGATCGCCACTAGTCGATCTTCGCCATGACGTGCTTGATCTGCGTGTAGTCCTCGAGCCCGTAGACCGAGAGATCCTTGCCGTAACCCGATTGCTTGTAGCCGCCATGCGGCATCTCCGAGACGAGCGGGATGTGGTCGTTGATCCACACGGTCCCGAACTGGAGCTTGCGCGCCGCGTTCAGCGCGCGGCCGACGTCTCGCGTCCACACAGAGGCCGAAAGGCCGAACGGGACGTCGTTCGCCCACGCAATCGCCTGATCATCGTCAGCGAAGCGCTGGACGGTGACGACAGGGCCAAAAACCTCCTTCTGGACAATTTCATCCTCCTGTCCGACATCGGTGATGACCGTCGGCTGCACGAAGAAGCCGCGGTCGCCGTTCGAGCCGCCGCCCGTCAGCACCTTCGCCTTCGTCGAGGAAGCCCGCTCGAGGAAGCCGAAGATCCGGTCCTGCTGAGCCTTCGAGATCACCGGGCCCATCTCGATCTCGTCGCTCGTCGCCGGATCGCCGACCTGGAGTGACTCGACGGCTGGCACGAGCTCATCGAGGAGCCTGTCGTAGATCTTCGGTCCGGCGACCACGCGCGACGCGGCGGTGCAGTCCTGCCCCGAGTTCCAGTAGCCGGCGATCTTGATGCCCTCGGCGACCGCGGCCGGGTCGGCGTCGTCGAACACCACCACGGGCGCCTTGCAGCCGAGCTCGAGGTGCACGCGCTTCAACGTCTCGGCCGCGGCGCGCGCGACTTCCTTGCCCGTGGCGACGTCTCCGGTGAGCGAGACCATGCGCACGTCCGGGTGGCGGACGAGACCTGCGCCGACCGGCTCGCCGTCGCCGGTGATCACGTTCAGCACCCCGGCCGGGAAGATGGCGCCCGCGAGCTCCGCCATGCGCAGGGTCGTCAGCGGCGTCTGCTCGGAGGGCTTGAGGACCGTCACGTTGCCGGCGGCGAGCGCCGGCGCGATCTTCCAGATTCCCATCATCAGCGGGTAGTTCCAGGGTGCGATCTGGCCCACGACCCCGACGGGCTCGCGCCGGATCATCGAGGTGTAGCCGCGCATGTATTCGCCGGCCGCCCGTCCCTCGAGCGTGCGCGCGGCTCCGGCGAAGAAGCGCAGATTGTCGGAGCAGACGGGCAGCTCGTCGCGCGCATAGGGCAGCGGCTTGCCCACGTTCTGCGACTCGATCTGTGCGAGCTCCTCGGCATTTGCGTCGAGCGCGTCCGCCAGCTTCAGCAACATCTCGGCTCGCTCGCCGGGGGTCGTCTCGAGCCACTCCGGCAGCGCGCCCTTGGCCGCCTCGACCGCCCGGTCGACATCGGCCCGCGTCCCCTGCGGCACCTCTGCGATCGTCTCGCCGGTGGCGGGGTTCACGATCTCCGCCGTCGCGCCCTCGGCGGCATCCAACCACTTGCCTCCGACGAAGTTCTGGTACTGCGCGACCGTGATGCTCATCGAAACCTCCTGATCTGTCGTCGAAACTATCTCATTGTCTGGCGCCTGCGGCCGCTGCGGCCGGTGCCGCGACGCTCGTCGGCTCCTGCGTCAGGCGTTGCGCGATGTAGACCGGAATCGCCGAGAGCAGGACGACGAGCACGGCAACGACGTTCACGATCGGCAGCTGATTCGGCCGGGAAAGGTTGGTGAAGATCCAAAGCGGGAGCGTCTGCTGGTCACCAGCGGTGAAGTTCGTGACGATGATCTCGTCGAACGAGAGCGCGAACGCGAGCAGCCCCCCGGCGAGCAGCGCCGTGCGAATCGCGGGCAGGGTCACGTTCCGGAACGTCTGCCAGGTGTCCGCCCCGAGGTCCATCGAAGCCTCCTCAATCGACCGGGACAACCTCCGCAGCCGGGCGACAACGTTGTTGTAGACGACGACGATGCAGAAGGTTGCGTGCCCGACGATGACGGTGAAGAGCCCCAGCCCCACGCCGAACGGCTCGAAGACGGTTCGAAACGTCGCGTTGAGGGCCATGCCGGTGACGATGCCCGGGAGGGCAATCGGGAGAATGACGAGGAACGAGACCGTCTCCCGCCCGAAGAACCGGTAGCGCTGAACCGCAAATGCGGCCAGCGAACCGAGCAGTAGGGCGAGGGCAGTCGCGCCGAGCCCCGCCTTGAGCGAGGTGAAGAGCGCGTCCCTAGCTCCCGGGTTGTCGATCGCCTTCCCGAACCACCTGAGCGTGAGGCCGTCGATGGGCCAGGCCTGCGTGCGGCTGTCGTTGAACGCATAGAGGGCGATCACGAGCAGCGGCAGGTAGATGAAGGTGAGCGTCAACACGGTCGCGACGCGGAGAGCGATCCTGGCGAAGAGAGACTCGACCATCAGAGGGACTCGAAGGCGCCCAGGCGGCGGGCCACGAAGAGGTAGGCGATCATCACGACCACGGGCACGGTCGCGAACGCCGCAGCGAACGGGAGGTTATTGGCGACACCGACGTTGTCGTAGACGACGTTGCCGACGAACTGGTTGTTGGAGACGAGCTGAGGCGTGATGTAGTCGCCGAGGGTCAAGGAGAACGTGAAGATCGAGCCGGCGACGACGGCGGGGAAGGCGAGTGGCAGCACGACCTCACGGAAGGTGCGTCCGGCCTTCGCACCGAGATCGCCCGAGGCCTCGATCAACGACGAGGGAATTCGCTCGAGCCCCGCATAGACGGGGAGGATCATGAACGGCAGCCAGAGGTAGCTGAAGACGAGCCACGTCGCGACGTTCCCGAAGCCGGGGCCCTTGAGGCCGATCGGGTCGAGCGCCCAGTTCACGACCCCGCCCTCCTGCAGCATCGTTCGCCAGGCATAGACCTTTACGAGGTAGCTCGACCAGAGTGGCATCAGGATCGCAACGAGGAGCAGACCACGGACTCTCCGGGATGCGACCCGCGCCATGTAGTAGGCGATCGGGAAGGCCAGGATCGCGTCGGTCACGGTGACGGCGGCGGCGATGCCGATCGTCCGCAAGGCGATCCGCCGGTAGACGTCGGTGTTCCAGAGCGTCCTGAAGTTGTCGAAGCCGAGGTCGTGCACGACGGTCGCCGTGAACGGATCGAGCCGCCAGAACGCCGCCAGGAAGAGCACCGCGAGCGACCCGAGGTAGGCGAGCACGAGCCAGCCCATCGGCGCCGCCAGGAGGAGGCCGAGCTGGAGCCTCGGGTGGCCGTACAGGAACGTAGCGAGGCGCCGCCCCGCCGAGGAACGGGGCGGCGTCGCCGCTAGCTCGTCAGGGGGCACTTAGCCCTTGATTTCGGTCCAGGCCTGCGCCCACTCCGAGTAGTCCTTGCACTTGTCGCCCCGGTCGTCGCCGCAGTCGGCCTCTGGCGTATTCCAGTAAGCCACCTTGTCGAAGTAGGCCTCATCGCTCGCGTGGAAGATCTCACAGTGGTTCTTCACGACGGTCAACGCGCACGACTTGGAGTTGGCCGGCGCCTCGCCGAACCACTCCGCGATCTGGGCGTTTACCTGCGGCGAGATCACCCAGTCGAACCACTTGTACATGCAGTTCGGGTGCTTCGCCTTCGAGTGGATCATCCAGGTGTCAGACCAGCCCGTCGAGCCTTCTTTCGGCAGGATCGCCTTCACCGGGACCTTGCTCGCCTCCAGCGTGTTCGCCTGGTATTGCCAGGTCGTTCCGACGAGCGTGCTGCCGCTCGTGAAGGCCTGAATCTCCTTCGCCGCATCAGTCCAGTACTCGCCGGCGATCTTCCGCTGCTGCTTCAGGAGGTCGACTGCCGCGTTGAACTGGTCGTCGTCGAGCTCGTACGGATTCGTGATGTTCAGGTCGGGTTGCGTCGCCTTCAGGTAGACCGCCGCGTCGGCGATGTAGATCGGCCGGTCGTAGGCGGTGATGTGCCCCTTGTAAGGCGAGCTTGAGTCGAAGACGACGTTCCAACTCGTCGGCGCCGGCTTCACCTTGTCGGTCCGCCACATGAGTAGATTCGCGCCGCGTCCGTGCGGAATGCCGTAGTGGACCTCGTCGACAGTGTTGTACGTCTGGTCCTTGAGCGCCGGGATCACGTCCTTGTAGTTGGGGACGAGATCGACGTTGACGGGTGAGACGTCCTTGCCCGCGACGAGCCGTCGGGATGCGTCGCCCGAAGCCGAGACTCCGTCGTAATTCCCGGTGCGCATCAGCGTCACCATCTCGTCGGAGGAGCCGGCGACCTTGACGGAGGTCTGGCAACCCGTCTGCTTCTCGAACGGTGTCACCCAGTCTTGCTTCGGGTCGGTCGACCCGTCCTCGACGTAACCCGCCCAGGCGATCAGGTTCAGCTTGCCCTCGCCCGCGCCGACTTCCTTCTTCGCCTCCGACCCGCTCTTGCCGCCCCCGCCTCCGCAGCCCGCAGCCGCGAAGGCGAGTAGGACGACCAGGCCGGCCAAAGCCGTGCCGTCGAGTCGCCGCTTCCAGCTTCTATTCATGCCGCTCCTCCTCTTTCCCCGTCTCGATTGCGTAGGTGTGCTCTGGGCGCCATGCGAGGCGAACCCGCCGGCCGCGGGCCTCGAGCGCCTCGCCGGACGTCGTTTCCAGGTTCTGCTTGATGACCATCAACTCTCCACCCTCGTCAAGCTCGACGGTGTACCTGGTGACCATCCCGACGTAGACGACGTCGCGGATCCGTCCGGTCTCGGAATGGGCTCCCGGGCCGGCCGACTCGCGCTCTTCGAGGATGTGGATCTTCTCAGGACGGACGGTGAAGCGGCCCGGGCGTCCGTTCTGCGTTCGCTCGAGCACGTTCGAGGCGCCGACGAAGCCGGCGACGAACTCGGTCTCCGGATGCTCATAGACCTCGGCGGGCCCGCCGATCTGCTCGATCCGCCCGTGGTTGAAGACGGCGAGCCGGTCGCTCATCGTCAGTGCCTCCTCCTGGTCGTGCGTGACGTAGACGAACGTGATCCCGACCTCCTGCTGGATCCGCTTCAGCTCCACCTGCATCTCCTGACGGAGCTTCAGGTCGAGCGCTCCAAGTGGCTCGTCGAGCAGGAGCACCTGCGGCCGGTTGACGATCGCACGCGCGAGCGCGACGCGCTGGCGCTGCCCGCCGGAGAGCTGTGACGGCTTCCTCCCTTGGAGCCCGCCGAGGCGAACGAGCTCGAGCGCCTCCGCAGAGCGACGCTTGCGCTCCGCGCGCCCGACACGCTTCACCTTCAGTCCGTAGGAAACGTTCTGCTCGACGCTCAGGTGTGGGAAGAGGGCGTAATCCTGGAAGACGGTGTTGACGTCGCGGGCATACGGAGGCCGTTTGGTGACGTCGACCCCTTTGAGGAGCACGCGGCCCTGATCCGGCGACTCGAAGCCGGCGATCAGCCGGAGCGTCGTCGTCTTCCCCGAGCCTGAGGGGCCGAGCATGGTGAAGAACTCTCCGGCGGCGATGTCGAGCACGAGGTCGTCGACGGCGACGACGTCGCCGTAGGCCTTCGTGACCGACTCGAGCTGGACGTCAGCCCGCGGCTGCTTCGACAAGCGACTCCTCCAGGATGTCGAGGCCCCGGTCGAGGTCGTCGTCGGCGATCACGAGCGGGACGAGGATGCGGACGACGTTTCCGTAGAGGCCGCACGAGAGGAGGATCAGCCCGCGCTCCCTCGCCGCCTCGGTCGTTCGCTTCGTCAGCTCGGCCGCCGGCTCCTTCGTCTCGCGGTCGACGACGAGCTCGAGTGCGAGCATCGGCCCGAGCCCGCGGACCTCGCCGACGCTTTCGACTCCGGTCGCGATCTCGTCGAGCCGGGTCCGCATCCTGCGGCCGAGCTCTTCGGACCGCGCGCGGAATTCTTCTCGCTCGAGCTCGTCCAGCACAGCGAGCGCAGCCGCGCACGCAACGGGGTTGCCGATGAAAGTGCCTCCGAGCCCGCCCGGCTCGACGGAGTCGACGACCTCCGCACGGCCCGTGACACCTGCCAGCGGCAAGCCGCCGCCGAGCGACTTGCCCGAGACGACGAGGTCGGGCTCGACGCCGTAGTGCTCGATCGCCCAGATCGGCCCCGTGCGGCCCATGCCGCTCTGCACCTCGTCGGCGACGTAAAGAATCCCGTGCTCGGCACAGAGCTCCTGGAGGCGCGCCGGGAAATCGGGCGGCATGGGGATGAAGCCACCCTCCCCCTGCACCGTCTCGAGGACGACACAGGCGACGGCTTCCGAGTCGACCTCTCCCTTGAAGAGGAGGTGGAGCGCGTCGATCGCGTCGTCTGAGCTGACGTCGCGGTAGGGGTACGGCGATCGCGTGCGGTAGACCTCGGGCGCGAACGGCCCGAACCCTCGCTTGTAGGGCACGACCTTGCTCGTCATCGTCATCGCGAGCAGCGAGCGTCCGTGGAAGGCCTGCTCGAAGACGATGACCGCGGGCCGGCCGGTCGCGGCGCGGGCGATCTTCACCGCGTTCTCGACCGCCTCGGCACCGGTGTTGAGCAGGATGCTCTTCTGCTCGTCTCCGGCGCAAGGCGACAGCTCGCCGAGCCGCCGGCAGACCTCGATGTAGGGCTCGTAGACACCAACCATGAAGCACTGATGCAGGTACTGGTCGACCTGCTCGTGGATCGCCGCTACAGCCGCGGGCAAGCCGTGACCCGTGTTCTGGCAGCCGAGCCCGCCGGCGAAGTCGATGTAGCTCCGTCCGTCGACGTCCTCGACGCGAGCGCCCTCCGCTCGGGCGATGACGATCGGCGGAGTGGCGATCCCGCGCGCGACGTGGCGCTCTCGCGCCGCCAGCACGCGCTGGGAAGACGTGCTCTGCTCGACAGCCATTGGGTCGATTCTCTCACGCACTTGGTTGAATCGCGGCGTGATCGCCGTCATCGGCGCAGCCGGGACGATTGGGCGGAACGTGGTCGACCGGCTCCAGGCGTGGGGGGCGCAGGTGGCGCGCCGCGACTTTCGGCTCGAGGGCAAGGAGCATGTGGATGCCCGCGATCCCTCGGCTCTCGCGCGCGCTCTGGAGGTGTCGTCCGTGTGTGTCAACTGCGCGGACTACCGCCTGAACCTCGACGTCATGCGCGGCTGCCTCGCCGCGGGTGCTCATTACGTGGACCTCGGCGGGCTCTTCCACGTGACGATGCGGCAGCTCGAGCTCGACGGCGAATTTCGCGCAGCCGGGCTGGCCGCGATTCTCGGCCTGGGCTCGGCGCCCGGCAAGACGAACCTGCTCGCGAAGGGCGCGGCGGCTCGCTTGGGCGCAGCCCCGGTCTCGCTGCACATCTGGGCGGCGACCCGTGATCCGGCGGCCGTCGGCCATCCATTCCCTGCGCCGTACTCTGTGCAGACGCTGCGCGACGAGCTGCGGATGCGTCCCGTCGTCCTCTCGGGCGGGGAGCTCACCGAGCTCGAGCCGCTCTCGGGCGAGGCCGAGCGCGAGTTCCCAGAGCCCGTCGGGCGCGCGACGGGGATCTACACGCTCCACTCCGAGCTCGCGACGCTTCCCTCTGCGTTTCCGAGCCTCCGCGAGGCGACCTTCCGGCTCTGCCTGGCGCCCGGTCTCCTCGAGAAGATGCTCGCGCTCGAGGACCGGGAGGTCCCCGAGCCGTACGTGCAGTCCCCCGAGTCGGTTGCCGTTCATCTCGTCGAGCTGAGCGCGAACGGTCGCGTCGTCGTCGGAACGGCGGTCACGCGAGGGGGCAGCGCGAAGTCGACCTCCGAGCCAGCCGCACGGGCGGCGGTCGAGGTCGCGGAGGGGCGCCTGTCCACGCCTGGGGTGAGGGCGCCGGAGAGCGCGGTCCACGACTCTGACGGATTCCTTGCGCTCCTCGACACCGAGGTCGGCTACACAAGCACGGCCACTTGACCACGACCATCGTCTGTCGCATCCTTGGCGCGTCGATTGAGAGGAGGGGGCCGTGGCTCGGACGAGACTCGGACAACAGCTCGAAGAGGTTGCTGCAACAGCGAGAGAGGCCTGGGAGCGCGGCGTCGAGGTCGATCACGTGCTCGACGAACGCACCGAGCGCAGGACGACACGACGTGAGCTGCTGCGAGACGCAGGGACCGTCGGCGTGGCGGCACTCGGGGTCGGGGCTTTTGGTCGCTTCGCCTCCGCAGCGAGGGCGGTCTCCCCGGCGCGCATCGTCGTCGTCGGCGCCGGTCTCGCCGGGCTCACGGCCGCGTACCGCCTCAAGCAGGCGGGGTACTCAGCCGAGATCCACGAGGCTTCGGACCGCGTTGGTGGCCGCTGTTGGACGATCCGCGACGTGTTCGCGGACAGTCAGATCGCCGAGCACGGCGGGGAGCTGATCGACCAGGGCCATACCGCCATTCGCCAGCTCGCCCAGGGGCTCGGCCTCGGGCTCGACAACCTGTTGCAGGCGGAGCAGAACGGCAGTGAGCCGGCGTATTACTTCGACGAGTCGCGTTATCCACTCAGGGACGCGACACTCGATCTCCACGATGTCTGGCCGAAGCTGCACAGCGACGTCTCGGCCGCCAGCTACCCCACGCTGCACGACAGCTACACACAGCGTGGCTTCGAGCTCGACCACCTTTCGATCGTCGGCTGGATCAACGAGTCGGTGCCCGGCGGCATCAACTCACGGCTCGGCCAGCTGCTCGACATCGCCTACAACATCGAGTACGGCGCCGAGTCGAGTGAGCAGAGCTCGCTGAACCTGCTCTACCTGCTCGGCTACCAAGGCCCTGGGAATCTGAGGATCTTCGGGAAGTCGAACGAGAAGTACCACGTGACGGGCGGCAACGATCAGATCCCGGCTCGGCTGGCGAGCGCCCTCGCCGGGCAGATCACGCTCGGCTCCGAGCTCGTGGCGATCAGACTGAACTCCGACGGCCGGTACACGCTCACGTTCGCGGAGGGTGAATCGACGAGGAGGGTCGTGGCCGACCGGGTCGTCTTGGCACTCCCGTTCTCGATTCTCCGCGACTCCGTCAACCTCTCGAGAGCCGGATTCAGCTCGCTCAAGAGGATCGCGATCGCCGAGCAGGGCATGGGCACCAACTCGAAGCTGCACGTCCAGTTCCGCAGGCGTCACTGGGAGGGGCTCAACCTCAACGGTGAAACGTACGCGGACACCGGGTACCAGAACACCTGGGAGGTGACCCGAGCCCAGCCCGGCCGCTCCGGGATCCTCGTCGACTACACCGGCGGACTGATCGGCGCAAGCTTCGGCTCCGGGACGCCTGAGGAGCGCGCGGAGGAGTTCCTCACGCAGATCGAGCCGGTGCTGCCCGGAATCAGTGATGAATGGAACGGCCGCGCGACGGTGGACTTCTGGAAGGGGTATCCGTGGACCCTCGGGTCGTACTCATACTGGAAGGTCGGTCAGTACACACGGTTCTCGGGCATCGAGCGCGTTCCGGAAGGAAACGCGTTCTTCTGCGGCGAGCACACCTCGATCGACTTCCAGGGCTACCTGAACGGCGCGGTCGAGACCGGCCAGCGGGCGGCGGGTGAGGTGCTCGACTCGCTGCCGTAGCCGCGGACTGTCACTGATCTGGCACGAAGGCGAAGCACATTCGTCGGACCTACCTCGCTATGTTGCCCGTGATGGCAACGAAGACGGCGACACCCTGGGGGCCGGCGGCGCTCGTGGAGGAGCTCACTGTGCCCCAGCGCTCGGGCGAGAAGCGCTTTTCGTCGGTCGTTCAGCTACTCGAAGGGCCGAAGGGCGAGTTGCTCGTCCGCTTCGCCTACTCGACCGGCAGCGTCGCGCGGCGCGGTCCGGTCACCCTGCGCTCGCGTGATCTGGAGCGGCTGGCACAAGGACTTCGCGACTGCCCGCGCCTCGCCGAGACTCTTCGGTTCAACGGTGTGAAGGCGAAGTCTAGGAGGGTTTGACGAAACGTGGTCTGAGCCGCCGGGCCGCGCTGCTCGCCCCGAGGCGGCGTCCTCAGTCACCCCAATGCTGAAAAGCATTGGGGCTCCCTGCGTCCTTGCCTCGGAACGACCATCGCACCCCGGCGACGAGCAACGTTCCGCCAAACCCTCCTAGGCGGTGGCTGCGAGCAGCCGCTCGCGTGCGGCCTCGACGAGCCCGCTCAGGATCAGTGCGCCGTCCGTGGAGCCGAGCAGCGGATCGACGGCGTGCTCGGGGTGGGGCATGAGCCCCATGACGTTCCGTTCCTCGTTGACGACGCCGGCAATATTGTCGATCGAGCCGTTCGGGTTGTCCCCGTCGTAGCGGAGGACGATCTGGCCAGCATCGTCCAATTCGGCGAGTAGGTCGCCGTCGGCAAAGAAACAACCCTCGCCGTGCTTGACGGGGATCGTCAAGCGCTGCCCGACTTCGCAGCGGGTGAGGAACGGGGCCGCCGTGCGCTCGACTCGCAGCGCGAGGTCGCGGCAGACAAACGACAACGACTCGTTCGGCCGCAGGGCGCCCGGGAGCAGCCCCGCCTCGCAGAGCACCTGGAAGCCGTTGCAGATGCCGAGCACGAGACCGCCGTCGGCGGCGAAATCGGCAACGGCTCGCATCGCGGGCGAGAAACGGGCGATCGCGCCGGCGCGAAGGTAGTCGCCGTAGGAGAACCCTCCGGGGAGCACGACGGCGCCGACCTTCGGCAGCTCGTCCTCGCCGTGCCAGACGAGTACGGGCTCGGCCCCGAGGCCCTCGAGGGCGAGCGCCGCGTCGCGGTCGTCGTTCGAGCCCGGGAAGACGAGGACGGCGACGCGGGGTCGATGAAGCTCGTTCAAGCGCTCTCCACGAGCTCGATCTCGTAGCTCTCGATCAGCGGGTTGGCGAGCAGCTCAGCGCACATGCGCTCGACCTCGGCCCGCGCCTGCTCCGGATCGGAGGCCTCGACCTCGAGGTCGATGAGGCGTCCCACCCGCGTGCCGTCGACGCTGAAGCCGAGGTGCCGGAGCGAGTTCTCGACCGCCTTCCCCTGTGGGTCGAGGATGCCCGGCTTCGGTCGCACGAGCACCGTCGCCCTCAACGCAACACCGCCTTCGGGTCGGCGGCGTAGTCGTCGAACGTGATGCCCGTGATCTGCTCGAACGCCTCGAGATAGCGAGCGCGCGTGCCCGTCACGACCTGCTCGGGGAGCTCGGGGCCCGGCGCGGTCTTGTCCCAGCCGAGCGACTCGGCGTAGTCGCGGACGAATTGCTTGTCGTAGGAGGGCTGCGGGCCTCCCGGCTCGTACGCATCGGCCGGCCAGAAGCGCGAGGAATCCGGGGTGACGGCCTCGTCGCCGAGCACGAGGTTGCCTTCGCCGTCGAGCCCGAGCTCGAACTTCGTATCGGCGATGATGATCCCGCGAGAGGCGGCGGACTCGGCGGCGGTGCGGTAGAGCTCGAGCGAGATGCGCTCGACCTCGGCGAGCCGGTCGGGTCCGATCAGCTCACCGGCCTGCTCTCGCGTGATGTTCTGGTCGTGACCGGTCTGCGCCTTCGTCGCCGGCGTAAAGATCGGCTCCTCGAGCCGCTCCGACTCGCGCAGCCCCGGTGGCAGCGCGTGGCCACAGACCTCGCCGCTCTCGCGGTAGTCCTTCCAACCCGAGCCGGAGAGGTACCCGCGCACGACGCATTCGATCGGCAGCATCGTCAGCCGGCGGCACTCGGTCGAGCGCCCGTCGTCCCGGATCGCCTGAAGATGGTTGGGAACGATCTCGTTCGTTCGCGAGAACCAGAATCCCGAGAGGCCAGTCAGGACGCGACCCTTGTCCGGGATCTCGGTCGGAAGGACGACGTCGAAGACCGAGATGCGGTCGCTGGCGACCAGGAGCAGGCGCTCTTGGTCGAGCGCATAGAGCTCGCGCACCTTGCCGCTCCCGACATGCACGGTTTCAGGCATGGACGGGCTCTTCCTTTCTGGTCAGAGCGTGGAGACGCTCGAAGACCGTGTCGACGTGCCGTGCGTAGTGGTCGAGATCGAAGACGGAGTCGAGCGTAGCGTCGTCGAGCAGCTCCGTGATGTCCCGGTCGGCGCGCACGAGCTCGGGGAAGTCGCGCTGCTCCTCCCAGGCGCGAATCGCCTGGCCCTGCACCAGGCGGTAGGCCTCGTCGCGCGACACGCCGGCATCGACGAGCGCGAGCAGGAGCCGTTGGCTGAAGAAGAGGCGGTGGCTCGCGTCGAGGTTCTTTCGCATCCGTTCAGGTCGAACGACGAGCCCTTCGACGAGCCAGGCGAAGCGGTCGAGCATGTAGTCGAGAGCGAGGAAGGCGTCCGGGATCATGACCCGCTCGGCCGAGGAATGAGAGATATCGCGCTCGTGCCACAGGGCGACGTTCTCGAGCCCCACGAGGGATGCTGCTCGCACGACTCGCGCCAGCCCGCAAATCCGCTCTGCGACGACCGGGTTCCGCTTGTGCGGCATCGCCGAGGAGCCCTTCTGGGCCTTCCCGAACGGCTCCTCGACCTCGGCGACCTCGGTGCGGGCCAGATGCCGGATCTCGAGCGCGAACCGCTCGAGAGACGCGGCGGCGACCGCGAGCGCAGTCAGAAGCTCGGCATGCCGGTCGCGCTGGACGACCTGTGTCGCGGCGGGCTCAGGCTCGAGCCCGAGCCGCTCGCACGCCAGGCGCTCGACGTCCGGATCGATCGCGGCGTAATTGCCGACCGCGCCCGAGAGTTTCCCGATGCGCACGCCTTCGAGTGCGCGGGCGACCCGTCCTCGAGCCCGGTCGAGCTCGAACGCCCAGACCGCCAGCTTGAGGCCGAACGTCGTCGGCTCGGCGTGGACGCCGTGTGTGCGGCCGATCGTGATCGTGAGGCGATGCTCCTCCGCGCGGGCGACGACCGCGTCGAAGGAACGCCCGAGCCCGTCGAGGATGAGCTCGCCCGCGGCTCGAAGCTGCAAGGCGAGCGCGGTGTCCACGACGTCCGAGGATGTGAGCCCGTAATGGAACCAGCGGCCGGCCGAGCCGAGGTCGGCCGCGACCGCGTCGACGAAAGCGGCGAGGTCATGCTGCGTCTGCTGCTCGATCTCGGCGACGCGGGCCGGGGACGGGGTCCGCGCCTGAGAGCGGATCTCCTCTGCTGCCTCGGCTGGTACCGCCCCCACCTCTGCCCAGGCCTGGAGCGCCGCGAGCTCGACTTCGAGCCACCGCTCGAGCTTGCCCTCGTCCGACCAGATCCTGGCCATGGCCGGGCGGGAGTAACGTGCGATCACCGATCCGATTCTAGATACGGCTCAGGAAGGTTTGGATCCATGCGCGGACGGAGATGCAGCGCTCCATGGACACCTGGCTCATCATCGTGATCATCGTCGTCGCAGTGATCGTCCTCGCGGGCGTGGTCCTGGGAGCTCGGCGCGCCCAGGCGGCGCGGGTCGAGAAGCGTCGCGGAGAAGCGCAGCAGCTGCGCTCTGAGGCGGGAGAACGCACCCGCCGCGCGCAGGAGCGGGAGGCCCTCGCCGAAGAACAGGCCGAGCGGGCGCGGAAAGAGCGCGAAGCCGCCGAAGCCCGCCTCGAGCGCGCCGACGAGGTCGATCCCGACAAGAACGACTGAGCTTTAGCCGAGCGGGTACCCGCCACCTTGAGCGAGGATCCTCGCGGCGAGTATGGCGGCGTTTCGGGCCCCGTCGACCGAGACGCAGGCGACGGGCACGCCGGGCGGCATCTGGGCGATCGCGAGCAGCGCGTCGAGGCCGCCGCCCACGCTCTTCGACGAGCGCAGCGGCACGCCGATCACGGGCAGATCGCTGTAGGAGGCGACGACGCCCGGCAAGGCGGCCGCCATCCCCGCGGCGGCGATGATCACGCGGACGCCGCGGAGCTGAGCCGTCGAGGCGTATTCGGCGACCCCTCGCGGGTCACGATGCGCCGAAAGGACGCGGAGCTCGTTCGAAATTCCGCGCTCGTCGAGCTCGGCGACCGCCGCCTCCATCGTCTCGCGGTCAGACTCCGAGCCGATGAGGATCCCGACGAGCGGCCCCGGCTCCTCGAGGTCGTCCAGGAGCGGAAGCGACGACTCTTGCGCGCGCGAGTCAGCCGGCAACGTTCACCGCCTTCGCCGCGATGTCTCGGCGGTACCGCGCCCCCTGGAACGAGATCCGCTCACAGGCCTCGTAGGCCTTGGCGCGCGCATCGTCGAGCGTGTCTCCGTGTCCGGTCACGTTCAGGATCCGGCCTCCGCTGGTGACGAGCTGACCGTCGCGGACCGCGGTGCCGGCGTGGAAGACGAGGGCGCCCTCGGCCTCCGCGTCCTCGACTCCGTCGATGGGTGAGCCCGCGTCTCGGCCCTCCGGGTAGCCCTCGGCGGCGAGGACGACCGTGACCGCGGCGGTGTCCGCAGCGGCGAGCTCGACCTCGCCCAGGTCGCCGTTCGCGGCGGCGAGGAGCGCCTGGGCCAGGTCGCCTTCTATCCGCGGCACGATCGTCTGCGTCTCCGGGTCGCCGAAGCGGCAGTTGAACTCGAGCACGCGCGGCCCGTCGGCGGTCAGCATCAGCCCGGCGTAGAGGCAGCCGATGAACGGCGTGCCCCGCGAGGCCAGCTCCTCGACCACCGGCCGGTGAACCGCGCCGACGAGGTCTGCCACCTGCCCGTCGCCCAGCTCGGGCACCGGAGAGTAGGAGCCCATTCCGCCCGTGTTCGGGCCCGTGTCGCCGTCCCCGACCCGGCTGTAATCGCGCGACTCCGGCAGTGGAAGGATGTTGCCGCCGTCGACGAGCGCGAAGAGCGAGAGCTCCTCGCCTTCGAGCAGCTCCTCGATTACGACCTGCTCGCCGAGCGTCGAGACGGCGCGAAGCGCGGCCTCGAGCTCGTCCTTCGTGCGGCAGACGAAGACTCCCTTGCCGGCGGTGAGGCCGTCGGCCTTCACGACGCAGGGGATGCGAGCCACGGACATCTTCTCGGCTGCGGGCACACCCGCGGCGCGCATCACGTCCTTCGCGAAGCTCTTCGAGCCCTCGATGCGAGCGGCTTCGGCGCTAGGCCCGAACACGGCGACGCCTCCGCGGCGCAGCTCGTCCGCGATGCCCGCAACGAGTGGCGCTTCCGGCCCGACGACGACGAGACCCGCGGTCAGGGTCCGCGCGAGCGCGAGCAAGCTCTCACCGTCCTCGGCTCGGATGGGGTGGCACTGGCCGATCCTGGCGAGGCCGGGGTTTCCCGGGGCGGCGTGGACCTCTTCCACAGTCGGGCTCTGCGCGAGCTTCCAGGCAAGCGCATGCTCCCGCCCGCCGGAGCCGACGACGAGGACTTTCACGCGGCGAAGCCTACTGACGGGTCAGGGCGTTGTCAGGGCGTTTGAAAGACGCTTTCTCGGTTACTTTGAAGGCATGTCGGAGCCCGGGCTGGACCTGCACGAGTGGGAGAGCGAGTGGGGCTCGCTCGAGGACGACATCGCCGACTCGCCCGAGACGGCATTGCCCTACGTGCACGAGCTGATGACTCGGATGATGAGGGAGCGCGGCATCCTCGACCCGAGCCTCGTCGCGATCGAGGGAGCCGATCCCGACTACGTGCGAACGTGGCAAGCGGGCGCCGAGCTCGTGGCGGCGATCGAGGATCCCGGTGTAGAGGTCGCGCGCGAGGACGTCGTCGAGGCGATCGAGAACTACCGTGAGCTCTTCGAGACGCTCCTCGCCGAGCGAGCACCGCCTTAATTCCCTAAGGCGCCGCTTGCGGTGCCGACCAATCAGGGCGCGCAGGTTTGCCGCGCGCCCGTCTGAAATGACCGGTCGATCCGAGTCGAGCTCATTAAGAAACCGCCTCTAAGTACGATCGGCCTATGAGCCAAGCCGAGGGCGCCGCAACCTTTCGCGCCTCGACGGACCTCTACGGGCGCTTCGTCGGGCGCTATGCACCCTCTCTTTCGGCCGCGCTGATCAAGGCCGTGGGCATCGAGGCCGGCAGCCGCCTGCTCGATGTGGGATGTGGCCCGGGCGGCCTGGCGATGGCGCTCGCGGATGTCGTCGGCGCTGAGAATGTCGTTGCGGTGGATCCGTCCGAGCCATTCGCGGAGACCTGCCGCACGCGACTCCCCGGCGCCGATGTTCGAGTGGCGGCGGCGGAGGAGCTGCCGTTTCCCGACGATTCGTTCGACGGTGCGTTCGCGCAGCTCGTCGTCAACTTCATGAGCGACGCGGAACGCGGTGTGGGGGAGATGAAGCGCGTCGTGAGGCCCGGCGGGGCTGTCGCCGCCTGCACCTGGGACTACGCGGACGGAATGACGATGCTGCGCGCCTTCTGGGATGCCGCGCACGAGGTCGCCCCGGACGAGGCGCCACAGGCCGATGAGGCGACCATGCGCTACTGCACCCTTCCGGAGCTGACCGACCTCTGGCGGACGGTGGGCCTGGACGAGGTCCACGGCGGAGAGCTTGGCGTGAGTGCCGACTACGACGACTTCGACGACCTCTGGGCTCCGCTCCCGAGCGGCCTTGGCCCCGCAGGCGCTTTCTGTGCCGCGCTAGAGCCGGAGCTCCAGGAGGCACTCCGCGTCGCCTGCGCGAGGCGGCTCGGTGATCCAAGCGGTCCGTTCAGCCTCGACGCGCGAGCCTGGTACGCAGTCGGTTCGGCCTAGCCGGTGAGCGCTGACTGGGCGCAGGAGGTGCAAGAGCTCCATGTCGAGTCCGACTACGGGCAGATCTACGTCTACGACCCGGGTCTAACGGCCGAGGCGTCCCTTGATACCCAGGACACCGAGGACGACAACCAGTTGATGCGAGCCCTCGACGACGCCTACGACACCCGTCGTTTCGTCGGATACGACACCGGGCTCGTCGACATCCTGACGCCGAGTCAGTACAACCCCAAGGCTCCCGTTCGGCTCGAGGTCGGCTCCGGGGCGCCGCCGCTGGACACGGACGACTGGGAGCACGTGGTTGAAGTGCCGCTACCGGTGCCCTCGGGCCGGCTCGCCTTCGAGGCCTCGGGAGGTGGTGCGCCGATCGAGACCACCGTGCCTCCAGCTGTCTATCGCGCGCGCATCTCCTGCCGCGGCTACCGCTCCGGGGTCGGCGAGATCGAAGGCGCGGAGGAGTACCTCCTTCAGCTCTGGCCCGCGCCCGAGGCGGAACCGGCGCTGCTCAAGTCTTGGCCCGGGTGGGACACGATGCGCCCAGACCGCTGAAGCGCTAACCGGCGAGAACCGTTTCGAGCGCGCGCCTTGAGAGCACACGCTCGCGGTCGGCGCCCGTGCCGATCAGGCAGACTTCGACTCCCAGCTCGGTCTCGACGAACTGGACGTAGCGGCGTGCGGCCTCCGGCAGCGCTGCCACGTCTTCGATGCCGTCGAGCGGCTCCTGCCAGCCGGGCAGCGTCTCGTAGATCGGCTCGGAGTGGTGGAAATCGCTCTGGTGGGCCGGGAACTCGTCTGTCTCGGTGCCGTCGCGCAGCCGGTAGCGCACGCAGACCGGCAGCTCGGCGAAGGACGAGAGCACGTCGAGCTTCGTCAGCGCCAGTGAGGTCATGCCGTTCAGGCGGACGGCGTAGCGGAGCCCGACGAGATCGAGCCACCCGCAGCGCCGCTGGCGCCCGGTGACGGTCCCGTACTCCCCGCCGAGCTCGCGGAGCCGCTCCTGGTCCGGTCCGACGATCTCCGTCGGGAACGGTCCTTCGCCGACACGGGTCACGTACGCCTTCGCGACGCCGAGCACGCGCTCGATCCGGTTGGGGCCGATGCCGATCCCGGTGGCGGCCGCACCGGCGATCGGGTTCGACGACGTGACGAACGGATAGGTGCCGTGGTCGAGGTCGAGCAGAGTCGCCTGCGCTCCCTCGAAGAGGACCGCCTTCCCGTCGCGGAGCGCCCGGTCGACGAGGAGCGACGTGTCGTGGATGTAGGGCCGCAGCCGCTGCGCGTAGCTCTCCGACTGCTCGGCGACCTCCTCGAGCTCGAGCGGCGCCGCGCCGTAGACCCGCTCGAGCCAGACGTTCTTCTCGGCCAGCGCAACCTCGATCTTCTGGCGCAGGATCTTCGGGTCGAAGAGGTCCTGCACACGGATCCCGAGCCGCGCCGACTTGTCGGCATAGGCCGGGCCGATCCCGCGCCGAGTCGTGCCGATTTGGAGCTTGCCGAGCTTGCGCTCGCTCGCTTGGTCGAGCGCGACGTGCCACGGCATGACGAGATGCGCGTTGCCCGAGACCCGGACGGTCTCGGTCGAGATCCCGCGCGCCTCGAGCTCGTCGAGCTCCTCGACGAAGACTCCCGGATCGATGACGCAACCGGCGCCGAGCACGCATTCCTTGCCCCAGAGGATCCCCGAGGGCATGTGCTTGAACTTGTAGGTCTCGCCGTCGGCGATGATCGTGTGGCCGGCGTTGGGGCCACCCTGGTAGCGGCACACGAGGTCCGAGTGCTGGGCGAGCAGATCGACAATCTTGCCCTTGCCCTCGTCCCCCCACTGCGTGCCGACAATGACTGTCGCGGGCACGACGAATCAGTCTGCCAGAAGCGCCTGCCGACGCGTTAGGGCGCTGGGCGAAAAGGGGAGACGGGAAGCGATGGACGAGAAGCGTGCACCCGATCCCTTCCGCCCGGCGAGCATTCCCAGTGGCCGGCCGTTCGCCAAGATCGGACGACCTGGCGCGGGAGTTACCGTCGTCGGTCTGATCGTCGCCGTCGCAGTCGCGCTCGTCGTCTACGCGCTGCTCGGCTAGTCCGCCGGTTCATGCAGCGGCGCTGTCGCCCGAATCCGCCGCCCGCCTCGCGCGGACGACTCGGATCTCGTGTCCCCGTGAGCACCGTGCAGAGCCGTGGTCGTGCTCGAGCGGCAGTGATGCCTCGAATGTCGCGCCGAGATATCCGTCCCGAAGGTCGGGTTGCTGAGCGAGGCAGGCTTCGCAGATCGCCGTCACCCGCCGCGCGGGGCCGGGAACGACAATGGTCTGCGCTCCGACGATCATGCGGCGAGGTCTGCGAACTTCGCGTAGCGCTTCAGGAAAGAGAGCTTCTCGGCGCCCGTCGGCCCGTTGCGGTGCTTCGCGCAGATGACCTCGGCGAGGCCCTGCTGGTCGGACTCCTCGTTGTAGTACTCGTCGCGGTAGATGAAGAAGACGAGATCGGCGTCCTGCTCCAGGCTGCCGCTTTCTCTCAGGTCCGAAAGGATCGGACGCTTGTCATGCCGCTGTTCGACCGCGCGCGAGAGCTGCGAGAGTGCGAGCACCGGCGTCTCGAGGTCTCGCGCGAGCACTTTGAGCTGCCTCGAGATCTGCGAGACCTCCTGCACGCGGTTCTCGGCGCTCGAGCCCGAGGTCATCAGCTGCAGGTAGTCGACGACGATCAGGCCGAGGTTCGGCTGCTGGGTCTTCAGGCGCCGGGCTTTCGAACGGATCTCCATCATCGTGATCGATCCGGTGTCGTCGACGTAGATCGGAGCTTTCGCCAGCTTGTCGCAGGCGGCCGTGAGCCGAGGCCAGTCGTCGACGGCGAGCTTGCCGCTCCGCAGCCGCTGCGACTCGACCTTCGCTTCGCTGCACATGAGCCGCTGGGTGACCTCCGACTTCGACATCTCGAGCGTGAAGAGCGCGACCGGGATCTGGTGGCGGACCCCGAGGTTGGCCGCGATGCACAGCGCGAGCGCCGACTTGCCCATGCTCGGCCGCGCCGCGATGATGATCAGGTTTCCCGGCTGAAACCCGGACGTCACGCGGTCGATGTCCTTGAAGCCCGACGGTACGCCTGTGATCTCCTCGCCCGACTCGTAGAGCGCTGTGATCCGCTCGAAGCTCTCTTTGAGCAGCGCCTCGATGTGGCTGAACTCCGTCGAGACACGACTCTGCGAGAGCTCGAAGACGATCTGCTCGGCCTGATCCACCAGCTCGCGCGCCTCGCCCGGGCGCTCCCACCCGAGGCGCGCGACCTCGCCGCCCACGCGGATGAGGCCGCGCAGGGTTGCCATCTCGCGGACGATCTTCGCGTAGTGGCCCGCGTTCGCGGTCGCCGGGACGAGCGCGGCCAGCTCGTGGATCTTCTCGCGACCGCCGGCGCCGTCGAGCTCGCTCCGCTCCTCGAGCTCGTCGACGAGCGTGATCGCATCGACGGGCTCGCCACGGGCATACAGAGAGAGCGACGCCCGATAGATCTTCGCGTGACTCTCGCGGTAGAAATCACTCGCATCGAGGACTTCGCTGACCGCTCCGATTGCGCCGGGGGAGAGCATCATCGCGCCGAGGACGGACTCCTCGGCATCGAGATTCTGCGGCGGAACCGGAGCGGTCTGCGCGAGCTGGACGACCGAAGCCACGTCGGCATTAGTGGGGTCTGGAAGGGCCAATTTCAAGGGTGGGAAAACCTCGGCCCGCAGCGCGAGGCTCGAAAGGGAAAAGTGCCCGGTTGCAGGGTGAGGGAACGCACGTTCGTCCGATTCTCCCCAGCCTGTCGGACATCGTCCCCAGGTCCCCGAACAGCGAAACGTCGCGAATTTCGCGCTGTGAGCGGACTCTTCGTGAATTTGTCCACAACCCCGACAGAGGCTGTGGAGAACTATCCGCTCTTTTGTGACTCCTCGGGGACCGGCGTCTCCTCGGCTCCCTCAGATGCAGGGACTTCTGCCTCCGTCTCGGGCTCTTCCTCCGGGGCGAGCTCCTCCTCGATCGCCGCCTCGGCCGCAGCGCGCGCCTCCTCGGCGGCGGCTTCCGCGGCCGCGGCCTCGGCGGCCTCGGCCTCCTCCAGCGCCTCGAGCTCCTCCTCCGGCGGCAGCTCGCCGCCTTCCGGGATCACGAGGACGCGGGTCTCGACCGTCACATCGGGAAAGAGCTCGATCGGGACCTGGTAGCGGCCGATGCGCTTGAGCGGCTCCGCGAGCTCGATCTTGCGGCGGTCGACGCGCACCTTCAGCCGCTCCCAGATCGCGTCGGCGAGATTCGTCTGCGTCACCGAGCCGAAGAGGACACCCGTCTCGCCGGCCTTGACGTCGAAGCGGATCTCGGCCTGACCCAGCCGCTGCCCGATCTCCTGCGCCTGCTCGAAGCTCTGCGCCTCGCTCAGCGCGCGGCGCGCGTTGACCTTCTCGAGCTCCGCGACGCGCGCCGGGGTCGCGGGCTCGGCGAGCTTGCGGGGCAGCAGGTAGTTGCGCGCATAGCCGCGCGCCACGTCGACGACCTCACCGCGCAAGCCGAGCTTCTCGATGTCTTCGCGGAGGACGACCTTCATTGCCTTAGTTGGAAACGTATGGCAGAAGCGCCATCTCGCGTGCTCGCTTGACTGCGACCGCGACCTGCCTCTGATGGCGGCGACAAGTGCCGGTGATCCGGCGCGAGCGGATCTTGCCCTTCTCCGAGATGTGCCGGCGCAGCTGGTTGAAGTTCTTGTAGTCGACCTCGTCGATCTTCTCCTTGCAGAAGTAGCACGGCCGCCGCCGGCCGGGCGCGGTCATCGGCGGGCGCCTGCGCCCGCGCTGCTCTTTCTGCTCTCTGTCCCCGCCTCGGGCCATCAGTGCTCCTCGTTAGAACGGAATGTCGTCATCGCTTGCGGTCGCGCCCATGTCGGCATCGGCGGTCGCGCCGGCGGGCACGAACTGCCGCTCGCCGCCGCCGCCCTCGGCGTCGCCGCGGCTGCCGAGAAACTGCACGGTGTCGGCGATGATCTCGACCGCCTGGCGCTTGGAGCCGTCCTGGGCCTCCCACTCACGCCAGTCGAGCCGGCCGTCCACGCCGACGGGGCGGCCCTTCGAGAGGTACTGCGCGCAGCTCTCGCCTTGGTTGCCCCAGACAGTGACGTCGAAGTAGTTCGGCTTGTCGCCCCACTCACCGGTGGAAGCGTCTTTCTGGCGAGTGTTCACGGCCAGTCGAAGCTTGCAGACCGCCGTGCCGCTCGGCGTGTGCCGGAGCTCGGGATCCTTGGTCAGATTGCCTACGAGGACGACGCGGTTGATGTTGGCCATTACTCCCCTCCTTGAGGTTCGCCGGAGCCAGGCTGACTGGCACCGGACTGCGCGAAATCGGGCTCAGCGTACTCGGGCTCGCGGTCGGAGCTCGGTGCGGGTGCGCTGTGTGCCGCTCCGGGCTTCGGCCGCCTGACGGCGAGGTGTCTCATGACGCCGTCTGTGATCTTGAGCACGCGCGAGATCTCGTCCAGCGTTCCCGGCTCCACCGAGAAGGTGATCAGGTGGTAGGCGCCCTCGGGCTTGTGGTCGATCTCGTAGGCGAGCTTGCGCCGCCCCCAGACGTCGTGGCCCTCGAAGGTGCCGCCGCCGCGCTCGACGAGCTCCCGCGTGCGTGTGACGATCTCGTTCTGCCGCTCGTCCGGAAGCTCCGCGTCGAGCAGCAGCAGGATCTCGTAGTCGATCACGTCCCCTTCGGCCTCCTTTGGTCTGTGTCGGCCTCGCCGTTTCGGAACCGCTCGGGAACGAGGCGGCGTGGGCGAGGCAGGGGCGGACGACACTGTAGCATCGGCCTTGTGCAAGGCCGGCTGGCTCTCTTGCTCGGCGGCGCTGTCGTTGCGGGCGCCGCGGCGTACCGGGCGCTCACCCGCCGGGCTCCGGCGCCGATCGTGCCGGAACCCCACGCCGAGGCGCTGAAAGCGAGGCTCGCCGAGTCGCGAAGCGTCGTCGGCGAGCGCGAGGAGTTCGAGGCCGCGGAGACTCCGATCGACCGGGCCGAGCCGGTCTCGCCCGAGCTGGGCGATCGCCGCCGGTCGGTCCACGAGCGCGGCCGGCAGGCGGCCGAGGAGATGCGCAGAGGGACTACGGGCGGTTGAACGCCGCCACACCGGTCGTGAAGCCGCGCGCGATCTTCCACTGGTAGGAGCTCGACTGCAGTAGGCGCCGCTCGGTCGGGTTCGAGAGGAAGCCGGTTTCGACAAGGACCGCCGGCACGTTGGCCCAGTTGAAGCCCGTCAGGTCGCCGCGTCTGACGAGGCCCAGGTCGGCGGCGCCTGTTGCCGCGACGGTCGTGCGCTGGATCGCTCGCGCCGCCCGCAGGCTCGCGGTGTTGATGTCGTCGGTCCAGCCAGGGTGGCGAGCGGGGTAGAGGGTGGAGACTCCGTGCCGCAAGGCATCGCTCGAGCCGTCGGCGTGAATGCGGAGCATGAGCGCCGCGTGGCGGCGGTTGCAGAACTGGGCACGTGCGACGTTCCCGCTGTTTCCGTAGCGGAAGGTCGGGCCTGTGCGCGTCATCGCCACCCGGTAGCCGCGGGCAAGGAGCAGCCTCCGCGTCTTCGAGGCGACTGCGAGCGCGACCGCCGCTTCGCCGTTTGCTCCGCCGCCGTCTTTGATCTTGTGCACCGCGGAGCCCGGCCCGATTGGTTCTGTTTGCCTGCCGATCGCCGGTGGGGTGCCGTGGCCGGGGTCGAGGCAGATGAGCGCGGCGGTCAGGGCTTCGATGAGCATTTGGTGGACGATATCCGCGTTTCTTGCCGGGGCAATCCGGGGACAACGGTGGCATCATGTGGCGCATGCTCTGGGGCAGGCCAGCTCGGGCTTGGAGCGCATGTGCGACGGTTGCGCTGCTCGCCTTTTTCACGCTCGGCGCCTCTGCCCTCGCAGGGACGCTGCCGAAGCCGGATCCTCCGCCGAAGGCGAACCCGCCTCCACCTCCGCCTCCGCCTCCGCCGGCGCCGGCGCCGGTCGCGCCTCAACCCGTCGCCCCGGCCCCGGTCGCCCCAGCCCCGGTCGCCCCGGTCGTCGTGCACCCGACAGCAGCTGAGCGGCGCGCTGCTGCGGAGCGCCGGGCCGCGGCGGACCGCGCGAAGCTGAGAGCGGCTCGGGTCGAGCGAGCGCGGCGAGCCGCGGCACAGAAACGCTTGGCCGCAGCCCGGGCCAAGGTCCGCTTGAGCTCGAGGATCAGGCTCGCGCCGCCGGTCGCCGATGCGTCGCAGTCACCCTCCGCACTGCCCTATCTGATCGTCGCCTTCGGCGCGGCTCTCGCAATGCTCGGCCTCGCCCTGACGCCGGCCCGGGCGGTGCCGTGGAGCCGCGCGTCGCGGCTGCTCCACGAACGCCGTGACGAGCTCGGCGTGCTCGGCGCGATGAGCCTCGTCGCCACCGTGCTCTTCTTCCTCCTCGTTCAAGTGACGACGTAGCGATGCGCCGCGCACTGCTCGTCAGCGCGCTCTCTGCTCTACTCGTTCCGTTGGTCGCCTCCGCCGCCAACGAGCCGGTGATCACCGTCCCAGCGGACATGACGGTCGAGGCCCGGAACTTCTCGGGTGCAGTCGTCACGTACACCGCCTCCGCAGTCGACCACGAAGGGCGACCGATCCCAGTCACCTGCGCTCCGGGGTCGGGCGGCGGCTACGGGTTCGGCCCGACGACTGTCACGTGCACGGCCAGGGATGGGGGGAAGACGGTGACCAAGAGCTTCAAGATCACCGTTGTCGACACCACGCCGCCTGCGATCAGCGTCCCGGCCCCGATCCGAGTTGCGACGACGAATCGCGCGGGCGCCGCTGTCCCCTACGGCGCGAGCGCCGGCGACCTCGTGGACGGGACGGTCCCGGTCGCCTGCGCCCCGGCCAGGGGAACACGTTTTCCACTCGGCACGACGAACGTGACCTGCTCCGCGACCGATCGGCGCGGCAACGCCTCGTCCGCTCGGTTCGGCGTCACCGTCGTCCTCAAGCGCGCGGGGAAGGCGGCTACGGCCATGATCTCGCCGCGGGCGGGCGCGCGCATCACGGCGCCACCGATGTTGCGCTGGCGCGCACTGCCCAGGGCCGCCTTCTACAACGTCCAGGTCTTCCGCCGCGGCCAGAAGATTCTCAGCGCCTGGCCGAGCCGACCGCGCTTCGCCTTGCATGCGCGCTGGACGTTCAACGGGCACGCCTTCCGCCTGCTGCCCGCGAACTACACCTGGCTGGTCTGGCCGGCGTACGGGCCGCCGACGCACCCGCGCTTCGGCAAGGCGCTAGGTGTCAGCTCGTTCTTCGTCGCCAGGTAGGACTAGCCGGCGCGTTCGGCACTTCGCAGCCCGCGCAGAGCCCAGAGCCCAAGCGCGCCTGCGAGCATGAACGCGACCAGGTAGGCGAGCGCGACGTGCTCGGGTGAGCCCGAGATCAGGCTCCGGCCCGCCTCGAGCAGCGCCGTTGCCGGGTTGACGCTCGCCACGGCGTGCAGCCAGCCACTCAACAGGTCGAGCGGAACGTAGACGGGCGCGAAGAACAAGGCGAGGAAGACAGGCAACTGCATGATTGGCCCTGCCTGAATCGTGCGGAACCGCATCGCGACACCGGTCGCCCAGAGGGTGCCGGCGACACTGACGATCAGGGCGAGCGTGTAGAGGGCGAATAGGTCTACTCCGTCCCCGCCCACGTCCATGCCGGCGATGAGGGCGACGACGGTCAAGAGCGTGGCCGTCACGAGCCAGCGGCCGAGCGCGGCCAGGACATAGCCGGCGATGAGCCCGCTGCGCCTGGGCGCCGCCAGGAGCAGTCGCCGTGCGAAGCCGTACTCGAAGTCCCGTGCCACGCCGAAGCCGGTGAAGACGCCCCCGAACGCAGCGGACTGCAGGAGCACGAACACGAACTGGAACGCCGTGTAGCCGTTCGGGAAATCGAAACCGGGGATGTTGTCGACCCGTGAGAGGCCGCCGGCGAAAGCCGTGAAGAAGAAGAGCGGGAAGACGAGGCTCGGGAAGAGCAAAGACGGGGTCGTGAACACGTTGTGCAGCACGCGCCAGGCGACGGCGAAGGCCACAGACCAAAAGCTCCTCATGTCCGCGTCAGCCTCAGCCGAAGGGCCCAGGCACCGGCGCCGAGCGAGGCGACGAAGAGGATCCCGGTGATTCCGAAAGCGAGCGCGAGCGCCTGCCAGTCCCAGCCGGTGATGATCAGGCTGCGGATGCCCTCGATCAGGTATGAGACCGGATTGACTGTCGCCGCGTACCGGAACCAGTCGATCTCGATCAGGTTTCGCGGCAGGTTCATCGACGACAGGAACAGGGAGACGAAGAGGAGCGGGAACAGTCCCTGCACAGCCTCGCCAGACCCGGTGCGCAGGGCGAAGAAGGCGCCGAGAGAGCCGAACGCGATCGCGATCAGCGTCGCGAGTACGAGGAGCACGACTGCGCCCCCGACTCCGGAGGCCAGCCGGACGCCGACCACTAGACCGACAGTGAGATAGAAGACCGCCTGGACGAACCCCATCGTCGCGATGCCGGCCAGTTGGCCTGCGATGAGCGCGAAGCCGCGCATCGGG
>Ga0307302_10000147_pt1 | contig 30105 bp, 27 predicted proteins | sample ER_DNA_183_FD_194490 | JGI IMG/M metagenome (GOLD analysis project Ga0307302, IMG submission 194490) | Bulk soil microbial communities from the East River watershed near Crested Butte, Colorado, United States - ER_DNA_183 | ecosystem: Environmental > Terrestrial > Soil > Floodplain | place...
GGCCGGGGGGATGAACGGGGGCTCCGGCAATGACCTGCTCGTTGTCGAGGACCTGAAGAAGCACTTCCCGGTCACCCGCGGCATCCTCTTCCAGAGGCAGGTCGCGTCCGTCAAGGCGGTCGACGGCGTCAGCTTCACCGTCAAGTCGGGGGAGACGCTCGGCGTCGTGGGCGAGTCCGGCTGCGGGAAGTCGACGATGGCGCGCTGCGTGATGCGCCTGCTCGACCCGACCGGCGGGAGGATCACCTTCGAGGGGCGCGATATCACGAACCTCTCCCGCGCGGACATGCGGCCGATTCGCCGCGAGATGATGATGATCTTCCAGGACCCGTACGCGTCGCTGAACGGGCGAAAGCGCGTCGGGTTCATCGTCGCCGAGGCGCTCGAGGTACACAAGATGGGCACGGACGCCGAGATCAAGCGCCGGGTGCAAGAGCTGCTCGAGGTCGTCGGCCTGAACCCCGAGCACTACAACCGCTTCCCGCACGAGTTCTCCGGCGGCCAGCGGCAGCGGATCGGCGTCGCGCGCGCGCTGGCGGTCAACCCGAAGCTGATCGTCTGCGACGAGCCGGTGTCGGCGCTCGACGTGTCCGTCCAGGCGCAGATCCTCAACCTGCTGAAGGACCTCCAGCGCGAGTTCGGCCTCACCTACGTATTCATCGCGCACGACCTCAACGTCGTCCGCCACATCTCGGACCGCGTGATGGTCATGTACCTCGGCAAGGTCGCCGAGATCGCAGACCGGAACCAGGTTTACACCGAGCCGAAGCACCCGTATACCGGTGCGCTCCTCTCCGCAGTGCCGATCCCCAACCCGGAGCTCGGCCGGCAGCGCAAACCGATCGTCCTCCAGGGCGACGTGCCGAGCCCGCTGAACCCGCCGGCCGCGTGCAACTTCCACCCGCGCTGCCCCCGCTTCCAGGAGGGTCACTGCGACGTCGAGCCGCCGCCGCTCTACTCCTTCGGCGATGGTCACCGTGCGGCCTGCCACTACCCGCTCGAGCACTGGCCGCTCTCCGAGGAGGAGATGCGGCGGCCCAGCGCGGCGCCGCAGTCGGCACCGCCGCCGGCGGAGCCCGCCGAGGCTCCGACCAGCTCGTAGCCATGTGGCTCGCGGCCGGGCGCCGCTTCATCGGCCTCTTCGTCCTGGCTTCGATCTTCACCCTGCTGGTGTCGCTCCTGCTCGGGCTCGCGCTCGGCGCCGGAGTCGAGCGGTCGGTCTCGCTTGGCTTCTACTGCATCGGCTCGTTCCTGCTCGTATCCGGGTTCTTCATCGGAAACCGCGGGCCTGTACGGCTGAAGAGCGAGAAGGGCGACGCGGGCCCGTTTCTGTTCGGGTCGCGCTACATGCGCTGGGCCACGCCGCCGGAGCGTGAGGAGTCGATCAACCTCTCGGCGATCTTCATCGCGCTCGGGTTCGTGCTCATCCTGCTCGGCGTCGTTGCCGACAACAGGTACAACCTGGTCTAAGGGACGTCAGCCTGACTAACTATGTTCTGAAAGCTCCGTCCTAAATTCACGTGCGATTGGTGAAACCACTTACCCGGCAGTGCGAGCGCGCCCGCGAATGCGCGTCGCTTCGCCTGGACGGCGAGCTCTCCGAATTCGAGCAGGCGCTGCTCCAGGCCCACCTCGGGCGCTGCGAGCCCTGTCGCTCGTTCGCTGCCGAGCTCGACGGAGTGACGACGCGGATCCGGAACGCTCCGCTGGAGACGCTTGCGCAGCCCGTGGTGTTGCCGAGCCGGCGCCGGATCTCCCTCCGCCCGGTCGAGATCGCCGCGGCCGCGGCGCTGATGCTGACCGCGTTCGGCATCGCAGGCGCCGTTCGCACGTTCGAGAGCTCGAACCCGTCGCTCACCTTTGCCTCGCCCGGCGTCTCGACCGCCGCCGAGAGCCGGGAGTTCACCGACATCCGTCGGGCGATGCTCCGCCTGCGCGTGGCCCCCGTTTCGCCCGGTGGCCTCAACCTGATGCAGTCCTGACCGCCTCGCGGCGGTCTAGGCTTGACGCGATGCTTGCATCGCCTGTCAGCTCGCGCGTCTGAGCGCTCGACCATTCCGCCCGTGTGGCGGCCGGCGAGCGCTACTGGCAACTGCAGGAGTCCAAGGAGACCTTGGATAGACTTGTCCCTGCACGGCGCCGCGGTTTCTGGCGCCGGCTCCTTCGACTGAATATCGCTCAGGAGGCTCGTGGCTGACAACGCAGGAAACCGGAATGTGGGCACGATCGTGGAGATCAAGGGCGTCGTCCTCGACGCCGTCTTCCCGGACGAGCTGCCCGAGATCTACAGCGCAGTCCGCATCACGGTCGACGGCCGCGACCTGATCGCGGAGGTGCAGCAGCATCTCGGCGACGACCGGGTCCGCGCCGTCGCGATGGATTCGACCGACGGCCTTGCAAGGGGCCTAGACGTCGTCGACACCGGCCAGCCGATCACGGTGCCGGTCGGCGAGCCGACGCTCGGCCGCCTCTGGAACGTGATCGGCGAGCCGATCGACAAGGCCGGACAGCCGTCGCAGGGCGAGCGCTGGCCGATTCACCGCGAGCCGCCGAGCTTCCGCGACCTCTCTCCGGAGATCGAGATCTTCGAAACCGGGATCAAGGTGATCGACCTAATCGCGCCGTACGTGAAGGGCGGCAAGGTCGGCCTCTTCGGCGGCGCCGGCGTCGGCAAGACGGTGCTGATCCAGGAGCTGATCCACAACGTCGCCCGGGAGCACGGCGGCGTCTCCGTCTTCGCCGGCGTGGGCGAGCGGACTCGCGAAGGCAACGACCTCTGGCTGGAGATGGAGGAGTCGGGGGTGATCGACAAGGTCGCGCTCGTCTACGGGCAGATGAACGAGCCGCCGGGCGCCCGCCTGCGCGTCGGCCTGTCCGGCCTGACGATGGCGGAGTACTTCCGCGATCAGGGCCAGGACACCCTGCTCTTCATCGACAACATCTTCCGGTTCGTCCAGGCGGGCTCGGAGGTCTCGGCGCTCCTCGGCCGCATGCCGAGCGCCGTCGGCTACCAGCCGACACTCGCGACGGAGATGGGCCAGCTGCAGGAGCGGATCACCTCGACGCGAACGGGCTCGGTCACGTCCGTGCAGGCGATCTACGTCCCCGCCGACGACCTCACCGACCCGGCGCCGGCGAACACGTTCGCGCACCTCGACGCGACCACTGTGCTCTCGCGGGCGATCGTGGAGCAAGGGATCTACCCGGCGGTCGACCCGCTCGACTCCTTCTCGCGGGCGCTCCAGCCCGGGATCGTCTCCGACGAGCACTACGAGACGGCGACGCGAGTCCAGGAGGTACTGCAGCGCTACCGCGACCTGCAGGACATCATCGCCATCCTCGGCATGGACGAGCTCTCCGACGAGGACAAGCTCACCGTCTCGCGGGCCCGCAAGATCCAGCGCTTCCTCTCGCAGCCGAACTTCGTGGCCGAGCAGTTCACGGGCACGCCCGGCGAGTACGTGCGGCTCGAGGACACGATCAAGGGCTTCCAGGAGATCCTCGGGGGCAAGCACGACGAGCTGACGGAGCAGGCCTTCTATATGGTCGGCACGATCGAGCAGGCCGTGGAGAAGGGGCGCTCGCTGGCAGGCGAGGAGTCCGAGCCCGACGCGGCCGACGCGGACGAGCCCGCCGATGAGCGGCAGGAGGACGCGCGGGATCCTGAGCCGGCGGCTGTCTGACCCAGATGGCCCAAGAGCGCAAAACGTTCGACCTCTCGCTCGTGACGCCGGAAGGCCCGGCGTTCGAGGGCGAGGTCGAGATGGTGGTCGTCCCCGGCGCCGCCGGCGAGATCGGCGTGCTCGCGCGGCACGCGCCGCTCGTCGCGACCCTGAAGGCGGGCGGGACGCGCGTCCACATCCGCCGCGACGAGGAGACCGTCGACTTCGCCACCGGGCCCGGCTTCTTCAAGGTCGAGCAGGACCGGGCGCTCGCCCTCGTCGACGACGCCGTCGACGCGCGGCACATCGACGCGGAGCGGGCGCAGCAGCAGCTCGACGAGGCGCAAGCCGAGCTCGAGCGGCTCGAGCGCGGCGAGGTGCAGGCCGACCGCTGGCAGCTCGAGCAGCGGGTCGCGCACGCCCAGAACCAGCTGGACGTGTACTCCGGCGCGGGCACGAGCCGCATCCGCCCGATCGCGCCGCCCGGCGGCTAGCGCTTCACCGCGTACACCACGTGCGTCACGAGCGGTGAGTGGACCGTGCTCGTGAGTTCGATCGGACGCGGCTGGGCTCCGTCGAACAGCCGGACACCGCCGCCGAGCAACAGGGGAGCGACGTGGAGCTGGAGCTCATCCAGGAGGCCTGCGTTCAGGGCCTGCTGGGCGACCACGGCTCCGCCGCTGATCTGAACGTCCTTGCCGCCTGCCGCCTCGCGCGCCTGTCCTACGGCCTCTTCGACCCCGTCGACGAACGTGAAGGTGGTGTCCGCCAGGACGAGCGGCTCCCGCTCGTGGTGTGTGACGACGAAGACCGGCCCGTGGAAGGGCGGGTCGTCGCCCCACCAGCCGTTGGCCTTGGAATCGTCCGCCCACGGCCCCTCGCCGCTGCTGAACATGCGCCGTCCCATGACGAAGGCGCCGGTTCGGTCGTGCGCCTCTCGCATGATCGCGTCGTCGTCCGGGTTCGCCTCTCCGCCTTCGAGCCCGTGGAGTGATCGCCAGCTCTCCAACCGCGTCGCCCACTCGTGCAGGTCCTCGCCACCCTCGCCGAGCGGCTGTTCCAGCGTCTGCTTCGGCCCGGCGACATAGCCGTCGAGCGACATGGTGATGTTGAGAAATGTCGTCATGCCCGTCAGACCGTAAAGGCGCGCGGAAATCATCGTATGATCGGTGGGCGCCTAGAGGGCGCAAGCGGTCCGCGCGCAGGGCAGTGCCCACCTCGATTCCCCGGAAGGTACGGAACCGATCTCTTCTCCGCCCGCTACCGCGGACACGGGCCGAAGGAGGGAGGTCGCGATGAATCTCGAGCAACTCCGCAAGCAGGCGAAGGAGCTCGTGAAAGCTGCGCGGACAGGCGACACGGAGGCTCTCGACAGGCTCGGCGGTCGCGAGCCGATCCTGGCGAATGCCCAACTCGCTCTGGCCAGGGAGAACGGCTACGCGAGCTGGCCGGCGCTCGTCGCCGCGGCCGAGGCGAGCGTCGAGGCGTTCGTCGAGGCAGCCACCGAAGGACGCAGAGATCGGGCGGAACGCCTGCTCGCGGCCAGGCCCGAGATCGAGCGGGATCCCTGGGCCCAGCTCGTGCTCGGCCGCGGCTGGACCGGCGATCCCAGCCGGCCCGGCGGCCCGAGGACGTGGGCGCCGCTCCTCTATGTCTGCCACTCGGTGTTCGCGAACGCCGACGTCGCGCGGGAGCTCCTGGCCCTCGGCGCGGACCCGAACGCAACGTTCACGAACGAGTACGGGGAGATGTCGGCGCTGTACGGCGCGGCGGGCGTTGTCCACGACCCGGAGCTGACGCGGGTGCTGCTCGAGGCGGGCGCGAGCCCGGACGACGGCGAGTCGGTGTACCACTCGGTCGAGGCGGAGGATCCGACCTGCCTCCGGCTCCTGCTCGAGGCCGGCGCGCGCGTCCCGGGCACGAACGCCGTGGGGCACGCACTCGACTACGACCGCATCAAGCCGGTCCGCCTGCTGCTCGAAGCGGGCGGCGACCCGAACGAGGGAGCGCTCGTCGCGCACGCCGTCCGCCGCGGGCGCGGGCCGGAATTCCTCCGCCTGCTCGCCGAGCATGGGGCGGATCTCGATCGTCCCGGCGGTGAGACCTGGCGCGGTGACGTGCCTCTGAGGACGGCCTACGCCCAGTCGGTGCTCAGGAACCGGACGGACAACATGGACGTTCTGGCGGAGCTGGGCGCCTCCACCGAGGTCGATCCGGCCGACCTGGTGGTGGCCGCGGTGGCGCGAGGGGAGGAGCCGGCGGCGCCGCTCTCCGCAGACCTCGATCCCGACCCGCAGGAGGCGCTGATCCTCGGCGCGCTCGACGGTCACGTCGACGCCGTCGTCGGCGCCGTCGGCCCGAATTTCCGGGGCGTGGTCGGCGGTTCGCCCGAGGGAACGCTGCTGCACCACGCCGCCTGGTTCGGACAGCCGGGGATCGTCCGAACGCTGCTGGACCGCGGTGCCGATCCTCGCGCGACGACCCCGGACACGTTCGCGACGCCGCTGGCGTGGGCGGTTCTCGCGTCGCAGTACTACACAGCCGAGGATCGGGATTACCTGGGAGTTGCCGAGACTCTCGTCGAACACGAGGCTGAGTTGGAGCCACGTTTTTTGGACGTTGCGGCGGGGCCGCTGCTCGAATGGCTCCAGTTGCGGCTTCCCGGACAGCTGTGAACGCGCTTGGTGTCCGGGTTACCGAGCGGGTAACCAGGCGAGCAGGTCGATGCAGCGGTCGAACTCATTCGGGCTCCCCTCGACCTTCACGAGCCGAGCGTCGAGCGCCTTGCGCGGACCGAGCGTCCGCTGCATCAAGGCGATCGACGTGTCGACGTCGGTGGTCACGACGAGGTCGGGTTTCTCCGCGGGGCCGAGCCCGGTCGTGACCGAGCCGTCGTCGATCTCGACGTGGAATGAATCGCAGTCGATGCGGAACTCATAACTGGCCTTGACGCCGCGAGCCTCGTCCCGACGGAACGTCGCCCGGATCGCCGAGATGTGGCCGCTCGGGAAGAAGACGTCGTCGCCGCGGTGCTCCATGAAGGCGCCGCCCCAGCGCCCGAGCTCGATGATGGTGCGCTCCAGGCCGGCCCCGAGCTCGGTCAGCTCGTAGACGGTGATGTTCGCCGTGGGCGGCGGAAGCTTCTGTCGGCGAACCAGGCCTTCCCGTTCGAGCCGACGGAGGCGCTCGGTGAGGAGGTTGGGCCCGATGCCGGGAAGCCCGTCGCGGAGGTCGGAGAAGCGCCGCGGGCCGAGGTGGACGAGGTCCCTCAGGATCAGGAGCGTCCAGCGCTCGCCGACCAGGTCGAGCGCACGCGCCACCGCGCAGTACTGCTCGTAGCTACGCCGGTCCACGTGCTTGACTGCGGAGTGTGTGTATAGGAAACTGAACTGAATAGTTCTCAAACATGTACTAGGAGGGTAGCGTGGCCGAGATCAACGAGACGATCACGATCGAAGCATCGCCGGAGCAGGTCTTTCGTGCGCTGACGGAGGCGGAGGCGATGGAGGGCTGGCTGGCCACGAGAGTCGAGTCTGATCCGCAGACCGGCGGTCATTTCCGCTACGAGTTCGAGTTCGACGACGCTTCGCAGAACAATGCACAGGAGGGCGAGTACCTCGAGGTCGACCCGGGGCGGCGCGTGGCGCTGCCGTGGATGTTCCCTTTCTCGCCCAACCAGACGACGGTCGCGTACGCGGTGTCGTCGGCCGGCGACGGCACGTCGCTCGCGTTCTCCCACGCCGGATTCGAGGAGGGCGAGCCCTGGGACGGTGCCCGGGAGCGCTTCACCGGCGGCTGGCAGATGTTCCTCAACGGCCTCAAGCGCTACGTGGAGACCGGGGAGCCGGCGCGCCCGCTCGGGATCAGGGGCCGCGGCCGCTAGCCCGAACTCCTGTACGCTTTGTTCGTCCCGGAACTTTGAACGGCAGCTTGGCGACCGGGTAACCAAACGCCTAAAGAGCCTGGAGCCTCGGCTCCCGTCTCTTTCGGCGGGAGCTTTTTCATGACGGCGACGATCGAACAGCTCAAGGACCTCCTCGGCGAGCGAATCGTCCTGCTGGACGGCTCGTACGGCGTCCTGATCCAGAAGACCGTGAAGGGGGAGGAGGCCTATCGCGGGGATCGGTTCGCCGACCACCCCCGCGATCTCGCCGGTGACCCGGACCTCCTGAACCTGACGCGGCCGGACGTCGTTCGCGACATCCACCGCTCGTACCTCGAGGCCGGCGCGGACGTCGTCACCACGAACACGTTCACGGCGACGACGATCGGCCAGGCCGACTACGGGCTCGAGGACCACGCGTACGAGATGAACGTCGAGGGGGCGAAGCTCGCGCGGGAGGCCGCGGACGAGGTCGACCGCCCCGCCTGGGTTGCAGGCTCGATCGGGCCGCTGAACGTCTCGCTCTCGATTTCGCCCAAGGTGGACGACCCGACGTTCCGCAACGCCACCTTCGACCAGGTGCGCGACGCGTACGCGGAGCAGATCCGGGGGCTCGTCGAGGGCGGGATTGACGTCCTCATGGTCGAGACGATCTTCGACACGCTGAACGCCAAGGCCGCGCTCGTCGCGGCGAAGGACGTCGCGCCCGGGGTGCCGCTCTGGATTTCGTTCACGGCCGTCGACCGCAGCGGCCGGAACCTGTCGGGTCAAACGGTCGAGGCGTTCTGGGCCTCGGTCGAGCATGCGGAGCCGCTGATCGTCGGCGTCAACTGCTCGCTCGGCGCGAGCGAAATGCGGCCGTTCGTCGAGGACCTGGCGCGCGTTGCGAACACGTACACGGCGTGCCACCCCAACGCCGGGCTGCCGAACCAGTTCGGCGAGCACGACGAGCAGCCGGCGGACACGAGCCGTGTCCTCGGCGAGTTCGCACGCGAGGGCCTCGTCAACGTCGTGGGCGGCTGCTGCGGCACGACCCCTGACCACATCCGTGCGATCCGGCAGGCCGTTAACGGGACCAGGTCCCGTAAAGTCCCTGCACGGAGCGACCATCCGAGGTGGAGCGGCCTGGAGCCGTTCGAGATCGGCCCCGACACCGGCTTCGTCGTCGTGGGCGAGCGAACGAACGTCACCGGGTCGGCCCGCTTCCGGCGGCTGATCGAGGCCGACGACTTCCAGGGCGCGATCGACGTCGCGCTCGAGCAGGTCCGCGGCGGTGCGAACCTCATCGACGTGAACATGGACGCCGGCCTCCTCGAATCGGAGCAGGCGATGACCACGTTCCTGAACGTGATCGCGACCGAGCCGGAGGTCGCCCGGCTGCCGATCATGGTCGACAGCTCCCGCTGGTCCGTGCTCGAGGCCGGCCTCAAGTGCCTCCAGGGGAAGGGCATCGTCAACTCGATCAGCCTCAAGGAGGGCGAGGAGCCGTTCCTGGAGCAGGCGCGGACGATCCGCCGCTACGGCGCCGGCGCGGTCGTGATGGCGTTCGACGAGCAGGGCCAGGCGGAGACGGCCGAGCGGAAGGTCGAGATCTGCGGCCGTGCGTACGACCTCCTCACCGAGCAGGCCGGCTTCCCGCCCGAGGACATCGTCTTCGACCCGAACGTACTCGCCGTCGCGACGGGGATCGAGGAGCACGAAGACTTCGCCAAGAACTTCATCGAGGCGCTGCCGCTGATCAAGGAGCGATGCCCCGGAACACGGACGAGCGGCGGCATCTCCAACCTCTCTTTCTCGTTCCGCGGCAACGACGTCGTGCGGGAAGCGATGCACGCCGCCTTCCTCTACCACGCGATCCAGGCGGGCCTCGACATGGGCATCGTCAACGCGGGGCAGCTGGCGGTCTACGAAGATATTCCGCCGGACCTGCTGGAGCGCGTCGAGGACGTGATCTTCAACCGCCGCCCGGATTCAACCGAGCGCCTCGTCGAGTTCGCCGACACCGTCAAGGGCGAAGGGACCCGGCGGAAGCTCGACACCGCCTGGCGCGACGCACCGGTCGAGAAACGGCTCGAGCACGCACTCGTCCACGGGATTGTCGACTACATCGAAGACGACGCCGAGGAGGCGCGGCAGCAGGTCGCGAGGCCGCTCGACGTGATCGAAGGCCCGCTGATGGCGGGGATGCAGGTCGTCGGCGACCTCTTCGGCTCCGGGAAGATGTTCCTCCCGCAGGTCGTGAAGAGCGCGCGCGCCATGAAGCGGGCCGTCGCGTACCTCGAGCCGTACATGGAGGACGAGAAGGCCGAGGCTCGCACGCACGGCCGCGTCGTGCTCGCGACGGTCAAGGGCGACGTCCACGACATCGGCAAGAACATCGTCGGGGTCGTCCTCGGCTGCAACAACTACGAGGTGATCGACCTCGGCGTGATGGTGCCCGCCGACAAGATCCTGGACACCGCGGTGGCCGAGGGCTGCGACATCGTCGGCCTTTCCGGCCTGATCACGCCGTCGCTCGACGAGATGGTCAACGTGGCGAAGGAGATGGAGCGCCGCGGCTTCGATCTCCCACTCCTGATCGGCGGCGCGACTACGTCGAAGCAGCACACGGCGGTCCGGATCGCGCCGGCCTACTCGCAGCCGACGCTTCACGTCCTCGACGCCTCACGCGTCGTCGGCGTCGTCTCCAACCTGCTCGACCCCGTGCGGCGGGCGGCGCTCGCCGAGGAGAACGCCGAGCTGCAGGACCGCCTCCGCGACCAGCACGCCGAGCGCGACCGGAAGCCGCTGCTGCCGATCGAAGAGGCGAGGGCGAACGGCGAGCAGGTCGAGTTCGAGGAGCGGCCCGCGCCGGAGTTCACCGGGACGCGTGCCGTCGAGTCGGCGCTCGAGGAGCTCGTGCCGTACATCGACTGGCAGTTCTTCTTCCACGCCTGGGAGCTGAAGGGGCGCTTCCCGGCGATCCTCGAGCAGCCGGCGGCGCGGGACCTCTACGACGACGCGCAGGAGCTGCTCGGGGAGATCGTCCGCGACGGCTCGCTCCAGGCGCGCGGGGTCTACGGCTTCTGGCCGGCTCGGGCCGAGGGCGACGACATCGTGCTCGAGAACGGCACGCGCTTCCCGATGCTGCGGCAGCAGTCGGCCTACGGCGACTCCCGGCCCAACCGCTCCCTGGCCGACTACGTCGCGCCCGAGAGCGACCACATCGGCGGCTTCGCCGTCGGGATCCACGGCGCAGACGAGCTCGCAACACGCTTCGAGGCGGAGCTCGACGACTACCGGGCGATCATGGTCAAGGCGCTCGCGGACAGGCTGGCCGAGGCATTCGCCGAGTACCTGCACGAGGTCGCGAGACGGCAGTGGTACGAGACCGGCCCCAGGCTCTCGAACGACGAGCTGCTCGCCGAGCGCTTCCGCGGGATCCGGCCCGCCTACGGTTACCCCGCGTCACCCGACCACAGCGAGAAGGCGACGCTCTATGCCCTGCTGAGGGCCGAGGAGTTCGGGATCGAGCTGACGGAGAGCTTCGCAACGATCCCCGGAGCGAGCGTCAGCGGGATCTACCTCGCGCACCCGCAGGCGAGGTACTTCGCGGTGGGTAGGGTCGGCCGCGACCAAGTGGAGGACTACGCCGCGCGCAAGGGAATGGCGCTGGCGGAGGTCGAACGCTGGCTGCGCCCCAACCTTGCGTACGAACCGGAGGCAGCTCCGGCCGTGGCCTGAGCTATCCTGCGCCGGTCGCGCCCGGGAGGGCGCTTCGCACATCTCCATGAAGACGACGCTGAAACGAGGAGTCGGGCGCGGCGCGTCCCTGAACGGCGACGGGAATGGCCACGGCGCCCTTCCGCCCGGGCTCACGCCGATCTCCCGCTACGAGCAGCCGCGGAAACGAGGCGGCTTCGTCAGGCTGCTCGGCAAGATCGTCTTCTTTCTCATCCTCGCGGCGATCTCGCTCTTCGCGGGCGTCGCGGGCGGCTACTGGCTCGAGGGCGAGCAGACCGTGGTCGACATCTCGAACTCCTCGCGGAAGGACCCGCAGATCCGCAAGGCCGCGAAGAAGCTCAACTTCGCGCTGCCGGGACGGCCGGCGATCGCGATGGTGGTGGGCCAGGACTTCAGGCGGTGGGCGAAGGCCGACGAGCGCGGCGGCCGGGCCGACACAGTGATGCTGCTCCGCGCCGACCCGACGAACCACCGGGAGACGCTCTCGATGCTCTCCTTCCCGCGCGACCTCTGGGTCGAGATCCACTGTCCAGGTCGGGCGCCGTTCGGCGGGCCCATCAACTCCGCGTTTGCCGACTGCGGCCTTCAGGGGACGGTCGAGACGGTCAAGCAACTGACCGGCCTTCCGGTCCACTACCTGATCACGATCGACTACCGCGGCTTCATCCAGACCGTCGACAAGCTCGGCGGCGTCTGGATGGACATCGACCGTCGCTACTTCAACGACAACTCCCATCCGATCAACGGCACCTTCCCGCCGATCGACCTCCAGCCCGGCTACCAAGTCCTGAACGGCCGGCAGGCATTGTCGTTCGTGCGGTACCGCCACACCGACTCCGACCTCTACCGGATCGAGCGCCAGCGTCTCTTCATGCGCGCGATCAAGGAGCGGCTGTCGAGCTCGTTCAAGCTCACGGCGATCCCGAAGCTGACCGGCGTCGTACGGAAGAACGTGAAGATCGGCGTGGGCGGCAACGAGGCGCTCGACCCCGACGTCGTCCGCGCCTGGGCCTTCTTCGCGCTGCAGCTGCCGCCGGGGCGCGTCATCCAGTCCAAGATCGGCGGCCTGACGGGCTCCGGCACGCAGGGCGATCCGCTCGTCACCGACCCGTCGAACATCCAAGCCTCGGTCGAGGAGTTCCAGACGCCGGACGTGGACGCGCCGGAGAAGGCGGCCGCTGCCGCGCTCGGCCAGAAGCCGCGCCTCAGGGGCTCGAAGGCGCCGCCACCCGGCCGCACCTCGCTCGTCGTGTTGAACGGCAACGGCATCACCGCCTCGGCGGCCAACGCGAGCTACCTCCTGCAGCAGCGCGGCTACAGGACACTGCCGCCGCCGGAGGGCGTGCTGGCGAACGCGCCGAGGCAGGTGTTCCGGACCCAGGTGTTCTTCGACCCGTCGCAGCGCCGAGCCCGCTCGGCGGCGCGGTCGGTCGCGAACCTGTTCGGCTCGGCCGACGTCAAGGGGGCTATGTCGCCCGTGATCGCGCCGTTCGCGAACGGCGCGATGGTCGTCGTCGTCGTGGGCCAGACGTTCCACAACACCCTCGCCCCGGCGCCGGTCGACCGGACGCCGAAGCGTCGGCCGCCGTACGTGACCCGGAACCCGAGCGCGACGCTGGGCCTGCTTCGCTCGGTGCGGCGCCGCGTCGACTTCCCGCTGATGGTGCCGAGCCTGATCGAGCGCAGCTCGGCGCCGGACTGGGAGAAGGCCCTCCGGGTCTACGCGGTGAAGAAGGGCGAGCGCGCCGTTCGTCTGACCTTCAAGACGGGAGCTCAGGAGTACTGGGGGATCGAGGAGACGACGTGGGAGGACGCGCCGGTGCTGAGCGGCAAGAACGTGACCCGCCGCCTCGGCAAGCGTGAGTACGACCTCTACTTCGACGGCGCCAGCCTCCATATGGTCGTCCTCCGCTCGGACGGCGCGACCTACTGGGTTGTGAACACGCTGCGCGACACGCTCTCGAACGAGACGATGCTCGCAATCGCGCGCGGGCTCAGGCCGCTCGGCGGCAAGCGATGAGCAAGGTCGGCATCTTCGGCGCGGGGTGGGTGGGCCTCGTGACCGGCGCCTGCTTCGCGGAGCTCGGCCACACCGTCGTCGTCCGAGACGTCCTCCAGGGGAAGGTCGACTCGTTGAGGAGCGGGAAGATCCCGATCCACGAGCCGGGCCTGTCCGAGCTTCTGGCGAAGCACCGTGATCGGATCACGTTCACGACCGACCCGAAGGAAGCTGCGCAGGACGCCGAGTTCCTCTACGTCTGCGTCGGCACGCCGTCGACGTACGCCGGCGACGCCGACCTCTCGGCCGTCTGGAGCGTGCTCGATGACCTGCCTGAGCTCCCCGGCCGGCCGGTGCTCGTGATGAAGAGCACGGTTCCAGTCGGCACCGGAGAGAAGGTGCGCGCCGCGCTCGACGCCCGGGGTCTCGACCACGTCGGCTACGTCTCCAACCCGGAGTTCCTGTCCGAGGGCTCCGCGGTCGCCGACTTCATGAACCCGGATCGGATCGTGATCGGATCGTTCGAGGAGGAGGACGGCGACCGCGTCGACGCACTGCACGACAAGCTCGACACGCCGGTCGTGCGTTCGGACGTCGCGTCAGCGGAGATGATCAAGCTCGCCGCGAACGCGGCGCTGATGACACGCATCAGCTTCATCAACGAGATTGCGAACGTCTGCGAGCTCGTCGGCGCGGACGTCCAGGAGGTCGCCCGCGGCGTCGGGCTCGACCATCGGCTCGGGCCGCACTTCCTGCGCGCGGGCATCGGCTACGGCGGCTCGTGCTTCCCGAAAGACGCCTCGGCGCTGAAGCAGCTCGCCTCCAACTCCGGCTACCACTTCCAGCTCCTCTCGGCGGTGATCGAGGTCAACGAGCTCCAGAAGCGCCGCGTGATCGCGAAGTTGCAGAAGCACCTGGGCAGGCTCCGCGACAAGCGCGTGGCGCTGCTCGGGCTCGCCTTCAAGCCGAACACGGACGACATGCGCGAGGCGCCCAGCATCGTGCTCGCCTCGCGGCTGCTGGCCGAGGGCGCCGAGGTCCGCGGGTGGGACCCGGTGGCCCGGCCGATCGAGCTCCTGAAGGGCGTCGCGATCTTCGAGACCGTCGAGGAGGCGGTCCGTGACGCCGACGCCGCGGTGATCGTCACGGAGTGGCCCGAGCTGCGCGACCTCGCCTCGCGTGAGATCCGGGATCTGATGCGCAACCCGCTGATCGTCGACGGACGGAACCTGCTCGATCCGGCCGAAGCCGAGCAGGCTGGGTTCGCGTACGAGGGCATCGGCCGCGCGAGCTCGGCGTTTTCGGGACTGCCCGAGACGACCGAGGCCGAGAACACCTCGGCCTAGCATGCCGACCGAGGCGATCATCCTGGCCGGCGGCAAGGCCGAGCGGCTCGGCGAGGCAGCCGAAGGGAGGCCGAAGGCGCTCGTCGAGATCGCCGGACGGCCGCTGGCGGCGTACCAGCTCGCGCTACTGCGGGCCGCGGGCGTCCGGCGGGCGATCGTCAGCTGCGCCTCAGGGCAGGAGGAGGTGTTCGAGCGCGAGCTCTCCGGCCTCGGGTTGGAGCTGGTCGCGGTCGGGGAGCCGGAGCCGCTCGGGCGGGGCGGAGGCCTGCGACTCGCCGCAGGCGCCCGGAAGGGACGGGGCGCGGTGTACGCCCTGAACGGCGACGAGCTCTTCGATCTCGACTTGACCCGCCTCTGGGACCACCACAGGTCGCTCGGCGGAGCGGCGACGATCACGGTCGCGCCGCTCAGGAGCCACCTCGGAGTCGTCGACGTTGACGACGAGGACGTCGTCCGCGGCTTCCGGGAGGCGCCGGAGCTTCCGTACTGGGTCAACACCGGCCTCTACGTCCTCGAGGAGGATGCGATCGAACGGCTTCCCAAACGCGGCGACCACGAGTCGAGCACGTTCCCCGAGCTGGCAGCCGAAGGCCGCCTGCGAGCCTTTCGCCACTCGGGCCTCTGGCTGACGGTGAACACCCCGAAAGACCTCAGGGCGGCGCGCGAGCACCTCGAGTCCAACCGAGAGCTGCTCCTTCAGAGGTAGGGAATGGGATGATCGGCACGTGCCGGAGCAGCGCTTGAGCTCCCCGAACCTCAGCGGCCTGGAGCCGTTCAGCTTCGAGCCGCGGCGGATCGAGAAGCCGTGGGGCCACGAGCTCGTCTGGGCGCTCTCCGACCAGTACGCGGGCAAGCTCTTGAGGGTCACGGCGGGCCAGCGGCTCTCGCTCCAGTTCCACCGGGAGAAGGACGAGTCGTGGTACGTCCTCGAGGGTCGTGCCGAGCTCGAGTTCGCGGCGCCGGGCGAGCGGGCGACGATGACGGAGGTGGTGACTCCCGGCGCGGCGTTCCGGATCAAGCCCGGGACGGTGCACCGCGTGCTCGCGCTCGAGGACACGACGATCCTCGAGGTCTCGACGCCCGAGATCGACGATGTCGTGCGGCTCGAGGACTCGTACGGACGCGAAGGAACATCGAAACCTTGACACGCTCATGCTAAGGTTCGGGCCATGGATGGGTTCACCGTCGGCGCGGCGGCTGAAGCAACGGGCTGGTCGGCGCGGATGCTCCGCTACCTGGAGCAGGCGCGCCTCGTCGTTCCGCGCCGGTCCGACTCCGGCTACCGGCTCTACGGCCTTCGCGAGCTGAACCAGCTGCGGTCGCTACGGCGGCTGCGGGACCGGTTCGCGATCGAGCTGACCGACGTCGTGTTCGCGGCGCGGTTGCGGCGCGAGCCCGAACTCCGCGCGGCGGTCGACAGCTGGCTCGCCGGCGCCGATCTCCGCTCCACCGACTGGGTCGACTGGGAGCAGCGGAAGCACGAGAGGCTGCTCGCGGCGTGACCACTACACTCCCGCGAGCCCCGAGACAGGAAGAGAGCTGATGGCCACAACGAAGCGCTACGACGTCAAAGATCTGGCCCTTGCAGCGGAGGGCGTCCGCCGCATCGCCTGGGCCGACCGGCAGATGCCGGTGCTCGCGGCGATCCGCGAGCGGTTCGAGGCCGAGCAGCCGCTCGCCGGCTACCGCATCTCCGCCTGCCTCCATGTCACGACCGAGACCGCGAACCTCGCGCGGACGTTGAAGGCCGGCGGTGCCGACGTCGTGCTCTGCGCGTCGAACCCCCTGTCGACGCAGGACGACGTCTCCGCGGCGCTCGTCGACGAGTTCGACATCTCGGTCTTCGCGATCAAGGGCGAGGACAACGACACCTACTACCAGCACATCGAGGCAGCGGTCGACCACAAGCCCCAGCTGACGATGGACGACGGTGCCGACGTGATCGGCGTCCTCCACTCGCACCGCCGTGAGCAGCTCGGCGACATCATCGCCGGCACCGAGGAAACGACCACCGGTGTGATCCGGCTGAAGGCGCTCGAGGCCGACGGCGCGCTCGGCTTCCCGATCATCGCGGTCAACGAGGCGAAGACGAAGCACCTCTTCGACAACCGTTACGGGACGGGCCAGTCCACGATCGACGGCATCATCCGCGCGACGAACATCCTCCTCGCGGGGAAACGCTTCGTCCTGGCCGGTTACGGCTGGGTGGGGAAGGGCGTCGCCATGCGCGCGAAGGGCATGGGCGCCCACGTGATCGTCACGGAGGTCGATCCGGTCCGCGCGCTCGAGGCCGCGATGGACGGGTTCGAGGTGATGTCGATGGCGGAGGCGGCCGAGGTCGGCGACATCTTCTGCACGGCCACCGGCGACAAGTCCGTGATCACCCGCGACCACATCGAGCGGATGAAGGACGGCGCAGTGCTGGCCAACACCGGACATTTCAACGTCGAGATCGAGATCCCGGCGTTACGCCAGCTCGCGACTGACGTGCGCGAGTCGAGGGCGTTCGTGGAGGAGTTTACCCTCGAGAACGGCAACCGCGTTTACCTGCTCGGCGACGGGCGGCTGATCAACCTCGCCGCCGCGGAGGGCCATCCCGCGCTCGTGATGGACATGTCCTTCGCAAACCAGGCGCTCTCGGCCGAGTACGCCGTCGACCACGCCGCCGAGCTCGAGCGGAAGGTCTATCCCGTCCCGGAGGAGATCGACAGCGAGATCGCGCGCCTCAAGCTGGAGACGATGGGCATCTCCATCGATCGGCTGACCGAGGAGCAGGCGAACTACCTCGCCTCGTGGGACGAGGGGACGTAGACCGCTGAAGGCGATCGTCCTCGCAGCGGGATACGCGACCCGGCTGCGGCCGCTCACCGACAACGTTGCGAAGCCCCTGCTGCCGCTCGCCGGTCGGCCGATGCTCGAGTACCTCTACGAGAAGCTGGCCGCGGTCGACGACGTCGACGAGCTGCACGTCGTGACGAACTCGCGGTTCGCCGCGGATTTCAGGGCCTGGCGCGACGGGGCCGAGCGCCCTCTGCCGGTGACCGTCCACGACGACGGGACCTCCACGAACGAGGATCGCCTGGGGGCGCTCGGAGACATCCGCTTCGTCGTCGAGCGGGCCGGACTGCAGGGGGAGGATCAGCTGGTCGTGGCCGGCGACAACCTGTTCGAGTTCGACTTGGGAGACATGGTCTCGTTCTGGCGGTCGAAGGCCGACGGGAGCGCGATCGGCGTCCACGACGTCGGCGACCCAGAGCTAGCAAAGCAGTACGGCATCGCCGCGCTCGACGACGACGACCGCGTGATGTTCCTGGTCGAGAAGCCCGCGGATCCGCCGAGCACGCTCGCCTCGATCGCGGTCTACCTCTACCGCAGTGAGCATGCGGCCTTGCTGGACGAGTACCTGGCCGGAGGCAACTCGCCCGACCAGCCCGGCCGGTTCGTCGTCTGGCTCTACCCGCGCGTGCCGGTCTACGGCTATCGGTTCGCCGGGGAGTGGCTCGACATCGGCGACCAGGAGCAGCTGCTCGACGCCGACAACCGCATGCGGTCTCGTGCGGGGCTCCCGCCGCGAAACGAGTACGCGCCCAACTAGGCGCACTTCCGGCACAGACACGCGCGTTTCTCCCGCGTACGGTCGCGGGATGTGCTCCTCGACCTGCTGCTTCCCCGGCGTTGCGCCGTCTGCAGCCGGCTCGGCGCGCTCCTCTGCGCCGAGTGTCTGGCGGCGCTGCCGCGCCTCCTTGGCCCCGCGTGTGCGCGCTGCGGCGCGCCCACCGCCTGGCCCGTCGCGCGCTGCCGCGAGTGTTCGGGCCGGCGGATCGCGTTCGCCTCCGCGCGCGCCGCTGTCGCCTATCACGGCGCCGGCAAGGACCTCGTGACCGCCTGGAAGCAACGAGGGCTTCGTGGGCTCGCCGTCGTGGCGGCAGACGTGATCGCGAATACGGTGGAGCAGCCTGACGTCGACGTGCTCGCCTTCGTGCCTCCCGACGGCGACCGGAGCGTCAAGCGCGGACACCATCCGGCCGAGCGGCTCGCCCTCGAGCTCGGCCGCCGCTGGGACCTGCCGGTCGCGGGCATGCTCGGCCGCGCCCGAACGGTGCGCCCTCAGCGCGGGCTCAAGCTCGCCGAACGTCGCAGGAACGTCGCCGGTGCGTTCGTGGCGACCGCCCGGGTTCCGCGCCGGCTCGCACTCGTGGACGATGTCTATACGACCGGCTCCACGGCCTCCGCCTCGGCGTCCGCGTTGCGACGAGCCGGCGCAAGGCGGGTGGAGGTGGTGACTTTCGCCCGGACGGTTCGAGCATAGAATCGAAGGCGAACTTGCCGCTGTCGATTCCGGGGAGGTCCGTGATGCAACTCCAGGTCAAGGGCAAGAACGTCGAGGTCACGGACTCGATCAGGCAATACGCGGAGGAGAAGCTCGGCCGGCTCGAACGGCAGCTCGCGGATCCGACGCGCGTCGAGCTCGAGCTCGCGGTCGAGAAGAATCCATCGATCTCTGCGAACCACGTCGCCGAGGCGACGATCTGGACGAAGGGCCCGGTGCTGCGCGCCCGCGAGGCGAACGTCGACATGAAGGCCTCGATCGACCAGCTCGTCGACAAGCTCGAACGCCAGGTCAAGCGCTACAAGGAGAAGCGGCGCCGCCGCCGCGGGGGCACGATCGCGGTCGAGGTGGTCCTCCCCGACGACGCGCTCCCGGTCGATGGCGAGCCGCAGATCCTCAAGACGAAACGCTTCCCCGTGAAGCCCATGAGCCCGGAGGAAGCCGTGCTCCAGCTCGAGCTGGTCGGGCACGACTTCTTCGTGTTTCGAAACGGCGAGTCACTCGACGTCAACGTCGTCTACCGGCGGCGGGACGGCTCCTACGGGCTGATCGAGCCTGAGCCGGCGTAAGGGGGCTCCCCTGCCATTCTGGCGGCGAGACGACGACGAGCCGGCGCACGAGCGCCTCGCGCGCGAGGCCGGGATCGATCTCGACGCCACCGAACCGTTCGAACAGAACCCGTTTCTGGAAGCTTTCCCCGAGGCCGGGATTCACGGCCTGCCGCGGCAGCGGCGCTGGGACGCTGTCGCGGGGGCCGAGGCGCCCGACCTCCCAGGCGACCAGGTCGAGTTCGTGACGCTCCCCGACGGGACGGTTCTCGTCGACGCGGAGCTCCCGGAAGGCGCGCTCACACCGATCGCCGACGCGATCGAGGGCGAGCTCAACCCGCCTTACCGCGCACACGCCGTTCGGCGCGAGGACGGCGTCTGGGCTGTCGGCGCAAAGACGATCGAGGTCGTGGAGGTGCACGAGGAGATCGACGGCGACACCGTCAGCCTCGTGGTCCAGGGCGACGAGCGCACGCTCCTGATCGACGAGCGGCCCGGGTGGAGCGAGGTCGGGACGCTCGAAACCTATGCGCGTGAGCGGCACACGGACTTCGTACTGCAGGCCGAACGGCTCGACGGGAACCTGTGGTCGGTCCAGGTAAACGCTTTGTGAGCCGCTCACGGTCTCGGCGAAAGGCTCCGATACCCTAGTCCTGTGTCGACGCAGCTAGGCAGCTTCGAGAAGTTTCTCCGTGTCGGTGAGGGCCGGCGGCTCAAGCGCCTGAAGAACCAGGCGGAGTACATCGGGACGCTCGAGCCCGAGTTCGAGGCCCTTTCGGACGAGGAGCTCGCCGGCAAGACAGCCGAGTTCCGCCAGCGGATCGAGAACGGCGAGACACTGGAGGACCTGCTCTTCGAGGCCTACGCCGCAGTCCGTGAGGCGTTCAAGCGGGCAATGGGCGTCCGGCTCTTCGACGTCCAGCTGATGGGCGGCATCGCTCTCCACGAGGGCGACATCGCCGAGATGCGCACCGGTGAAGGAAAGACCTTCGTCGCCGTGCAGCCGCTCTACCTGAACGCGCTCTCAGGCGAGAACGTCCATCTCGTCACGGTCAACGACTACCTCGCCAAGCGCGACCCCGAGTGGACGAAGCCCGTCTGGGACGCCCTCGGGATGAAGGTCGGCTACGTCCAGAACATGATGCCGTTTGCCGAGCGCACAGCCGCCTACGCGGCGGACGTCACCTACGGCACGAACTCCGAGTTCGGTTTCGACTACCTGCGTGACAACATGGCCGTCGGCCTCGACGGGGTCGTCCAGCGCGGATACACGTACGCGATCGTGGACGAGGTCGACTCGATCCTGATCGACGAAGCGCGGACGCCGCTAATCATCTCCGGCGAGCCCGAGGTCGCGGCGCAGACCTACTACGACTTCGCGCGCGTCGTGAAGACGCTCGACGGCATCCAGAGCAAAGGTGCGTCGAAGGGTGTCGACGAGACGGAGCTGTCCGGCGCCGATTACACGTTCGACGAGAAGCACAAGACCGTCTCCCCCGGGCAAATGGCGATCGACAAGGTCGAGGCGATGCTCGGGATCGACAACCTCTACGACCCGCGGAACGTCCAGCTCGTCAACCATCTGACGCAGGCGCTCAAGGCGCAGGCGCTGTACCAGCGCGACGTCGACTACGTGATCCAGGACGGCGAGGTCAAGATCGTCGACGAGTTCACCGGGCGGATCATGGAGGGTCGCCGCTGGTCGGAGGGACTTCACCAGGCGATCGAGGCCAAGGAGGGCGTGCGGATCCAGGAGGAGAACGTCACGCTCGCGACGATCACGCTCCAGAACTACTTCCGCCTCTACGACAAGCTTGCCGGCATGACGGGCACCGCGAAGACCGAGGAGAAGGAGTTCGTCGAGATCTACGGCCTCAACGTGGTCGAGATCCCGACCAACGTTCCGATCGCGCGTGACGACCAAAACGACCTGATCTTCAAGACGAAGGAAGCGAAGTTCGACGCCGTGATCGAGGACATCGTCGAACGCCACGAGGCGGGCCAGCCCGTTCTCGTTGGCACGATCGACGTCGAGACCTCCGAGTTCCTGTCGCAGCTGCTGCAGCGGCGCGGGATCCCGCACAGCGTCCTGAACGCGAAGCAGCACGAGCGCGAGGCGGAGATCATCAAGGACGCGGGCCAGGTCGGCTCGGTCACGATCTCGACGAACATGGCCGGTCGAGGCGTCGACATCAAGCTCGACGAGGGTGTGCGCGAGCTCGGCGGCCTCTACGTCCTCGGCACCGAGCGCCACGAGGCACGCCGGATCGACAACCAGCTCCGCGGCCGCTCCGGCCGCCAGGGCGACCCCGGCGAGTCGCGCTACTACCTGTCGGGCCAGGACCAGGTCGTCCGCCTGTTCGCCGGGGACCGGATCTACAACATCATGGAGCGCTTCAAGCTCCCGGACGACCAGCCCATGGAGGCCTCGATCCTCTCGAAGCAGATCGAGAACGCCCAGAAGAAGGTCGAGGAGCAGAACTTCGTGATGCGGAAGAACGTCCTCAAGTACGACGACGTGCTCAACACGCAGCGCGAGGTGATCTACGGCCAGCGCCGCCGCGTGCTCGAGGGTGACGATCTCTCCGGCGACGTCCAGCAGTGGATCGACGAGGTCGTTCAGGCGATCGTGCTCGAGTACACGAGCGAGGAGTTCACCGAGGAGTGGGACCTCGATGCACTCGTCGAGGCCGTGAACACCACCTTCGGGACCGACGTCACCGTCGAGGAGCTCCGGGAGGACCTGCCGGAGCTGTCGCGCGAGGCGCTCGTCGACGACTTCCGCGAGACGGCGCAGGAGGAGTACCGCGACCGGACGGAGTCATGGGGCGACGAGATCGCGCGGCAGGTCGAGCGGTACGTGATCCTGCAGGTGGTCGACCAGCGCTGGCGGGAGCACCTCGAGTCGATGGACTACCTCCGCGAGGGCGTCCACCTGCGCGCGATGGCGCAGAAGGACCCGCTCGTCGAGTACCGCGCCGAGGGGCACCTGATGTTCGAGCAGCTGAGTCGCGAGATCCGCGAGGAGGTCGTGTCGCTGCTCTTCCACGCCGAGGTGACGCCGAGCGACGTGGAGGACCTCACCGACGAGATGGGCGTCGACGGCAACGGCGCCTACGCGTACGAGCACGAGTCGGTCGCCGGGTCGGAGGCGATCGCGGCCGCAGGGGCGACGGCACTGGCCGGCGCGCAGGCCGGAGTCGTCGGCGGCGGCGCTACGACCGTCGCGACGCAGCAGCCGAAGATCGCCTCCGAGTGGGACAAGGTCGGCCGGAACGACCCGTGCCCGTGCGGCTCGGGCAAGAAGTACAAGAAGTGCCACGGCGCCTGACGCGCCGTCCGCCTCGCCAACCCTCGTTTGCACACGCGCGGGCGCGCGCCCGCCGGGATGGCTGGCACGGCAAGATCCCTCGATGCGCGTCGTGCTGATCACCTGGGCGAATGACGTCGAGGACAAGGTCACGAGCATCCGCGGGCTCGCCGACGAGGTCGAGACTGCAGCGCCCAAGGGGCCGCCGGAGCTGAAGGCGCTCGGCGCCGACCCGCCGGACGCAGTCGTGATCGACCTCGACAGTCGACCGAGCGAGGGGCTCGTGATCGGGATCTACCTGCGCCGCCAGCCCGCGACGCGCCACGTCCCGCAGGTCTTCGCCGGCGGCAAGCCGGACAAGGTCGACCGGGTCCGCGCGATCCTCTCCGACGCCCGCTACACGGATTGGGACGCCGTCGCGACCCAGCTCCGGACGGCGATCGAGCGGCCGCCGGACGACCCGATCGTCCCCGACACGATGGCGCCCTACGCCGGTGTGCCGCTCGAGCAGAAGCTCGGCGTAACCGGCAGCGCGAGGGTCCGCCTGATCTCAGCGCCGAAGGGGTTCGCGCAGCAGATCGGCGTGCCGCGCCAGACGGACGGGCCGGCCGAGCTCGTGATCCTTTTCGTCCGCTCGCCCGAGGACCTGGAGCGCGAGCTCGAGCCGGCGCTCGACTCGGTGGCAGAGAGCGGCAGCATCTGGATCGCCTGGCCGAAGGGCGGCAAGACCGAGCGGGGCGACCTCACACAGCCCGTCGTCCAGCAGCGGGGGCTGGACGAGGGATGGGTCGACTACAAGGTCGCGTCGTTCGACGAGACCTGGTCGGGGCTCCGCTTCAAGGCGAGGAGCGAGTGATGCGGCTCGCCCTCTCCGCCATCGTTCTCGCCGCGGTCGCCGCCGCCACGGCGGTGGCCCAGCCGATCCCCAAGAGCTCGCGGGTCGGGTGCGACCTGTCGATCGGCGCCCGCGACGAGCCGAGCCCGGATGCGCGCATCGTGGCCGACCGCATCGCCCTGCCTCGAGCCCGCTACCCGCACATGCTGGCAAGAACGCGCAGCCCCGTCTTTCGCTTCTCCGCGAAGTGGGGAGCTGAGCTTCGCGGTGGCACGGGCCAGCGGGTCACCGTCAGCGTTGCGAGACCTTGGCGGCGCCACGCAAAGATCGGCTGGGGGAACGGCACCGCCACGAGCGTCACGTTCCTCCCGTGCACCTCCCGCTCGCCCTGGATCGCCTACGCCGGCGGTTTCGAGCTCCGGAAGCGAGGCTGCGTCCCGTTCGACGTCCGCGTTGCCGGGCGGACCCGCCGGATCCGCATCGGCTTCGGACGAAGCTGCTAGCTTCGTCGCGCCATGGCCGAGGCCACACAGACCGTCGAGGAGCGCCTGAGGGAAATCGGGGCCCAGCTCGCCTGGGTCCGTGATTACCTTTGACCCGGACGTCCTGAGGGCCCGCGCCGACGAGCTGGAGTCGGCAATGGGCGAGCCTGGCTTCTGGGACGACCAGGCACGGGCCGCCGAGATCTCAGCCGAGCACTCGCGGGCGACACGCAAGCTCGAGCGCTACAGCACGCTGACGCGCGATTACGAGGAGGCGCAGGAGCTCCTCGCGCTCGACGGCGACCTGGCCGACGAACTCGATGAGCACCTCCGGCCGCTCGAGGACGAGCTGGGGCGCCTGCGCGAGGACGCCCTGTTTTCCGGCGAGTACGACGCCGGTGACGCGCTCGTGACGATCCACGCCGGGGAGGGCGGGACGGACGCGCAGGACTGGGCGGAGATGCTCGTCCGCATGTACCTCCGGTGGGCCGAGCGTCGCGGCTTCCGCGCCGAGCTCGTCGAGGCGAGCCCGGGAGAGGAGGCGGGCCTGAAGTCCGCTGCGCTGACGATCGCCGGCGAGAACGCCTACGGCACGCTGAAGGCGGAGCGAGGCGTCCACCGGCTCGTCCGCCTGTCGGCCTTCGACTCGGCGCACCGGCGGCAGACGTCCTTTGCCCAGGTGATCGTCGCGCCCCTCGTCGGCGAGGAGGCTGAGGTTGAGATCGCGGACGAGGACATCCGCGTCGACACGTACCGCGCGAGCGGCGCCGGCGGGCAGCACGTGAACAAGACGGACTCCGCGGTCCGGATCACGCACCTCCCGACGGGCATCGTCGTCCAGTGCCAGAACGAGCGCTCGCAGTCGTCGAACAAGCAGACGGCGCTGCGGATGCTGCGCTCCCGGCTGGCCGAGGTGGCCGTGGAGCAGCGCGAGGCCGAGCTGGCGCGCGAGCGGGGCGAGGCGCAGAACACGGGCTTCGGCAGCCAGATCCGCAGCTACGTGCTCCACCCGTACCAGATGGTGAAGGATCACCGGACCGAGTTCGAGACAGGAAACACGGAGGCCGTCCTGGACGGGGACCTCGACGGCTTCATCCAGGCCTACCTGCTGGCGAAAGCCGCTGGAACTGTGGCCTAAGCGGGGATCTAGCAGGTCTTTTCGCTACACTCGACCGTCGTTCAGCACCAGGAAGCGCGCCGCGATAGCGCCTGTGCGATGACCGCAGTGCAAGAGCCCACACTCGTCACTGACCCGCCCGGGAACCTGCTCGAGGAAGACCACTCGCCGAGCGCGGCCGAGGCTGCCGCCGCACGGGCGATGATCGTCTTCGAGAACGTCCGCAAGATCTACGACCCGAACGTCGTCGCGCTCGAGGACGCCTCGTTTGTGATCGAGAAGGGCGAGTTCGTCTTCCTCGTCGGCCCCTCGGGCTCGGGGAAGTCGACGATGGTGCGACTGCTGCTGAAGGAGCTCGAGCCGACGACAGGGCGGATCATCGTCGGCGGCCGTGACCTCGGCCGGCTGCGCCGCTCGAAGGTGCCGATGCTGCGCCGGAACATCGGTTGTGTCTTCCAGGACTTCAAGCTGCTGCCGAACCGGACGACGTCCGAGAACGTCGCCTATGCGCTCAAGGTGCAGGGCGAGAGCCGCAACGCGATCAGGCGCAAGGTGCCCGAGGTGCTGAACATGGTCGGGCTCAGCCACAAGACGAACTCGTATCCGGATGAGCTCTCCGGCGGTGAGCAGCAGCGCGTCTCGATCGCGCGCGCGTTCGTCAACCACCCGCCGCTCCTCGTCTGCGACGAGCCGACCGGGAACCTCGACCCCGACACCTCGGTCGGGATCATGCAGCTCCTCTACCGGATCAACCGCTCCGGCACGACGGTCGTGATGGCGACGCACGACCGGGAGATGGTCGACAAGATGCGCCGCCGCGTGATCGCGCTGGAGGACGGGCGGATCGCGCGCGACGAGCGTCGTGGGGGCTACACCTCCGAATGAGGTTCAAGATGATGCTCTCGGAGGCGGTGCGCTCGATCGGCGCGAACGTCTCCACAACCGTCGCCGCGACGATGACCGTGCTGATCGGGATGTTCCTGCTCGGCCTCTTCATCGCCTTTGCGACCTATGCGCGTTCCTGGAGCGACCACGTAAAGGACGAGCTCGTGGTGAAGGTGTTCTTCGACCGCGACGCGACGCCGAAGCAGGTCGATGCGGTCCGTTTCAAGCTCGACTCGAACTCGCAGGTCAAAGTCTTCCACTTCATCTCCGCGGAAGAGGCGCTGAAAGTCATGAAGGATCAGCGCCCGGACCTCTTCGGGACGCCGCTGCCGTACAACCCGCTCGGCCCGTCGTACACGGTCGAGCCGGTGAAGGCGGAGTACACCGAGTCGATCGCGAACACCTTGAAGGAGGGCGGCTACCCGGCCGGCGTCCACAACGTCACCTTCGGCGAGGAGAAGGCGAAACGCATCCTCAAGGTGGCGAACGTGATCAACTCGATCTTCTTGTTAGCGGGTCTGATCCTGCTCGCCGCCTCCACGATCCTGATCGCGAACACGATCCGGCTCTCGATCTTCTCGCGACGCCGAGAGATCGAGGTGATGAAGCTGGTAGGCGCCACCAACTGGTTCGTCCGCGGACCGTTCATGCTCGAGGGCCTGATCTGCGGGCTCGGGGGCTCGATCCTCGCGATCTTCCTGCTCTTCCTGAGCAAGGAGGTCGCGCTGCCGTCGATCATCCCGCGCCTCGACAGCGGGCCGGGCGTCCAGGCGCTCTCGTTCTGGGCGATCGCGCTGATCCTGATGATGGTCGGGCTGCTGCTCGGCGCAGCCGGCTCCGGCCTCACGCTGCGGCGTTTCCTGAGGGTGTAGCTGGCCGACCGGGTCGTCGTCGAGGTCGGCCGCCGTGGTCGCCTCGTGGTGGGCGAGCCGTTCTTCACTCCCGGCGTCCCGCTCGTCCTCGACAAGCGTGGGATCCGGGAGGTGCGCCCCGGCCAGCTCGCGGTCGTCGCGCCGCGGCGCGGCCGCGCCCGCATCGAGAAGCCGCTCGGTCGCGCCGATTCGGTCCAGGCCGTGCTCGAGGCGCTGCTCGAGCAGGAGGGGCTGGTCGAGGAATACGAGCCGTACGATCCCCCGCCGCCGACGCTCGAGGGCCGGGTCGACCTCCGCGAGCGTCTCTCGTTCACGATCGACCCGGAAACCGCGAAAGACTTCGACGACGCGATCTCCATCGAGGAGGAGCGGGACGGGCTGCGCGCCTGGGTGCACATCGCCGACGTGTCGCACTTCGTGCCCGCCGGGGCGACGCTGGACCAGGGCGCCGCGCGGCGTGCGTTCTCTGCCTACGTCCCGGGCCGCGTCGCGCCGATGCTGCCGCCGCGGCTCGCCGACGACCTCTGCAGCCTCCGGCCGGACGAGGACCGGCTCTGCGTCACGGTCGAGATCCCGTTCGACCGCAATCTCGACGCCGGCGAACCGTCCTTCTATCGCTCGGTGATCCGCAGCCGCGCGCGTCTGACGTACGACCAGGCCGAGCGGATCCTGCAAGGGAGGGAGGAGGCCGACGAGGACGTGAAGGCCGGGCTCCGTCGGGCGGAGCGCCTGGCCGAGGAGCTGCGACGACGCCGGTTCGCCCGCGGAGCGCTCCGGATCACCACCCGCGAGATCGCCTTTGCGTTCGACGACGAGGGAGGCATCGACCGCGCCTGGCTCGAGTCTGAGCCGCATGCCCACCTGCTGGTCGAGGAGCTGATGATCGCCGCCAACGAGGCCGTGGGCGGGCTCCTCGCGGGCCGTCGCAGGGAGTCTCTCTACCGCGTCCACGAGCGGCCGGACCCCCAGGCGATCGGCCACCTGCTGGCGAAGCTCGCCGACCTCGAGGTGCCGACCCCGCCCGCCGCGGACACGGACAAGCTCACGCCTGGCCAGGCCGCAGAGCTCGCCGGCGCGATCAGCGAGCGGGTCAGCGAATACGTCGAGCAGGCGAAGCGCGGAGTGGAGGCGTTTCCGGCGCTCGTGCTCCGTGCGCTGAAGCAGGCGCGCTACGACCCGAAGAACCTCGGCCACTCGGGGCTGGCGAGCCCCGCCTACTGCCACTTCACCTCGCCGATCCGCCGCTACCCCGACCTCGTCGTCCACCGCACGCTCCTACGCGAGCTCGGCGCGAGCGACGAACCGGTGCCCGAGGATCTGGACGACCTGGCGATGCACACGTCGGAGAAGGAGCGGTTGATCGCGTCCGTCGAGCACCGGGCCGACGACATCTGCCTTGCCTGGCTCCTCGACGAGGTGCTCTACCACGAGGGCTGGGAGACCCGGTTCGACGGCGAGATCAACGGGCTGATCGACTCGGGGATCTTCGTCCGCTTCGGCGAGGTGTTCGAGGGCTACCTCCCCGTGCGCAAGCTCCCGGGCTACTTCGAGCTGAACGGGCTCGGCACCGCGCTCGTTGCGCGACGCGGAGGACGCCGCTACCGGTTGGGAGACCCGATTGAGGTCAAGGTCACGGAGATCGACCGGCCGGCCGGCAAGATCGAGCTCGCGCTGCCGTGAGGGCCGTCCTCCTCGCAGTGGTCGTCGCGGTCCTTGCCGGGTCGGCATCGGCGCACGACCGGCGGCTCGTTCCCGATGGTTCACGGCTCGTGGAGCAGTGGACGGTGTCGGCGGGCGGCGGTGTGCGGGAGCAACTCGTCGTTCACTGGAGTCGCTCCCGGCTCTACCACGGTGTGTGGATCTGGGAGCGGCGCCCGAGCGGCTGGGTCCGGATCGGCGCCCTGCCGGTGGTGCGGTACACCGAGGCGATCCTGTTCGCGCTGGGCGACCTCACCGGCGATGGGCACCCGGAAGTCGTGCTGCAGGAAGGGCAAGGCAGCGGTTTCTGCGGTTCGAAGCTCGTGGTGATGACCAGACCGGTGCGAACGTTGTTCCGGCGCGGCGGCTGCGACTTCTCCCTCCGGATCGCCGGCGGAGCGCTCTTCCTCAGCGCCGGGCGGTACACGCTCCACGACGCTCACTGCTGTCCGACGTTCACCCGCCGAACCCGTTTCGTTTGGACCGGGCGTCGGATGAAGCCGGTCGGCAGCGACCTCTATTGGAATTGCATCGAGCGATCGTGCCTCGGCTGGCGCACCGGCCCGCTGCGTTTCCGGCCGACTGAGGTCGCCTACTGGAATCGCCGGCGCGGCGTCGCGACCAGCGGGAGCAGACCGTGGCTGCTCGGCCGCACCCTCGACGGCGGGAGGCGGTGGTTCATCGCCGATGCCTCTCCGTGCGCACTCGGCCCGCTCCGGCTTGGGAAACCGGGCGACGCGACGGCTCGGCTGATCCGCTGCCGCACAGGCGCCGGCACGTTCACCCGCATCCGCACGGTCGATTACGGGCGGAATTGGTCTGCCCATCGGTCCTAGAGCGTTGGCCGCCAGCCGCTGGCGCGCTTGAACGCGTCGTTCGAGACGCTCTCGCCGTCGCGGCAGACGTTGTAGAGGCCACTCGGCACCTCGAGGGCGAGCGCCAGCGCCTCGCCGGCGTCGTCGACGTGAAGAGTCGCGCCGTAGCGCGAATCGGGCCGCTCGTACCCGGTGCCGGGGCCGTCGAGCAGTCCGAAGCGAAGAACGACGCCCGTCAGGCCCGCTGCCGCGAACCGCTGCGCTTCCCGCTCGCCGTCCAGTGCGGAGCGGGTGATCGGCCGGTCCGGCGACACGAACGTGATCGAGGGAAACACGTAGATCTCGGTTCCGGCGTCGAGCGCGCAACCGACGAGGATGCGCGAAGCGTCGGTCCGCAAACGGTCGTTCTCGCGCCAGTCCCCGATCCGGGTGGCGAGGTGGAAGACCGCCTCAGCGCCGTCGACGGCGCCGGCCACCGCCTTGGGGTCGAACAGGTCGAGTTCGGTCCACTCCGGCGAAATGACGTCGTGTCCACCCGCCCGCAGCCTCGGCAACGCCGCCCGTCCAAGCACACCGCTGCCACCTGTCGCGAAGACTCGC
>Ga0307302_10000150_pt1 | contig 29836 bp, 29 predicted proteins | sample ER_DNA_183_FD_194490 | JGI IMG/M metagenome (GOLD analysis project Ga0307302, IMG submission 194490) | Bulk soil microbial communities from the East River watershed near Crested Butte, Colorado, United States - ER_DNA_183 | ecosystem: Environmental > Terrestrial > Soil > Floodplain | place...
CCCGCTGTCCCGGCTCGGCTCCGGTCCACGTGACATCTTCGGCGTAGAGCTCCGCTAGTCGGTCGAAGTCCTCGTCTTCGTAGGCGTCGAAGGTCGCGATCAACGTCCTTACCGATTCGACCGTCGCCATCACAGTGGGAAACTAGTCCCGCGTCCAGCGCGTCAACCCGGAGAGCCCGCCACGAACGTCTGCGGCCACTCGTATAGCTTGCAGATCCGATCCCTCATGTCTCGAACGTCGGCGAGCGCGTGCCGGCCTCGAGCTCCCGTTAATCCCGGACGGTCACCCGGAAGCGCCACATGGCTAGCACACCCCCTCAGCCCCAAGCGTTCGCGCCAGCAGAGGCTGAGGCGCTCTCTGGCCCGGAAGATGCAACCTCCGCAACGATGCACGTCAAATTGTCCTGAGATCCCTTATCTAGCGCGAGAGCAACCAGTCGCTCCGCACAGGTATCGAGATCCGAACCGCCGAGCCCAGCTCTGAGCGTGTCATCCGTCAGGTAGTCCGAGATCCCATCCGAACAAAGAAGGAGCCGGTCACCCTCGACCACCTCGAAGTTGGCCAGGCTGAACCTTGTAGTTCCCCCCATGAGCGCCCGCAGCACAACGTTCCGATAGGGAGCCGATCTCGCGTCGGCAGCTGACAAAAGTCCTTGATCGACCTCCGACTGCACGAGCGTGTCGTCGTGACTGAGTTGGTAAAGGACGCCCTCCCGGAGAAGGTATGCGCGTGAATCGCCAACGTGGAGCAGGCCGAGCCTGTCCCTGTCCAACAACACAGCGGTCAACGTTGTACCCATCCCACTCAGGTTGGGGTTCGCGGCGACGTGTTCTGCGATCGCGACGTCTCCGCCCAATGCGGCAGTTCGCAGGTGGTCGACTACGTCCCCAGCCTGTGTGCTCGCTTCGAGGGAAACGAACGGTCGGATCACGAGCGACGCGGCCACGTCACCGGCCGGATGTCCTCCCATCCCATCAGCGAGAGCAAGAACCCGGCTGTCCGCATAAGCGGCGTCTTGATTGTCGCTGCGAAGGCCGCGATCGCTGCGGACCGCAAAGCGGAAGTGGGTGGACGCGGGAGTCATCGCATGGCGAGATTGTCGGGATCGAGGTTCGTCCTCATGCCGCCGATGCTAATCGGCGCGAAGACGGATGACGTGTCAGGCTGGACATGTGCTCTGTGCGATCGCGTCTGGAGAAGAGCCTTCACGGCCCGTGATGGAAAGCAACCGCGCAACAGCTTTCCTCGACATCAACCCAGCGGTGCCTGGGGCCACACCCCTGTCATCCCAAGATCACACGCCTCCAACATCTGGGAACTCACCGGCGAGGACGCGGATGAGGTTTGGCACCTGACGAGGCGCGTCGCTCTCCGACTCAAGCAGGCGATTGAGCCGGAGGGACTAACGCTCTTCCAGGCGAATGGTGAGGGGGGGCTGGCAAGACCTATCCAATTTCACATTCACTTGGTACCCAGATGGGTGGGCGACGCGCTCATCAGGCCCTGGGACGTGACGCCAGGCGCTCCGGCGCGCCTTGACGAGATAGCGGCGCTGCTTTTCGAGGCCGACGTCTGCGCGCAGTCCGGTCCACGTAAACGGCCATGCCCGAAGGAGCGCCTACCCACCTGGCTGGTCCGTCCCGCGCATGAGCGTCTCGAGCGCAGCGAGTTGCGACCGTTGCCCAAGCTCAAGCTTCTCGGGCTGCGCGAGCGTCGGTGTATGACGCGTCCACTACGATCTAGCGACCAAGATGCACCGACGCATGGCGGAGAAGACCCGATTGAAGTGGTCGACTGGGACCCGAGTTGGCCGAAGGACTTTGAACGTATGCGGGATCGTGCCGCGGGCGTCTTGGGAAGTCTGGCCATCGGTATCGAGCATGTGGGAAGCACCGCAGTACCTGGACTGGCGGCGAAGCCCGTTATCGAACTCGACGTCATCGTTCGTTCAAGCGCCGAAGTCCCCGTCGCCGTACACCGTCTTCGCTCGATCGGCTACATCCACGAAGGAGACCTGGGCATCCCGGGTCGGGAGGCCTTCGTCTGGCCGAGGGGTGAACCGCGCCACCATCTGTACGTCTGTCCCGTTGACAGTGAGCCCCTTCACAACCACCTACTCTTCCGTGACTACCTTCGAAACCATCCCGGAGACGCGCGTCGCTATGCTGACGCCAAGAGGAAGGCCGCTCATGACTTCCCTCACGACCGCAGGGGATATGCGGAAGCGAAGCGCGAGGTCGGGGAGGAGATCCTTCGCCTCGCCTTGGCGGCGCAGGTGACTGGCTGAGAGCCTCCCCGCGCAAGACTGCTCGCGACCAGGGCTCGGCTCGCCGAGTCCACGTAACGCCCACGCCCGGGGAGCGCCCGACCCAGCCAGCGACGAATGCTCCTAACCTAGGTTTCGTCACCATGGACGAACAGGACATCGATCGATGGGCTTCGTGGCTGCTTCACCGTCGCGACGGAGACGATCCAGAGCAGCGTGCGAAAGCACTCGAGTACCTCCTTCCGATCCGGAACCGTGTGCTGGACAACGCGCAGATCCGTTCCGGGGATGTCCTGCTCGACGTTGGCGCCGGCGACGGACTAATGGCGTTCGGAGCCTTGGAGCGGGTCGGCACTGAAGGCCACGTGATCGCCTCCGACGTGTCTTCCGATCTGCTCGAAATCTCGAGAGAGATCGCGGCCGATGCCGCTGACCTCGATCGGATGTCCTTCGTAGCCGCTGGGGCAGCTGATCTGGAGCCGATCGCCACCGAGTCGGTCGACGTCGTGACGACCCGGTCGGTGCTCATCTACGTCGATGACAAGGAGGCCGCCTTCCGTGCTTTTCACCGCGTGTTGCGCCCTGGAGGCCGCGTGTCAATCTTCGAACCGATCAACAGCTACTTCCCCGACGATCCGTCCGAGTTCTGGGGGTTCGATGCAACGGCCGTACGTGATCTCGTCGAGAAAATCTGGGCGGCGGAGGGCTGGACCGACGACTTCAATCGGACCGATCCGATGATGAACTTTACGGAGAAAGACCTCGTGCGGATGGCTGAGCAGGCCGGATTCGAAGAGATCCATGCCGAACTCCGAGTCGACGTCGCACCAGGCAGTTGGGTCGTCGATTGGGATCGGTTGATGGGAACATCGCCAAACCCGAACGCCCACACCGTCGGTGAGTCGATCGCCGAGGCGCTGAGCTCATCCGAGGCCGCTCGCTTCGAGGGACATCTCCGGCCCCTCGTGGACACTGGGCGAGCCATTCGGCGGGACGCGTCCACATACCTGATGGCTGTCAAACTGGAGTGATCTCGTGACAAAGGCGGGCCTAGCCTGGCTGAACGTCAACTATTTCCTCCCCGTCCACGTAACGCCCACGGGAGCGGGAGCGCCCACCCAGCAAGTCAACGGCCCTGACCGCACAACCGAACGAAATCACGCACAGGCTCTCCGATCGCACACGAACGCTTGTGGCCCCAGGGTTGGGGAATGTCCAACCCGGCCGCTCTCGTTCAGCGTCGGGCGACGAACACGTATTCGCTGCTGTCGTCGCCGACCGGCTCTCGATCGAAGCCACCGAATAGGGCCTCAAGCTCAAGCCCAGAGGTATCAAGCAGCCCGAGCCATTCGTTCTTGGTAGCCCACCACAGCGAGCTCGTCGCGCCGTCGTCGAGCATCATGTCAATCCGGTTGTCGCCGATCGCGTAGCGGATCGTGTGGGGCACCCGCGCGTCTTGGTGCTGTCCGTCCACCCGAGCCGCGAGCTGATGATCAAATGCGAAGGCGTTCCATGCGAACCGTCCGCCGGGACGTAGCGACGCTGCCACGCGTTCGAAGGTGCGGCGTCGGTCAGCCCAGGTCGGTAGGTGCAGAAGCGAACGGAACGGGCAATAGATCAGCGACGCCTGTTCCTCGAGTGTGAGCTCGCGCATGTCGCCTTCGCGCAGATCGAGCTCCACACCCGACTCGGCGGCACGGATGCGCGCCTGCTCGAGCATCGCCGGCGACGAGTCGATGCCAATAACCGTCCGACCCGTCGCACGTGCGACCGGGATGGCGACCCGACCGTTCCCGACAGCGAGCTCGACGAGCGGCCCGTCGGCCTCCCGTGCAAGCTCGACATAGAAGGCGACGTCCTCCGTCATGTGGGCCGACCACTCGTCGTAGCGAAGCGCGAAGGCCTCGTCCCAACTCATAGACCGATGTTAATGGCAGCTGACATCGCAGTCGCGATGGTTTCGCGATCCTGACTCCACGCTCGCATCGTCCACGCATCACGAGGCTGGAAGAATCAAGGCGAGGAGCAATGTCCACGAAACGCCCACGGCGGCGGAGGCGCCCCACCCAGTGATGAGAGAGACCGATTTCTCACTGCGACGCGGTGTCGGTTGGTGGCGCCAAGCCCAACGAATGCGCACTCCAAGCGAGAGCAGCGGTGCCATTCGACCGTTGGAGCTCCCGTACGTGCGGTGCCTGCGGGATCGGGGGTCTGACGCAATGGGCGACGAAGAAGCCTGCGAGGAGCGATGCATAGTTCTCTGCGTCGGGCAGGATCGTCCACGGCTTAGGTCCGCCCTCGGCCGCGAGGCTCGGGAGCCACGCCGCAAGGTCGAACTGCGGATCGCCGCGGCTGGCCCAATTCCAGTCGACGAGGATCGCACGGCCGTCTCGTAGACAGAGGTTGTCACTCCGTACGTCGATGTGAACCAGAGCGTCGCCTTCGATGATAGCGGCGTCGGCGGCGCGCTCGAGAACGTCGACGTTCTCCAGTAGCCATCGTTCCGAGCACAGGCCGCTTCGGATGATCGGCTCGGGATCGGCCCGGACCTCGTTCCATCCCTCGCGGGTGTCATCAAGAACGCTCTCAACCGGTTCGATGCCGGAAGGCAGGGGCGTTGCATGCAGTTCAGTGATGCAAGCACGGCGCCGATGGTGTCGTCGTCCCAAGGGGGGAGGCCACAGAGCTTCGCTCAGATCCTCGATGAGGAGCACTGGACACTCGCCGTCGTCGTGCCACCCGAGGAGGTGCGGCAGATGCGGTTGGCCCTCGAGCGCTTCGTAGATCGCGTGTTCCGTTCGCAGCCAATCCGCGGTGTAATCGAAGGCCGCGACCTTGGCGAACGCCGTCCCGCCGGAAGGAAGGCTCACGATGTATCGACGATTCGAAGGAGCGCCGTGGCCTGAAGCCCATCGCATCCGGGAAGGCGTGTCTCCCAGAGCGGACGCGATCCGCTCGGAGTCCTCGGTCACATCCGGGTCCATCGGGGGATGCTAGTCGTCCACTCGTTGACCGATGGACTTGACTGGATCGTCCACGAAACGCCCCACGCCCACGGGAGCGCCCCACCCAGCAATCCTGAGTGGCGACTGGTAACGCCTATGCTTGCAAGCGCTCCCGGCCAGCCGGCGGCGAGGGGAGCACGAAGCTGACTGCGCTACCGTCAGACGGTGCAGGACGACGGCCACTTCGACGAGCGCGTTGCGGCGACGTACGACGATCAGGCGGAGCTCTTCACTCCGGAGGTCGTCGATCCCGCCGTCGACCTCCTCGCCGAGATCGCGGGTCGCGGGTCGGCGCTCGAGCTCGCGGTCGGAACGGGCCGGATCGCGCTGCCGCTCTCGCAGCGCGGGGTTCCGGTGCAAGGCATCGAGTTGTCGCGGGCGATGGCGGCGAGGTTGCGAGCGAAGCCCGGCGGCGACAGCATCGGCGTAACGATCGGCGATATCGCGACGACCACGGTGACGGGATCCTTCTCGCTCGTCTACCTGCTCTGCAACACGATCATGAACCTGACGACGCAGGCCGCGCAGGTGGCCTGCTTCGGCAATGCGGCCGCTCAACTCGAGCCCGGTGGCCACTTCCTCATCGAGGTGATGATCCCAGCTCTCCAGCGCCTCCCGCCCGGCGAGACCTTCCATGTCTTCAAGGGAAGCGAGGACTACTTCGGGATCGACGAGTACGACGTCGTGAACCAGGGCCTGATCTCGCATCACCTTCACATGGAAGATGGCAAGCTCGACCACTTCTCCGTTCCGTTCCGGTATGTCTGGCCCGCCGAGCTCGACCTGATGGCGGAGCTTGCTGGCATGAGACTCAGCGACCGCTGGGGCGGCTGGAGGAGGGAGCCATTCACCAGCGCGGGTGAGAAGCATGTCTCGGTCTGGGAGAAGCCGTCCCCGTAGAGCGTCATCCCCGTCCCGTTGCCCTCCCGTCCACGCTTGCTTCCTGCACATCGATGGCGAAGCGCACCTCGAACGCGATCTACGCCCAGGTCGGCTACGTCAAGGTGTGCAACGCCGTTGAGTACGCGTTCCACCGCGAACCCTGAGGCGGAGCGCTGGCCACCTCATGACCTCGTGCGCGTGTAACGTCCACGCGCCCCGGCGCGTGGGGGGCCGCCCTCAGCCGGCCCAAGGCCGTCGTGTAAGCGTCCACGCGGAGACCCTCGACCCGAAGGCCCGCTACGACCTCCGCCGAGTCCTCATCCATGGTCACCCTGGATCGGTACGCCACCTCTGGCCGGACGAGCTCGATGCCCTCGGTGAAGGGCTCGAACGGCTCCGCGCCGCTGCTCCCGCGGATTCTCTGCGGACTCTCGATGCCGATGCGTCTGTGGTACCCATCACATCACGTCGTTCACCTGCGCGTTCTCGGTGGGGCGGGCAGGACTTGAACCTGCGACCGGAGGATTATGAGTCCCCTGCTCTGACCGACTGAGCTACCGCCCCGCTCGCGAGAGCATAGGCACGTCACCGAACGGCTGCTTCCATCCCCGACCGAAACTCTGGGCGGTTCAGAACCCTTCGTCGTACTCGGCGTCAGTGAGGGGCTCGCCCCACTCGGGCGTTCCGGCGCCGTTCACAGCCACATGCACGAGCGGCGTGTCGGGACCGCCACCGTGGAAATGCCAATCGTCGGGGCCGACGTGGATCACGTCACCCGGCTCCAGCGTGTGCCCGGTCTCCCCCCGCGTTCGCACCCGCCCACGGCCGGTCACGCAATAGAGGAACTGTCCCCCCGGGTGGCGGTGCCAATGGGTGCGCGCGGCCGGCGAGAAGTGGACCACCCCGATGTTGGTCGCATCGGATGCTGTGATCGTGCCTCGCAGCCAGACCTCACCGGTGAACCTCGCGGTGTCCCCACGCTCGAAGACTCCATCCGCCCCCCGTGCAACATCCACGATCCACAGCCTATCCGTGCCAGAGCGCTCGTGGGTCGGGGCCTGGCGCTCCGTCCCGCTACGATGCTTCTGGCATGCCCGAGCACCGGATCGAGACCGACCCCTTCGGCCCCATCGAGGTCGAATCGAGCCGGTACTGGGGTGCACAGACCCAACGCTCGCTCCACCACTTCTCGATCGGCTGGCCCGACGCCGACCGGATGCCCCGCGAGGTGATCCACGCGATGGGGATCCTCAAGCACGCTGCCGCGCAGGTCAACATGGAGCTCGGCCTCCTCGATCCGGCCTTCGGCGAACCCATCGTGGCGGCGGCGGACGAGGTTGCGGCCGGCTCGCTCGATGACCACTTCCCGCTCTACGTCTGGCAGACGGGCTCGGGGACGCAGACCAACATGAACGCGAACGAGGTCATCGCGAACCGCGCGATCGAGCTGCTGGGCGGCGAGCTCGGCTCGAAGACCCCGATCCACCCCAACGATCACGTCAACCTGTCCCAGTCATCGAACGACACCTTCCCGACCGCGATGCACATCGCCGGTGCGACGGTGATCGTCGAACGGCTGCTGCCGAACGTCCGCGCGCTCCGTGACGCGCTCGACGCGAAAGCCCGCTCGTTCGCGGACATCGTGAAGATCGGGCGAACGCACCTTCAGGATGCCGTTCCGCTCACGCTCGGTCAGGAGTTCTCCGGATACGCGGCGCAGCTCGACGCGGACATCGCACGGATCGACTCCGCCCTTCCGGGTCTGTACGAGCTCGCGATCGGGGGCACGGCGGTCGGGACCGGACTCAACGCCCCCGACGGGTTCGGGGAGCGTTGCGCCGCGAAGATCGCGGCCCTCACCGGTCTGCCGTTCATCCAGGCGCCGAACCTGTTCGCGGCGCTCGCCGCGCACGACGCGATCGTCTTCGTGAGCGGAGCGCTCACGACGCTCGCCGCGTCGCTGATGAAGATCGCGAACGACATCCGGTGGCTCGGTTCCGGGCCGCGAGCGGGGATCGCCGAGCTTCGCCTTCCCGACAACGAGCCGGGATCCTCGATCATGCCTGGCAAGGTCAATCCCACGCAGTCGGAGGCCATGACGATGATCGCCACGCAGGTGATGGGGAACGACACCACCATCACGATCGCGGGGTCGCAGGGCAACTTCGAGCTCAACGTGTTCAACCCGGTCATGATCAAGAACCTCCTGCACTCCACGGTCCTGTTGGCCGACGCGTGCCGGAACTTCCGGGAGTTCTGCGTCGAGGGCCTGGAGGCCGACCGCGCTCGGATCGAGGACCTCGTTCATCGTTCGCTGATGCTCGTGACACCGCTCACGGCGAAGATCGGCTACGACAAGGCGGCTGAGATCGCGAAGAAGGCACACCACGACGGGACGACCCTGAAGGAGGCAGCGCTGTCGCTCGGGTACCTCACGGAGGCCGAATACGATGAGGCCGTCGTCCCCGAGAAGATGGTGTGACCGTGAGCGAGCCCCGGATCCCGTGGACGCACCAGCCGAGTGGCCGCACCGATTCGCGCGACCGTCGCGCGCGGTCGGCGGAGCGCCTGGTGCTGCTCGCGGATGCGCCGCTCTTCGAGGGTCTCACCAAGACCCAGCTCCGCAGGATCGCCAAGGTGAGCGGCGCGCGGACGTTCGATCCCGGCGAGGAGCTGGTGAAGGAAGGCGCCGCCGGCCGGGTCTTCTACATCGTCGTCGAAGGGCAAGCAAAGATCGTTCGGCGAGGGAGAACGATCCAGCGCGTCGGTCCCGGCGATTCCTTCGGCGAGATGGCGATCCTCACGACCGCGCCGCGCTCGGCGAGCGTCGTGGCGGAGACCCCCATGGAAGTCCTCACCCTGTCCGGTCCTCACCTGCGGGCGATCCTGATGGATCAGCCGAAGATCGCCGTGCGCTTGCTGGACACGCTGGCCCGCCGGCTCGCCGACCTCGACCGGCGCTTCACCTCCTGACCTCAGACGAGGGTCACGATCAGGGGGGCGTGATCGGAGGGCTTGCCTTCGCCGTAGGTGGGCTTGCGCTCGTCACGGTCGACCATCACGGACTCAAGGCGGTCGGCAACGGGCACGGTCGCGAGGGCGAGATCGATCCGCAAGCCCCATCCCTTATGGAAGGCACCCGCGGTGTAATCCCAGAACGTGAACGGCCCCGGCACATCGCCGGCGGCGGCGCGCCCCAGATCGGTGAGGCCCCATCCTTCCAACGAGCGCACGGCGGCGCGCTCAGGCTCGCTGGCGAGGATCGACCCACTCCAGAGCACGGGGTCCCACACATCACGGTCGTCGGGCGCGACGTTGAAGTCCCCGCAGATCACGAGCGGATCCGCCGGATCGAAGCTCGCCGCCACCCACGCACGGAAGGCGTCGAGCCACGCAAGCTTCGTCTCGTACGCGGGCGCGCCCACCGCCTGGCCGTTCACCACGTAGGCGCAGACGACCCGGAGGTCGCCCGTCTGCGCCGAAACGACCCGCGACTGCTCGGGGATCGGATCGCCGTCGAACCCGTGGCGGACGTCCTTGAGACCCACCCGAGACAGGATCGCGACCCCGTTGTACGCCCGCTGACCGAACATCGCGCACTCGTAGCCAGCACCAACGAGCTCCATCGTGGGGAAGAGCTGATCCTCGACCTTGGTCTCCTGGAGACACACGACGTCCGGCTCGTGACGGCGGATCAGCGCCAACAAACGCGGGAGCCGCTGCTTGATCGTATTAACGTTCCAGGTCACGAGGCGCACGACCGGCCAGCTTAGCCCTCGCGGACGACTCGATCGGCGATCGCTCCGGCTTCGCGGATGCGGTCGGGGATGCCGACACCGTGGTACGCGCCGCCGGCGACGTAGAGACCGGCCGGGAGCGCTGCATCGATCGCGCCGACGAGGTCGAGGTGACCAACCGCGTACTGCGGCATCGAACCGGGCCAGCGAACGAGCATCGCGTGCTCGGGGGCAGCTTTCAGTCGGTAGACCGAGGCGACCGCCTCCTCAGCGGACGAGAGGATGTCCTCGTCGAGGCGATCGAGTTCGTCCTCGAGCCCCGCTCCCCCGACGAAGGCACGCACCACCGCTCGGGATCCGAACGCCGGCCGAGGCCACTTCTTCGAGATCGCGGTCGCCGCGGTGATCGGCAGCATCCCCCGGGGCGCCACGAACCCCGACGTCTCAGGGAGGAGGCGGTTCGTCCCTTTCGGGTACGCGAAGAGCGCGATCGCGGTCGATGCGGCACGGATCCCTCGGATGAGCACGGATGCCTGGGGCGCCAGATCGGCCAGGAGGTTCGCCGACACGGGGGCCGGCGTGGCGAGGACGACCGAGTCGGCCGGAAGGTCGTCGCCCGAGGTGGTCACGACGCGGAACGGGCCACGCTCCTCACGTCCGAGCTTGACGACGGTGGACCCCAGCCGAAGTCGTTCAGCTCCGAGGGCCTCAGCGAGGGCGTCCGGGAGTCGCCGTAGGCCGCCCCGGATCGTCGCGAAGGGGGTGGTGGGTCCAGCGGGGATCCGCCGGACCGGCGTCACTTTCGCGCGGGCACCCGCGCGGAGGCTGCCGAGCTCTCGGTCCCACCGCGCCAACTCGGGGAAAGCCGCGTCCACGCTCAGGAGGTCGATGTCCGCGGCGAAGATCCCGCTCAGCAGCGGCGCGACGAGGGCGTTCGTCGCCCCGCGACCCAGCCGTCGGCGGAGGAGCTGCCCGACCGATCGGTCGGCGCCGCTCCTCCGCCGCGGAACGGCCGGCTCCGCCATCGCGCGAAGCCGAGCGGCGACGGACATCCCCTTCCATCGCAGCAGACCGATCGACGAGGCCGGGATCCCGAGGCGCCCGGGCGGGACGGGAAGCAGACCTCGTCGCGTGAGGATCTGCGACGCGATGGCGCCCTGCGGGACGAGCTCGCGCTCGAGCTCGAGCTCGTAACACAGATCCATGGCCCAGGGCTTGCCGACCAAGAACGAATCCGGACCGGCCTCCAGCTCCAGATCGCCGACCTGAACCGACCTGATCACGCCGCCCGGTTCGCGATCGGTGTCGACGACGAGCACCTCGGCGGCGACCGGCGCGTGGGAGATCCGATACGCGACCGTGAGCCCGGTGATGCCGGCGCCCACGACGACGACCCGGCGGCTCACGGGACCGCTGCTTCTCGCTCGGCGAGGTGTCGGCGGACGACGTCCGCGAGCATGGCGGTGAACGCCGGATCCGCGTTCGGCATCGCTGTCCTCGCGAACGCCATCCCGTTCTCTTGGGCGATCGCGCGCGCTTCGATGTCCAGGTCGTACAGGATCTCGAGATGGTCGGACACGAACCCGACCGAGCAGACCACGACGGCGGGAGCGCCTCCGGCGCCGAGGTCGCGGATCAGCTCCTCGATCGGCGGTCCCCACCAGGGATCCGACGTACGCCCCGCGCTCTGCCACGCCGTCGTGTGGCGGTCGAGGCCGACCTTCCGGGCCACGAGGTCGGCCGTCTCGCGGAGACCGGCGTCGTATCGGCATCCGGCGGCGCACGCCGCGTCGTGGCAACGGAGGCACCGGTTCGATCCGTCGTCCGTCCGGATGGGAAGGCTGTGTGCGGAGAAGATGACCGTCGCGTCGCCGCGTGTGTCCGCGGGGAGCTGGTCGAGCGCTGCGTGAACCCGGTCTGCCAGCAGCTCGATCAGCGCTGGATGATCGTGGTAGCTCCGGACGAACGAGAAGGCCGGGCCGCCGTCGGCGGCGATCGCGGCCTCCACCCGGTCGGCGTACGTGGGGATCGACATGGCCGACCAGTGCGGCGCCATGACGATCCCGACCGCGCGCTCGATCCCGTCGTCGCGCATCTGTGCGACCCCCTCGGCGATCCAGGGCGGCGAGTGCTTCATCCCCAGGTAGCAGCGGAACCCATCGGCGTCGTCCCGATCCAGGGCGGCCTCCAGCCCCGCGGCCTGTGCGCGGGTGATCTCCAGCAGGGGGAACCGATCGCCGATCGCCGCGTACCGCGACCGGAGCTCCGCGAGATGTTCGGGAGAGGGAGACCGCCCGCCGCGGATATCCGTGTAGTACCGCTCGATGTCGTCGACCCCGGCCGCCGTCCCGTACGCCATCACGAGGACACCGATAGGTCGGCCGCTCGTCACGTTCGCCTCGATCCTCCCGATCCCGATCCGCCAAGCCCGGCGGCGCCGCGCCCTGCCACAGGATAGGGAAGCCCGCGTCGGCGGTCCGCGTAACGTTCGGGGCCGTTGCGCGTACCGTGGCCTCGGTGGCACTCAACACGTCGACGGAACCGATCCCGACGGCAGGACGCCCGGGGAACGAACGCGCGGGTCCCGGCGCGGTGGTCGGAGGCGCGATCGGGTTCCTGTCGGCGGCGGTCGCCCTGGGGATGGGGCATCTGACAGCCGGCTTCGTCGGCGGCACCTCGAGCCCCGTGATCGCGGTCGGGAGCACCGCGATCGACGCCTCCCCCGAATGGTTGAAGAGCTATGCGATCCGGACCTTCGGGACGAACGACAAGGCCGTGCTCGTTGCCGGGATCGGCGTGGTCGTGGCGATCGTCGCGATCCTGGTGGGCGTCATCGCGCTGCACCGGCCGAGGGTCGGCGTGGTTGCGCTCATCGCCCTCGGGGCCGTCGGCGCCGCCGCGGCGGTGGCGCGTCCGGAGAACGGCGTCGGCGCGGCGGTCCCGTCGATCGTCGCCACCGCTGCCGGGCTCGCCACGTTCCGGTGGCTCCGCCGCACGGCCGGGACCGGAACGCCGGTCACGGGAGCTGCCGATCCCGACGCGATCGCCCCGTCGTCGTTCGACCGGCGGCGGTTCCTCCTCGCGGGCGCGGGCGCGGCCGGGCTGGCGGCCGTCTCCGGCCTGGCCGGCCGGTTCCTGATCCGCCGCGCCGAGGCGAGCGCGTCCCGTGCCGCGGTTAGGATCCCGGCGCCCGCCGACGTCGCTCCGCCGCCGCCGGCGGGCGCCGACCTGCGCATCCCCGGCGTCGGACCGTTCATCACGCCGAACGACGTCTTCTACCGGGTGGACACGTCCCTGCTCGTCCCGTCGGTCACCGCCGAGGGATGGAACCTCCGGATCCACGGCATGGTTCGCGACGAGCTGTCGCTCGACTACGCCGCGCTGCTGGCGCGACCGTTGATGGAGCGCGACGTGACCTTGACGTGTGTCTCCAACCCGGTGGGTGGTCGCTACATCGGCAACGCGCGGTGGATCGGCGCGCCGCTCGCCGATCTCCTCCGGGAGGCCGGTGTCGACCCGGGCGCGGACCAGATCGTCTCTCGATCCGTCGATGGGTTCACCGTCGGCACGCCGACGGCGGTCGTCATGGACGGTCGCGACGCGATGCTCGCGGTCGCGATGAACGGCCAGCCGCTCCCGCTCGAACACGGTTTCCCCGTCCGGATGATCGTCCCCGGGCTGTACGGGTACGTGTCGGCGACCAAGTGGCTCGTCGACATCGAGCTCACGACCTTCGCTTCGTACGACGCCTACTGGGTTCACCGCGGCTGGGCGCAGCAGGCGCCGATCAAGACCGAGTCGCGGATCGACCTGCCGAAGCCAGGCGCGACCGTCCCCGCGGGCCCGGTCACGGTCGCGGGGATCGCGTGGGCACAACATCGAGGGATCTCGCGGGTGGAGGTGAGCGTCGACGGGGCGTGGCAGCCCGCTCGCTTGGCGGCGCAGGACACGATCGACACCTGGCGGCAGTGGGTCTACGACTGGGACGCCACCCCGGGCGAACACACGCTCGCCGTGCGTGCCACCGACGGGACCGGCGCGACCCAGACCGCGACCCCGGCCGATCCCGTTCCGAACGGCGCGACCGGCGATCACACGATCTCGGTGACCGTCAGCGGCTGACGATCGCGCTGCCGGTTGCGCGGGATCCTCAGGCGAGCTCCGCGAACAGCTCGAGGTACGCGCCGAGGTAGTGCGGAGCGAGGTAGCGGTCCCGAACCCGGCGATGCGCGGCCGCTCCCAGGCCCGCCGCCAGCGAGGGGTCCCCCAGCAACGATCCGACCGCGTTCCCGAAGGCCGTCAGGTCCCGCGGATCCACGAGGAGCCCGCTCACCCCGTCCTCGATCTGATCCCTGATGCCCCCGACCCCCGCGGCGACGAGGGCGCGTCCCTTCCACATCGCCTCGGTGACGGTCAACCCGAACCCCTCGGCCAGGCTCTTCTGGACGACCACGGCGGCATGGCGCTGGAGGGCGTTCACGATCGTCGCGTTTTCATCCAGATCGTCGGTCGGGATGTTCGCGAGGTGCACGCGCCGGCGATCCCCGGCGGGAAGGCTCTCCCAGAGCTCGTGAACCTCTTGGCGCACCGCCCCAGCCTCCGGGTCGTCGGCGACCGCACCCGGCATGGGGCCTGCAAGCATCAGGTGGGCGTCGCCGATGCCGGGTGCATCAACGGATCCCCGGATCACCCCGAGGGGATCTTTGAGGGCATCCCACCGGGACACCTGGAGGACCAGCGGTACGTCGAGCGGCAACGGCGTGTCCGGCGTCATCTGCACCATGTGGGAGACGCGGGCTTGCGTGCCGTCGCTCCGCTCGAAGTTCGCATCGCCATCCCGACCGGTGTTCGAAACGACGCCGGTCGCGCCGAGGATCGCGGCCGTCCGATCGGGGTCGATCTCGACGTTCTTCGGCGACGCGTGATCGATGCACGGTGGCAGCACGCGAACACGAGCCGGTTCCAGACCGTCCCAAGCGTACGCCGCTCGCGTGAAGGTGACCGCCTGAGCGGCCCGGGCATCGGGCACGAGGAGATCCCACGCGGAACGGACCAGCGCGTTCGGCATATCGGCCCCGATGTGGCACGTCCAGATGACGGTCGCGCCCAGCGACCGCAGGATGGGCACGAGCCCCAGCGGCTGCGGATCGTGGACCACCACGACGTCACCCGCTCGCACGGATCGACGGAGGTCGACCGCGTTCGAACCGGTGACGTCATCGTAATGCCGGCGCTCCGCGTCGCCCAACGGACCACCGTCGCCGAGCACACCGTGGAGCCGGTTGTGGATCCGCTTCGTGATCCGGAAGAACTCGGGGTCGCCGTCGATCACGACCCAACGCGTGTCGATCCCATCGTCGAGGAGGTATCCCACGCACGACCGGAGGAGCTCCGCGACCCCGCCGCCCTCGGACGTCGAGTTCACCTGCCAGACGGTCCGGCCGTGGAGGATCCGACGCGCGTCGGCGAGACGCTGTTCGTAGCGGCGGCCGGCCTCGGGCCCCGCGATCGTCCGCAGGCTCCGTGCGTCCCGAGGGGGAACGGTGACCTCGTACATCCGGAACCGCAGCCCAGCCCGTCAGTGCTCGTGTTCCGGTCGAACCGGCTCGAGCCGGATCCGAGCGTCGACGACCACGGCGCCGTTCGGCAGCACCATCACCGGGTTGCAATCCATCTCCACGATCTCCGGGTGCGTTTCGGCCATCGCGCTGACCCGCAGGACCAGCTCCTCGAGGGCCGGCACGTCCGCCTTCGGGGCGCCGCGATAGCCGTCCAGACGCGGATACGTCGCGAGCGAGCGGATCATCTCCCGAGCATCGAGGTCGGTGAGCGGCGACACGCGAACCGCGACGTCGTTCAGGAGCTCCGCCTCGACGCCTCCGGCGCCGCACGCGACGACCGGACCGAAATGGGGGTCCACGGCCACCCCGACGAGCATCTCGACGCCGCCCTCGATCTCCTCCTGGACGAGGAACCCTTCCAGCGGCTCGCCGGCTTCGTCGAGCCGCCGGGCCATCGCCGCCGCCTCCGCCGACACCTCCTCGGCGCCGGACAGGTGGAGGCGCACCCCACCGACGTCCGTCTTGTGCAGGGGTCCGACCGCCTTGAGGACGATGCCCCCTCCCAGGCGGCGGGCCGCCTCTCCCGCTCGCGCAGGGGAGGCGGCCCGCTCCGTCGCGGGGGTCCGGACGCCGTAGCAGCCCAACAGACGCTCGACCTCCTCGGGTTCCAACCACGAGCCGGCCCTGGCGAAGGCGGCTGACAGGATGGCGGCAGCCTCGTCGGCACGAGTGTCCTCGAACGTCACCACCTTCCCCTCGGGGCGGTGCCGCCACTGCCCGTAGGTCGCGGTGTGTGCGAGCGCGATCGCCGCTTGCTCCGGGAAGGCGAACGATGGGATGCCGACCGACCCGGCGCGGAGCTCGTCGGGTACGCCGCGCGCGCTCATGAACGCGGTGATGACCGGGATCGTCCGGTCGAGCGACCCGACCGCCTCCGCGATGTGCCGGGCGACGTCGGGAGCCTGCGACGCCATCGGCGGGATGTAGATCACGACGAGCGCATCGACCTCGCCGGAGCGAGCCACGACGCGGATCGCTTCGGCATACTCGGCCCCACCGGCCGAGGCGATCATGTCGACCGGGTCCTCCGTGGACGCTTCGGGCGGGAGCGCCCGGGCAAGCGCCGCCGAGGTCGCCTCCGAGAAGCGCGGGACGGTGAGTCCCCGCGCCTCGGCTGCATCGGCACACTGAACCGCGAGGCCGCCCGCGTTCGTGATGATGCCCACCCGGTTCCCGGTCGGGGCGGGTTGGTGCGCGAGGACGGCGGCGACGTCGAGCATCTCTTCCAGTGTGTCCGTCCGGATCACACCGTTCTGCCGGAACAGCGCGTCCAGAGCCGTGTCCGACGCGACGATCGAGGCGGTGTGGGACGCGGCTGCCCGGACCCCGGCGGGACTCCGGCCGCTCTTCACGGCGATGATCGGTTTGCGAGCGCCGATCCGGCGCGCCAGGCGCGCGAAGCGTTTCGGATTCCCGAAGGACTCGAGGTAGAGCAGGACCACGTCGGTCCGCGCGTCATCGGCCCAGAAGCTCAGGATGTCGTTCCCGGAGATGTCGGCCTTGTTGCCGACCGAGACGAACTCCGAGAGCCCGAGGCCGAGTCGGGCCGTCTGGTCCATCACGGCGAGGCCGACCGCCCCGCTCTGGGAGAGGAACCCCACGCGCCCTTCCACGGGAACGGTCGTCGCGAAGGTGCCGTTGAGTCCGACCTCGGGATCGGTGTTCACGATGCCCATGCAGTTCGGGCCGATCAGCCGCATGCCGGATGCGCGACACACCTCGAGCAGAGCGCGCTCGCGCTGCGGCCCCTGGCCCCCGGTCTCCGCGAACCCCGCGGAGATCACGACGAGCCCGCGCACCCCCTTCTCGGCACACTCGCGCGCGACGGCGAGCACGTGAGCGGCCGGAACCGCGACGAAGGCGAGATCGACCTGGGCCGGGACCTCGAGGACGCTCGGGAACGCAGCGACCCCCTGCACCGCGGTCGCACGAGGGTTGACCGGGTACACGACACCGTGGAACCTGCCTTCCAAGAGGTTCAAGAAGAGCCGCCCGCCGATCGCCCCGGGGTCGCGCGAGGCGCCGATGACGGCGATCACCTCGGGGACCAAGAACGACCTGACCGCGTTCGCGGCGGCGGTGATGTCCCGATCCTCGAAGTGACGAGCTGCGTCATCGGTCAGCGTGGTCGGGATCGTGACCTCGATCGAGCCGGGGAGCGCGCGAATCCGCGGTGAGAAGCCACTCGCTCGGACCACCGCGATCATCGGGTGGTTCTCGGGGAGCACCTCCGCGAGGAACGTCGTGATGCCGTTGTCGCGGGCTGCCTCTGCGAGGTGACCCACCAGCAGCGATCCGAGCCCGCGACGCTGGACGCGATCGCTCACGCTGACGCCAAGCTCCGCGCGCGTGTCATCGATCCGGAAGTACTGCGCTCCTCCCACGACCGTGCCCTCGTCCCCGCCCGTCAATGCGAGGAGGGTGACGTGGGTGGCTGGATCGACCTCCACCGCCTGGGCGGCGATCTCGCCGACGTCGACGACCGCCGAATGGAAGCGCAGACGCCGGCTCTCCGGCGACAGATCGATCAGGTACGCCTCGACCCGCACCCGGTCCTCGGGGGTCGCCGGACGGATCCGCACCGTGGAGCCGTCACGCAAGACGCGGTCGACCGGCGCGATCGGAACCGACGTGGAACGCACGGCGACATCCTACGCAGGGCGCTGCTGGGAGCCGGCGGCTCAGCGCGCGAGCGGCTCGGGGCTCGGGCCCAGCGATCCCGAGAGCTCGATGCGGTCGCGGCCGGCGAGCTTCGCCCGGTACATCGCGGCGTCGGCTTCGCGGATCACATCCTCGGGCCGAGCGTTCCCGTCGGCACAGCTCGCGACCCCGAGGCTCGCCGTTGTGGTGACTCGGTGGCCCGCGATCGTGAACGGTTCCTTCAGCTGTTCGGCCAAGCGTTCGGCGAAGAGCCGGGCGTCTCCGGGCTTCGACACGTCTCCGACGAAGATCACGACGAACTCGTCGCCGCCGTACCGGGCGACGGTGTCGGTCGGTCGAACCGCGGCCGAGAGTCGCTCCGCGACCTGGATCAAGAGCTCGTCCCCGGCGCCGTGGCCGAAGGTGTCGTTCACGTCTTTGAAGTCGTCCAGGTCGAGGAAGACCAACGTGGCTCCGACGTCCGGCTCGCGAGCCGTCCGGGCGAGCGCCATGGTCAGCCGATCCAGCAAGAGCTGCCGGTTCGGCAGCCCGGTCAAGACATCGTGGACGGCCCGATGTAGCAGCTCGTCCTCGACGAGCTTCCGAGCGCTGATGTCCTCGAGCATCCCCATCGCGTAGAGCGGCTGCAGGTCGGGCCCGCGGACCAACGTGACCACGGTGCGGCACCACAGGAACGATCCATCCTTGCGGCGGAAACGATGCTCCGCCCGGCAGCGATCCCGGTGGCCCGCGCGCAGCTCCCCGAGCTCATCGAGGATCTCCTCGTCGTCGGGTTCGACCAGATCGGCGAGCATGACGCCGCTCAACGCTCCTTCGTCGTACCGACCCAGCCACTCGATCGTCGCGTTCGCTTCGGTGATCCGCCCGTCCAACGCGAGGGTGAAGACGCCGATCGCAGCCGCGTCGAAGAGGGTCCGGAACTTGAGCTCGCTGGCAGCCATCGCCTGCTCGGCTCGCTTCCGCTTCGTGATGTCGACCATGACGCCTTGCCAGTAGAGCGTTCCGGTCGCCACGTCTGGGACGACCGCCGACTTCTCGCTCACCCAAACGACATGACCATCGCGGTGGAGCAGCCGGTACTCCTCGCTCAAGGCCTGCAGGTGCTTGCGCGCGTTCGCGTCCGCGGAGACGAGCCGATCACGGTCCTCCGGGTGCAGGATCCGCAGCCAGAGCTCGCTCTCGTCGAGCCATTCGGCGAGCGGGTAGCCGAGCATCTGTTCGACCTGTGGGCTGATGTAGAGGGGGATGGAGTGGCCCGGGTCGTCCACGATCAGGCGGTCCAGGTAGGTCGCAACCCCCGGGATGTTCTCGGCGAGCGTGCGGAACTGCTCCTCGCGCTCCTCCGTGCGTTGAGCGTCCTCGGCCTTCTCCACCTGAGAGTCGTCGTGCTCGTCGGTTGTCTGCATCGGCGTCGGCGCCGGGCGGACCCGCGCCGCGGCCGGCACTCCCCCAGATTCATCGGTCGGTATCGAGGAACCCTGAGGTGGGAGCCATCGGGAGCAGCAGCGAACGTTCGCCCAGCCGCCACCTCGTGGTTGGTCCGAAAGCCTCGGCGATGGCATGCTGGAAGGACGAGCCGATCGAACGGGAGGAGGCAGCATGAACCTGAACAGCATCTTGATCGGGTCCGAGGCCCCACAGACCCTGGCCGATTACTACACCAAGCTCTTCGGTAAGCCCGGGTGGGAAGACGGCGGGTACACGGGCTGGCAGATCGGGGGCGGCGGGATCACCGTCGGACCACACGATCAGGTCATGGGGAGGAACACCCAGCCGGGCCGGTTGATATGGAACATCGAGAGCGCCGACGTGAAGGGTGACTTCGAGAAGCTCAAGGCTGCCGGCGCGACCGTGATCCAGGAGCCCTACCACCCGGGTGACGACGAGTCAGAGGTGTGGATCGCAACGTTCTCCGATCCGGACTCGAACTACTTCCAGCTCGTCAGCCCCATGTAGCCTGAGTCATCTCCAAGCCTCCAGGCGCTTCGGGGGCGGCTTCCTCACTAGTCCATCATGTCGTGGAGTCGGCGCTCGATCTCCTGTGCGTTCTCGCCGGTCTTCTCCTTGATCAAGCCGACGACCTGGTCCCACTTGCCCTGGGTCCGGTCGAGGTCATCATCCGTGAGCGCGCCCCATGATTCGCGGACCCGTCCCTTCATCTGGTCCCACTTGCCTTCGAACTGAAGCCGCTTCCCATCGTCCATCTCGATCCCTCCTCCGTCGACACTTCCTTCCACCGCGGTCTGCCTACCCCTCATCGATCCCGGTCAATCGCGCGGTGTCGACGCATCCTTGCGCTCGGGCGTCGTTTCTTGCGGGGCGGCGCCGGGTATCCCACGTCCGATGTTGGAGATGGAGGGGCGGCCCGAGTTGGAGGGATGGCTTCCGGCCTACCTCCGTGATCACCTCGCAGGGTCGGTCGCGGCCGTCGACATCGCACGGCGCAGACGAGATGCCGAGCCGGACGAGCCGTCGAGGACGGCGATCGCGCAACTGATCGAGGACATCGAGGAGGATCGTGCGCGGTTGCGTGAACTGATGAGCGAGCTCGGGATCGTGCCCTCCGTGTGGAAGCAGACCGTCGCGGCGAGCTTCAGCTGGCTCGGTGCCGGTCGTGCGGCCGTCGGCTCGGCAGAGCTCAACCGCCTGCGCGAGTTCGAGGTGCTGCTGATGGGCGTTCGCGGCAAAGAGCTTCTGTGGCAGACGCTGGGCCGCCTCGGCCTCCTGGATCCCGCGTCGCAGCGACTCCTCCTCCGGCGCGTCGCGAGCCAACGGGCAACCTTGGAGATGCTCCACGGGCGGAGCACGACCGACGGGGCTCCCGCCGAACCCGGGGGTTGAGTCCCCTCCCTCTTTGTCCGCCGAACGGGTACGCCGTAGGCTTCGCTGCGGCCGGACCCACGAGGAGGAGTCATGTCTGCACACGAGGATGCCGAGCTGGTTCGACGGGGATACGAGGCCTTCATCGCGGGTGACATGGAGTGGCTGAACGATCACCTGCATGAGAACGTCGTGTGGCACGTCCCCGGTCACAACGTGACGTCGGGCGACTACCGTGGTCGCGAGAACGTGCTCGGCTTCTTCGCGAAGAGCGTCCAGATCGCGCTGCCGGAGTTCGAGATGCACGACATCGTCGCCTCCGATGACCACGTGGTCGCGCTGTCGACCATCCGCTGGCGTCGCAACGACAACGACGAGACCTTCGAAGACCGGATCGGTCAGGTCTTCCATCTCCTGGACGGCCAGGTGGTGGAGGTCTGGACGATGGGAGAGGACCTGGCCGGCTTCGATGCTTTCCTGGAAGGCGTCGCTCCGTAACGGACCTCGATCGGCCGGCTCACCGGCCGTCGTCGGACGAGACCCGGTGCGAGGTCAGGTCGATGAAGACCTCCGCGATCTCGGGGAGCTCCTGTCGCAACGAGTGGTCGATATCGTCGAGCGCTTCCGCGAGCTCGTCGGCCGTCTTCCCGGGCGCGGGGTGCACCTTGGCGGCCACGATCACCTCTTGTGGCGCGCCGTAGACGGCTTGCACGCTCAGCACCTCGTCGATGCTGGGTGAACGTTCGATGATCGCGTAGACCCGCTCCAATCGCGCGGGAAGCATCGATCGACCGATCAAGAGGTCGGCGAGCGGGCGGGCAAGACCGAACGCGGTTGCCGCGAGGAGGAGCCCGATCAGCAGCGCGGCGATCGCGTCCGCGTTCTTCAGCCCGGCGAACTCGTGCAACAGGAGTCCCACGGCGGCCAGGCCCAGGCCGATCAAGGCAGCGCCGTCCTCGACGACGATCGCGCGGAGTGTCGGCTCGCTCGTATGCCGGAGGAAATCCACGGTCGACCCGTCCCAGAGCGCAGCCTCCCGTCGCGCCTGCGCGAGGCTCTGCAGCAACGAGGTTCCCTCGGCGACGAACGCGACCGCGAGAACGACCCACGCGACGACATACCGTTCGACCGCCGTTCCCACCAGAAGCTCGCGGACGGCGAGCGCGATCGACAGGCAGCCGCCGATCAAGAACGACGCGATCGTGGCGATGAACGCCCACAGGAACCGAGCACCGCCGTGGCCGAGGGGATGCACGGCGTCCGACGGTCGGCGTCCACGCTTCAGCGAAAGGCCGAGCAGGAGTTCATTGACCGAATCCGCGGTGGAATGAGCTGCCTCGGCGAGCAGGGCGGCGGAGCCGGTCACCAGGCCGGCCACGAGCTTCGCCGCGGCGACCACGAGGTTCGCGAAGAGCGCGACCACGATGCTTCGTTGGTTCCGGCCGCTCTGGCCGGCTCGAAGAGCCGCGACCGAGTGGCGCAGTGGGATCGCCCGTCGTGCGGGAGGTCCGTCGACCCGAGGTCGGATCGGTTCATACGCATCGGGTGCCGGCAACGGGGTACGTCACCTCCGGAGCGAAGCCTACGGTGCTGGCGACAGCACCGCGCCAACCTGATCGAGGGTTTCGAGCGTCGGGCCCAGGTCGAACACGGAGGCCAGTCGTCTTGCCGAGCCGCGCATCTCGTCGAGCGGCGTCGGGTCCCAAGCGAACGGCGGCCCGGCGACGTCGCCGGATCCGTCCGGCCACAGCTCTCGTTGCAACGCCCGCGCGATCGGTTTCTGCGCGTGGTTCATCAGCGGGATCATCGCCGCGTCGATCAGCGGGCTCTCGTCCCCGACCCCCCAGACGCGTTCCATCACGTCCATCTGCAGCGAGTAACACGCATCGAACAACCGCGACAGATCGCGGAGGTCGCCTTCGGGGAGATCACCGGACGACGGGTCGAGGCGCATCGGATGCACGTCACCGAGGGGTGTCCTGCCCTCCACGATGTCGAGGAAGCGCCAGTAGTGGGCGGGCTCCGGCGCCCCTTGGAACCCGAAGGGCTCCAGCTCTAAGTGCTCGACCCTGCTCGCGTCGAATCCGACCGGTGCGAACGCCGACGTATGCGTTCCCTCTCCCTGCTCGACGATCTCCTCGATCGCCAGGAGGGCGGCATCGAGGCCGGTGACGGCGAAGAGCGCGCCGCCGCCGTGCCCCGCGTAGCCCTTCGTCACCTGCTTACGCGGATCGCCGGTGAACACCTCGTCTCCCAGCCGGGCGATCGCGGCGACGATCGCCTCGTAGAACTGCGCGAGGGTCTCGTACCGGTCGGCTTCCGGCCGAGCGCCCGGCTCCTCGGGCTGTTCGATCCGCAGGAACACGTCGCGCACGAGCTCGACCGACGCCGGTGCCAGATGCAACACGAGCGGGACCTTCGGATCGTGATGACGCATCGCTTCGGGGTAGCGAGGGACGGCATCGCCCGTGAACCGCGGCCGTCCGCCCACCGCCGTCAGCAGGTTGGCTGCGAGGGCGGCGTGCAGCATCTCCTCACGAACCACGTACTTGATCGAGGTCGCGGCGGCCGAATCCGGATCCACGACGCTCCACATCGCGTACTCGTACGGCGGGATCGTGCAGTGCTCAACCTCGATCGCCCACTGGAGATGGCGACGAAGGTCCTCGACGTCGCTGATCGCATCGATCATGGCCCGGTTCCGGCGGATGCTAGTCGCTCCTCGACTCGGCCGAACGTCAGCTCACTCACGGCGTCGGGGTGCCCCGATCTTGCTCGAGCGCGCGGGTCATGACGGTGAGGTCCTGGTCGCCGAGCCCGTCATCGACGGCCTTCTGCCACTCGTCGGCGAGGGATGCAAGCGCGGCGAAGCGGCCATCGTCGGCCGCCTGCAGCGCGAGATGGACGTCCTTCAGGGCGAGCGACAACCCGAACTGCGTCGAGTAGTCGTCCTTGGCGATGCGTTGCAGGTTTGCGACTTGCCAGGGGGATACGAGCGTGCTGCCGTCGAGGGCACCCACGACCGTCTCGGTCCCGAGCCCCAATCGACGGGCGAGCGCGATCGACGAAGCCACCGCCTCCGAGGTGAACGCGAGCCACGTGTTGTTCACGAGCTTCAACCGCGATCCGGCCCCCACCGCGCCGACCCAGATCGTCCGTTGGCCGAGCGCCTCGAAGAGCGGGTCGACGCGCGAGCGGACCCCCTCAGGCCCCGACGCGAAGATCGTCAGCTGGCCCTGCTCCGCGGGCACCTTGCTGCCCGAGACCGGCGCGTCGAGGAGGATCACGTCGGGACGCTCGGCGTCCACGATGGTCGCGACCCGCTCGATCCCCTCAACGCCGATCGTGCTCATCTGCACCCAGATCGTGCCCGGAGCGAGCGCGGCGAGCATGCCCTGGTCGCGAGCGATCGAGATGACCGCATCCGCGTCGGTCACCATCGTGACGACGATCTCGGCTCGCCGCGCGGCGTCGGCCGCGGTCTCAGCGACGTCCGCGCCGAGCTCGGCGAGGTCTCGGGTCGCCCGCGGCTCACGGTTCCAGACGATCGTCGGGATGCCGGCGCGCAGCGCGCTCGTCGCCATCCCGTGACCCATCGCTCCGACCCCGAGGAACGCCGTCGCGGTCACCCCCCACCTCCCGACTGCGGCGGCATCCCCTCGGGGTGTGGTCCCCAGACGGGGATCGCATCGGCGAGGGCCGTCTCGATGGCCGCAAGATCGTCCGGTGCGAGGACGATATCGGCCGCGGCGGCCGACTCATCCAGGTGAGCCGGTCGACGCGCCCCGACGATCGTCACGTGGACGGCCGGCTGCGCGAGGGTCCACGCGACCGCGAGCTGCGGGAGTGTGATGCCGCGCTGCGTGGCGATCTCCTTCAGCCGCTCGACGACCGCGAGGTTGCGACGGAAGGTCTCGCCCGTGAAGTCCGGACTGCTCGCCCGCCAGTCGTCCGGCGCGAACGTGGTCTCCGGCGTCATGGTTCCGGTCAGCAACCCGTGCGCCATCGCCCCGTAGACGAGCACGCCGATGTCGTGATCCATGGCGTAGGGCACGGTCTCGTCCTCGATCTCGCGACGGAACACGTGGTATGGGGGCTGCAGGGTCTCGACCCTGCCGAAGCGAGCGAGCTCCTCGATCTGCTTCACGTCGTAGTTCGAAACGCCGACGTGGCGGATCTTGCCCGCTCACACCAGCTCCTCGAGCGCCCCGGCGGTCTCCTCGGGAGGCGTGTGCTCGTCAGGCCAGTGGATCTGGTACAGGTCGATGTAGTCCGTCCCGAGGTTCCGCAGGCTGGCATCGACACCTTCTCGCAGCCAGCTGGCGCTCGCATCGCGGAGGAGCTGGTCCCTATCCATCCGGAGTCCGCCCTTCGTTGCGACGAACACGTCTTCCCGTCGCGCTCGGGACCAGAGGGCGTCACCGAGGAATCGTTCGGCAACCCCGAAGCCGTAGCCCTGTGCGGTGTCGAACAGCGTGATCCCGAGCTCGAGCGCACGGCCGACGGTTGCCTTGGCCTCGTCCGTGTCGAACCGGCCCCAGTCCCCGCCGAACGACCACGTCCCGAAGGCGATCGGTGAGACCTCGAGTTCGCTCTTGCCCAGACGCACCCGTTCCATCGTCGTCTCTCCTCCCGCGCGAACGGTCCCTACACGCTCTCCGTGTTCGTTCTACCCCCATCGCCCGCCTCGCGCTCGGCTGCGCGCCGCCTTCCGCGCCACTCCCGCTCGAGGACGAACAGCGATCGGCGTCCTCACTCATCGATCGTGATGACGACCTTCCCGACAGCTCGTCCCGACTCCAGGTAGCGCATCGCCTCGGGAACCTGGCTCAGCGGGAACGTCCGGTCGATGACCGGCCTCACCTTCCCTGCTTCGATCAGCTCCTTCATGACGATGAGGCGATCTCCCGGGTCCTTCGCGCCGCGGAAGGGATGCAGCTGGCTCACGAACGGCGACATCACGAGCAGCTTGCCGAAGCGACCCAGGCTCCCGAACCAGCGGTGACCCGACGCTCCGTAGTGATCGTGTCCGATCAGGACGAAGGTGCCTTCAGGGGTGATCGCGCGTCTGATGTCCGGCCACGGATGGTTCCCCGCGATGTCCAGGATCACGTCGTAATGCTCGCCGCTCCGCGTGAAGTCTTCCTTCGTGTAGTCCACAACCCGATCCGTCCCGATCGACCGGAGCATGTCGAGCTTCCCGGGAGCGTCCACGCCGATCACTTCTGCTCCGTAGGCCTTCGCGAGCTGCACCGCGAAGGTCCCCACCGCTCCCCCGCCGCCGTTGATCAAGACCCGCTGACCCGCCTGGACACGGCCCTCATCGCGAACGCCCTGGACCGCGAGCGATCCGGACGTCGGGACCGCCGCGGCCTGCTCGAAGGTGAGGCCGGCAGGCTTCGACTCGAACCGGGAAGGCGGAACGGCTGCGTACTCGGCGAAGGAGCCCCCGTGACGCCACAGGTTTGCGGAGAGGCTCTGACCGAAGACCTCGTCGCCGGGCCGGAAGCGCGTCACGTTCCTGCCGACCGACTCAACCTCGCCTGCCAGATCCGTACCCGGAACGAGGTCCTTCGGCCGGCGCACCCCCGCGCCCATGAACCTGAGCGCGTAGGGAAGACCTCGCATCACGTGCCAGACGTCGGCGTGGATCGACGCTGCCCGAACCCGAACGAGCATCTCGTCGTCCTCGGCGCTCGGTCGCTCGATCTCCCGGAGCTCGAGGACGTCCGCCGTGCCGTACCGGTTCTGGACGATCGCCTTCATCGCGCTCCTCACACGGTGACGACGATCTTCCCTCGAGCGTGTCCTTCTTCGAGATACCGAATCGCGTCGGCAGCCTCGATCAGCGGATAGGTCCGGTCGACCACCGGCGTGACCGACCCGGCCTCGATCAGCTCCGTGAGGGTGACGAGGTCTTCTCGCTTGATCTTGGTGGCCAGCCCGCGAAGCCGCTGACCCACGAACAGAGACACGAGCGGTGCGCGCAGCATCCCGCGGAAGAACCCTCCCGTCCAACGGCCGCCGCCGTCGCCGCCCACGATCACGAGCGTCCCCTTCGGGGTGAGGGCGCGGCGCAGCTTCGAGAGCGGGCGACGGCCGGCAGTGTCGACGATCACGTCCCACTTCCGCGATCCGTCCGCGAAGTCCTCGCGCGTATAGTCGATCACGCCGTCTGCCCCCAGCGACCGGACCAGATCCGACTTCGACGCGCTGCTCACGCCCGTGACGTGCGCGCCGAACGCCTTCGCGATCTGGACCGCGAGCGACCCGACGCCTCCGGAAGCACCGATCACCAGGACCTGCTGCCCCGGCTGCACGTTCCCCTCGTCACGGACGGCCCGAAGGGCGGTGACACCCGACACGGGAACCGCCGCCGCCTGCGGGAAGCTGAGGTTGGCAGGCTTCGGGACCAGCTTGTCGGGGCCGGTCACCGCGAGCTCGGCGAACGAGCCTTCGGCCGTGCCCATCACCTCGTCGCCCGGACGGAGGTCCGTGACGTTCGCGCCGACCGCTTCCACGGTTCCCGCGACGTCCCAGCCTCGAACGCGGATCTTCGGTCGACGGAACCCGACCGCGAGCCGCGCCATGTACGGCATCCCCGTCATCAGGTGCCACACGTCCGGGCCACAGCCGGCGGCGTGAACGCGGACGAGCACGTCGTTCTCGCCGACCATCGGTTCCTCGCTGTCTCGGAACTCGAGCACGTCCGCAGAGCCGTACCGATCTTGCTCGATCGCCTTCATCGCGATGCTCCTTCCCCTCCGATCGGGGCCGTCGCCCTTGAACGTCGGCCACGATGCTGGACCTTGACAGGTGTACGCCGTACACTGTGCAGCCTGATGCTAGGTGTACGGCGTACACCTGTCAAGCGGGATGAGAGGGGTTGGTGGGCATGGCAACCCAGATCGAGCAGGATGAGCGGACCCGTGCTCCTCTCAGTAGAGATCGGATCCTCCGCACCGCCGTCGCGCTCGCCGACGAGGGCGGCGTCGAGGCCGTCAGCATGCGCAAGATCGCGCAGGAGCTCGACGTCGTTCCGATGGCGCTGTACAAGCACGTGGCCGGCAAGGACGAGCTGCTCGACGGGATGATCGACGTCGTCGTCGGAGAGATCGATCCCCCGGCTGCCGACGGCGTCGACTGGAAGGCCGCCGTCCGTCAGCGGATCCTGTTGGCTCGGCAGGCGCTGCTCCGCCATCCGTGGGCATCCCGAGTGATGGAGTCCAGAACGGAGCCGACCCCGACGGTCCTCGCCTACATGGACTCGATGATCGGGATGTTCCGAGCCGGTGGCTTCTCGATGGACCTCACCCACCACGCGATGCACGCGATGGGAAGCCGGCTGATGGGCTTCACCCAGGAGCTCTTCAACGACACCAGCGACGTCGACCCGGAGGTGGAGGCGGAGATGTGGGGACAGATGGCTAACGTGTACCCCTCCATCTACGAGCTCTTCCGGACGGTCAGCCACGAGGACGCGTCGGTCGTCGGTCCCGGTTGCGACGATCAGTTCGAGTTCGAGTTCGCACTGGACCTGTTGCTGGACGGGCTCGAGAAGCTCAAAGACCGATCGTGACGACGATCTACATAGCGGATGTGCTCCCCCCTCCTAGAAGGTGCATCGGGGGTGTGACTCGAACCCACAACCTACTCAGACGTTCGTGGGCGGACGGGTTAGGGTCGATCCCGCACCCGAGGGAGGGATCGCATGGAGACCAGCGCGAGGAACCAGCTAGCGGGAACCGTCGTGTCCGTTTCGCTTGGCGCGGTGATGGCGGAAGTCACGATCGACGTCAACGGAGCGACGGTCGTCGCCGGCATCACGAAGGAGTCGGCTGAGCGTCTCGGACTGGCGGAAGGCAAGTCCGTCGTCGCGATCGTCAAGGCGACCGACGTGATGATCGGCATCGCGCCCGTTTGAGCGAAGACTCGGGTATTCGCGCGCCCGCTAGAGCGATTTACGCCGGTGGCATTTCGCGGCTCGCGGTGGTCGCGACTGCGAGTCTCGGTGCGCCGGGGTGGGACTCGAACCCACAACCTACGGATCAGCAGTCCGCGCCGAGGTGTGCGCTGACGCACATCCGAGTGATGTCCTGCGCGGCGACATTTCGAATGTCCCGTGGCCAGTGTCTGAGTCCTCGGAAGTTGGCGATCGAGCACAGCGCTTAACAGGAACGATCATGCCGGTGACGACGACAAGCCGAGCTTCTCTACGACTTCATCCGCCGAGACCGCTCGAGCCGACCGAACGACCTTGTACGCCAGAGGGCGCAACGCCCTTCCAATACCGTCGCGCGTTTGGTCGGGATCGAACCTAGCTGGCCCACTCCCCGCGGGCCGCAGATACGTGAGCACCTGAAACCGCACAAGTGAGGGAAGCCACCAGGGATGCCGCCAGTGTCGGCGGACGTGCCGCCAGACGAGGACTCGCAAGGGCGGATCGAGCCAGATGACGTGGTCGGCCGCAGCAATAAGCACGTCGGTCCATCCCAGAAAGCCACCTTCTGTGACAGCGCTGGGCTCCTCCAGGATCCGCGAGAGCATGGCATCCCGTTCGGGAACGGGCCTCAAGGTCCAGCGTTCGTCCACGAAGGCCAGCGAATCGAGGCCGTGATGAGGCCATGCAGTTTGGACGACAGACCACGAGCGAGGGTGGTCTTCCCGGAACTCGGAATGCCGATGATGTGGAGTCGCACAACGCATCAGTCGGTCGGCACTACTCGGGGAGCCTACCGGGCCAGGGGACGCTGGTGTGCCTGAGCGTTCGCGAATGCACCTTGGACCGTACGAATCAGGGGACGCCGGGTCGGCGAGGCGCGTCGACGACGGGCTCGGGCGCA
>Ga0307302_10000152_pt1 | contig 29536 bp, 21 predicted proteins | sample ER_DNA_183_FD_194490 | JGI IMG/M metagenome (GOLD analysis project Ga0307302, IMG submission 194490) | Bulk soil microbial communities from the East River watershed near Crested Butte, Colorado, United States - ER_DNA_183 | ecosystem: Environmental > Terrestrial > Soil > Floodplain | place...
TTCCTCCTCCTCCTCCTCCTCCGACGACGTGGGGAGATTCGAAACGGTCGTGGACTCGAGAGCCTCCCGCCGCTTCGGCGTCACGTCGGGTCCCACCTGCAGACACTCACTGCCGCCCCAGATGATCCGCGAGCCGGCGGACGCGTCGGGCATCAAGACGTTACCGGCCGTCTGGGCCCTTCGGGCACGCGCCCCAGAACGTACGACCCCGCTCATCTTCCCTCCTCCTGACGCGCCGCCGGACCGAACGTAGCGTCACCCAGCTCGAACCGCATCCCCAAGACGAAGGACACCTAGCCGCCCGACGCCCCCAGTTGGTCAGGCTAGTCCGAACGAGCCCAACCGATGGAGCCGTGTCACATGGAGGTCGTCGAGCCGACGGGGAACCACGAGTCGCACGCGCAACCACAAGAGAGCGGACCCCTCCTCTTTTCGGGTCGACAGAGACGACCACGCGAGCGCACGGCGGGCGGCGTCATCTGAGCACGGGAGCCGCTGTCAGCCCGGAGACGTGGAGATCCGGATTCGATGCGTCGTGGTCGACTGCATCGTGGTCAACGCCCGCGGCTACCAAGAGTTGGCACGTTTCTGGTCACAACCGTTGGGCTGCATCATCACGTCGAGAGCGAGGACGAGTGTTGCACTGAGCCGCCGGAGAGAAGTTCCGCAGTGGATGTGGCCGCGACATCCTGTTCGTCCGAGCCCGCCGGAAGGACGATCAGGAACCGACTGCACTTCGATCTGTGACCAAAAAGGACCAAAGTGATGGCGGATCCTTAGGGGAAAGAGTTCTGTATGCGTGGGGTGTGCCCGCCGGAGGTGGACTGACCGGAGGCTGTAGCCTCGCCTCTTCCCGGCCTCGCAGCTATGTCACGTAGTCGACCTATCGCTCCCGTGCTGCCCACGTACTAGGGTAGAGGTTCTGGCACCCGGGGTTTGGGCCAGTAAGCTCCCTGCCCCAGGTAGCCGGCGAGAGCCAAGCAGGTCACACATGCCACTCGACGAACCGCCTCTGGCTGAGGGGACGGGCCTAGGACCGCTCCGGGTCCTCGTCGCGATGCCCACCCCGCTCCAGTGCACGCTGGTGCGCTTCTTCCTCGGCGAGGCTGGTTTCGAGATCCTCCCGATGGTGCCGGTCGGTGCCGACCTCATCCCTCTTGCCGCCGGGGATCGCCCCGAAGCCCTGATCCTGCACGAGAGATTCGCTGTGCACGAGGGCGCCGGCCTCGTCCAGAGGGTCCGTCGCGCCTCGCCGTCCTCGAAGATCGTCGTTCTTACGCAGGCTCCCGAAGAGGCGTGGCGCGGTCCCTCTCGTGGGGCGGACGCGTACATCGATGAATGGGTCGGGATCGCAGACCTCGAGGGGATCCTCAGCACGCTCTGTCGAGGTGTGTCGGGGCCTTGCGATGCAACGCCGGCCCACGAGCTGGAAGCGCTCGATCTGGGGGACCTCCAGGTGGCCGAAGATGCCGAAGAGGTTGCGCCGCCACCGCCGGTGCCGGCGCCTGCGAGCGGTCGTCGGTACGAGCGGTTGCTGGGCGCCGTAGCGGCCGTCGTCATCCTCATCGCGCTCTTGAGGGGTCCCGGGCTGTTCCTGGCTACGCCCTCCACCTCAGAGTCAGGATCGGCTGCGGCGGCAACACATCTTCGCGAGGCGTACTCATCCTTTGAACTCCTGGTCGCGAACATGCACGCCGGGTCGTCTTCCGAAGTCCTCATCGGTGAAGCGAGCGATCTCCTCGCGGTCCGGGCCGCCGCGATCGCCTCCGGTGCCGACGTCAGAGACCTCGATGCCGGGATCGCCTCCCAGGTGCCCTCCCTTCTGCCGAACGTGTCACCTAATGCGGCTTCTGCGATTGTCGCCGTCCTTGGCGAACTGCTGCCTAGCCCGATCACTCCGCCCGGGCCGAGCCCGAGCGAGTCCCCGAGCCCGAGCGAGTCCCCGAGCCCGAGCCCGAGCGAGTCCCCGAGCCCGAGCGAGTCGCCGAGCCCGAGCCCGAGCGAGTCCCCGAGCCCGAGCGAGTCCCCGAGCCCGAGCGAGTCGCCGAGCCCGAGCCCGAGCGAGTCCCCGAGCCTCGAGCCCGCGAATCCCCCAATCGATCCGCCGAGCCCGACAACGATCCAGTCCCCGAGCCCGACAGCGTGAAGGTTTCAGAAACTCCGATTCGGCTCATGACCTGCATCAGCCGAGTCGCCCTCTGTGTGACGCGCCATCGTTTGGGTCCGTGCCTGTGAGGATCCGCGCCACTTCTGGGATCCATCGATGGGAGTCGCACCCGACAACCGCTTGGCATCGGAGATAGCGAAGTCGAAGCTCGCTTCGGCCAAAATTGGCTCCCGCAACGAGGCACAAGAAGCACCCTGCGGGGGCGTTGGCCCAACCGCTGCGACGCCCAACCCCAACCTATCTCCCCGGCCGTGTCTGTGAGGCCGATGTCTCATCGCCCAGCCGCATACCCCCTGACCCCTCACCGATTAGGCTGGCTCGTCGGATGGCAGAACACGTCCGAGCTCGGCTTCGGGTATCGGCGATCGCCGCCGCCGCGATCGCGGCGGCTGGGATCACGTTGTTGGCGCTCATCGTGGTCTCTGCGAGGTACCCCTTGCCGATTCTCATCGGGGCGCGCCGCGGGCCGTTGTTCGCCGCACTGACGCTCTCCGTTGCGTTGGCAACGGCCGCCGTCGCGTCGGAACCATCATCCCGGCACCTGAGTCTCACGATGCCGCGAACGGAGCGCTACTGGGTCCTCGCATGGTGGATCGGGGTCTTCACAGTGCTCGCACTGCTTTCGTACGCCGCGTGGAAAGGCTGGGAAGTCGTCGCGATGTTCGCCGCGCTCATCGCCCTCGTGAAGGTCCTGCAGGTCGCGAGCTTCATCAAGCAGGATCGTTCGGTTCGTTTGTGGCATCCGTTCGCCGCGATCATGGGCCTGTTCCTCTGCGTGGCGGGGATCGGTCAGTTCCTCGCCCGACCCAACCTCCCGCCGCCGATCCAGGCCGCGATGGCCGCGTATCAAGGTGCACGCGCCACGCCTGCCCCGGCGAGCCGCCCGGCTCCGGAAGTCTCGGGGACCGGTCTGACCTTGCGAGCGAACGGGGATGTGGATCTCGGCGGTCTCCCGTCAACGCTCTTCTCGTACGACGATCGAGAGGGGAGCCGGCTCGACGTCTACGAGGCCGATATCGGCTTCCCAGCTCCGCAGGGGTCGGTAGGCGTCGATGATCCGCCGGGATGGCTCTCGGAGTCGTACCGGCTGTCTCTGCGGACCGGACCGAAAGGGAGCAACTTCCTCGTGGTCAGCTGGTCGACCGATGTTGCCAACCGGATCGCCAACGCCATCGCTGCTCAGCTCTCGCCTTGATCCAGAGCTGAGCCCAGTTCGGTGCGCTCGTCCGAGGGCCTCGTCCGGCGCCCTTCTATCCTGGCTGGGGCGCGCTGTTCTCGGGTGGCAAGGCCAGCTCAACGGGATGCGAGAGGTCCCGGAAGAGGCACGAGAGTCCAACGGCCTGGCCAGGCCCGAGGCCGGCGGCAGCGCGCGCTTCCGCCGCCATGTGGATCAAGACCTCTGCCGCATCCAGCATCGTGGGGGCCTCAAGGATGTAGATCACCCGCCAGTAGTGGTAACCCCCGGCCTCCCACGTAGCGGTCGTGGCCTCCTTGCCGAACACTTGATCCATAGCGGGCCTCACACGCTCCGACTGCTCGTCACTCAGTTGCACGTCGCTGAGCGTGATGATCACTCCGTAGTTGGGCACTGCTCCATGCTACGTGTCCATGGAAAGGTGGTGACTCCTAGCGTGGCACTCCGGGTGGTCGGGGCCCCCACCGCAGATGCGGACGGCGACGGTGGAGCGGGCCGCTCCCAGAACCCTGACAGCCCCGTCGAAAGCCTCTAGTCAATAGCAGAGAGGCGAGTAGGGTGTTGACGGAGCAAACGACGGTCATCGTCGTTCGCCCTGAGCGGTCGCATGCCGTTTCAGTAAGGGTTCGCCCGGTCAGACCCCGGGTAGGTACCCCGGGATCAGGGGAGGGAACGGATGAGGCTTGGCGACGATTGTCCGGTGTGCCTGGAGCGGGGTCTCAGGCGACCGGCGTACTACCCCAGCGAATCCCCAACGGTGCAAGGCATGGTGTGCTGGGACCACCGTTACGGCACGGGTGCGGAGTCAGAACGTAGGAGGGAGCGACTGAGTCATGCCGCCACGGAGCGACGGTCACAAGCCGCGCTTCGTCAGCGGATCCACTTCTCCCGCAGGCGTCGCGGCGGTCCGAACAAGCCCGGCGAAGACCGGGGAGGGTGACTCTCGGGCGCGACTCATCCATGCATCGCGTTGGACAACTCACTTTCACACCGGGTCGGGCCGCGCCCCGACGCCGCGTCACGCCACGTTTGCAGGAACGGCACGACAAAGCTCCCCAAGAGGCCTTCCTGCCCGGTCGTGGGATGTACACCGTCGCTCCCCAGGAGCTCGGGCGGAACCAGCCGGTCCCAATCGAGGACGGCGCCGTTGGGGATCGAGCCCATCATCGTGAATATCGCACGGTTCACCTGATCGGTGACGGGCTCCGGCCCGTGCGCGGTGACCCACACCACCAAGTGTGCCCCGCTGACCGCGGCCAAGATCCGCTGGGCATTCGCCGTGAAACTCTCGGCGTCGACGTCGTTCACCCCGAGCTCCACGACGACCACGTCCGGGGTCGCGAGGAGCGATTCGGCCGGTGTGATCCCGCCCGAGGAGCTGCGGCCGACGACAGCATCCACGGTCACGCTCCAATCCGAAAGACGCGCCACGATGTCGGCCTGGCCGCCGTCCAGGATCGAGTCGCCGAGCATGAACGTGGTCGGAGGGTTCGAGAGTGCACCGTCGGCCGGGAGCGCGAGCCAGCGCTCGATCCGCCCGCCGGCCTCGATGTAGAGCTGCCGATCGTCTCGCGAGGTCCAGATCCTGCCGATCTCGGCGATCCCCACCGGGAGTGCGTCGGTTGGGAGCGAGGGCACCGGGACGGCGTACGAGCCGCCAAGGAACCGGCGGCGGACGCCGGCGACATCGGCGACGGCCACCGGTGGATCGAGCGACGGGTCGCACCGGTAGACGAGGAGGTTCGACGGAGGAACGCAACTCCCGTCCGCGGCGCGAAGCGTTTCGACCGTGATCGTCGAGGCGGGGTCGAGCCGCACTCGGCAGGGGTCGCCGGGGGCCGCCGGCGTGAGCTGGGGTTGCGCCGACGCGGTGGCCCGCGCGGCCGCGAAGTGGTCGCAGGCGGTCAACAGCAGCGTGGCCGCGATGAAGAGCGCAGGTGTGCGGGGGAACCGTCGCATGACCTGCGAAGCATCGTAACGGGGCCGCCGGTGGATCCCCTCGGGTCGTCCGGCCGCCGCGCGGATCGACCGCGACCATGTACTGGGCGTATGATCGTGTTCCGCCACCAAGCGGTCACGCTCGACGGGGGCACCGGGGATGATCCGAGCTACGGGCGCAGTACCGATCCATCAGGTGGTCCTTTCGAGTCTCTGCGACCTGCAGGCACGGCTTCGCGGCGACCCGGCGACCCTCGTCCTCGCGCGGGGTCCGGCCCACATCGACGATGCGACCACTCCTGCTCGGATCACTGCTCCTCTGCTTTCCGACGATGCCGCCATCGCCGCCGAACGTCGCATCGCGCAGTTCCAGGCGCGCCTGGCCAACCTCCAGCAGGAGCGCACGAGCGTCGTTGACCTGCAACACACGATCGATCGACGGCTGCGGGACGCCTGATCCCGCGACGTTCGGTCGCGCGCGAACCGGATGGTACGTTCGGTTCCGTGGAACCCGATGTCCATCGCGACCTCACCGCGCTGTCGTTCCTGCTGGGGACGTGGCGAGGATCGGGTCGCGGCGACTACCCGACGATCGATCCCTTCCCCTATGACGAGGAGGTCGTCGTCGAACACGTCGGCGAACCGTTCCTGCTCTATCGGCAGTCCAGCTGGAGCGTGGTCGACCGGCAGCCGCTCCACCTCGAGCGCGGGTTCCTCCGACCGGGACCCGAGCGCGGCGAGGTCGAGCTCTGCCTCGCCCATCCGATCGGGCTGACCGAGATCGCTCACGGCAACGTCGACGGTTCGACACTGGGGCTCTCGACGGATCGCGACGGCGTCGTCGGCCGGACACGGACGGGCCTGGAGGTGACGGCGCTCTCGCGCACGTATCGGGTGGAGGGGGACCGCCTCACGTACGAGCTGTTCATGGCGACCGAGCGCACGCCGAACACCCTGCACCTGCGCGGTGAGTTGCGGAGGGTGCCGTGAACGCCACGCGTTACCTCGACCGGGTGTGGCTGGTCTGCTCGATCGTCGGGATCACGATCGGGGGGGCGATGTGGATCGCCGGCGCGCACGATGCCGCGAAGGTCGCCTGGGCCGTCACAACCGTCGTCGGTGGGATCCCGCTCGTCGTGGATGTCGTCCGTTCGATCGCCCGGCGAGAGCCGAGCGTGGACTTCATCGCGCTCCTCGCGATCATCGTTTCGCTCTGGCTCCACGAGTACCTGGCGGGCGCGGTGATCGCGCTGATGCTGTCCACGGGCCAGGCGCTCGAGTCCTACGCGGACCGACGCGCTCACCGCGAGCTCTCCTCCTTGTTGGAGCGCGCTCCGCAGTTGGTCCACCGCTACGAGGACAGCGAGCTGCGCACCCGCGCGATCGACCAGGTCGTGTTGGGGGACCTGCTCTTCGTCAAGACGGGAGAGGTGGTCCCGGTCGACGGCGTGCTCGAGGGCGACGCTGTCCTCGACGAGTCGGCGCTCACCGGCGAGTCTCGTCCGGTCGAACGGCCGCGCGGCGATCTGGTCCGCTCGGGGGCGTTGAACGCGGGAGCCGGCTTCGACCTGCACGCGACGTCCACGGCCGCGGACAGCACGTACGCCGGGATCGTCCGATTGGTGGAGGAGGCCGAGCGTGAGAAGGCACCCGCCGTTCGTCTGGCGGACCGGTACGCTCTGATCTTCGTCCCGGTCACGCTCGCGATCGCCGGAGCTGCGTGGGCGATCAGCGGCGACAAGATCCGGCTGCTGTCCGTGCTCGTCGTCGCGACACCGTGCCCCCTGATCCTCGCCGTCCCGATCGCGGTGGTCGCCGGCATCTCTCGAGCCGCCAAGCGGGGGATCATCGTCAAGGGGGGCGGAGCGCTCGAGACACTCGCCCGAGGCAAGACCCTGCTGTTCGACAAGACGGGGACGCTGACCTCCGGGATCCCGCAGCTCGCGGACGTCGAGACCTTCGGATCCGTCGGGACCGACGAGCTGCTGCGACTGGCCGCGTCGCTCGACCAGGTCTCGCCGCACGTGCTCGCGACCGCGATCGTCCGCGCTGCCCGCGAGCGGGAGCTGGACCTGTCCTTCCCCGAGGACGTGGCGGAGCGCTACGGGGCGGGGATCGCCGGCGTCGTCGACGGCCGGAAGGTCGCGCTGGGGAAGGGCGGATTCGTGACGGGAGGCGGGCCCCTGCCTCGTCGCGCTCGCGAGGTCCGTCGACGCACGATGATGGACGGATCCTCGTCCGTGTTCGTCGGCGTCGATGGAGAGGTCGCCGGCGCGCTCGTGATCGACGACCCCATCAGGCCGGACACACCGCGCGTGATCCGCGCGCTCCGTCGATCGGGCATCCAGCGCGTGGTGATGGTCACCGGGGATCATCCGGACGTGGCGGAGTCGGTCGGGGCGGCCCTCGGTGTCGATCGGATCCTGTCCGAACGCGCCCCCGAGGAGAAGGTGGAAGCCGTTTCGGCCGAACGCGAGCACGGCATCGTGATCATGGTGGGGGACGGGCTGAACGACGCGCCCGCGCTCGCGGCGGCCGACGTCGGGGTCGCGATGGGAGCGAGGGGCGCGACCGCGTCGTCCGAGGCCGCCGACGTTGTGCTCGTGGTGGATCGGTTGGATCGGCTCGTCGAAGCGATCGCGATCGCGAGGCGGTCGCGGGGCATCGCCGTGCAGAGCGTCGTGGTCGGGATGGGACTGGCGTTCGGCTTCATGGGGTTGGCGGCGATCGGGCTCTTCGGCCCGATCGCCGGCGCCTTGATCCAGGAAGGGATCGACGTGATGTCGATCCTCAACTCCCTGCGGGCGATCGGCGGCGGCGGTGAGCAGGGCCCCGCGGGCCCTTCCACCGATGTGGCCGATCGCTTCCGGCAGGAGCACCGCGAGTTCGCACCCGAGCTCCAGCGGCTCCGCTCGGTCGCCGACCGGCTGGACCAGATGTCGGGTCCCGAGGCGATCCGGGAGCTCGAAACCGTGCGGCTGTTCATCGCCGAGCGGCTCCCGCGGCACGAAGAGGAGGAGGAGGCCGCCGTCTATCCGATCGTGGCGAGCCTCATGGGCGGCGAGGACCCGATGTCCAGCATGTCCCGCGCGCACATCGAGATCTCGCACCTGGGTCGGATCTTCCAGCAGCTGCTCGATGACCTGCCGCCCGAGGGGCCGTCACCCGACGATCTCCTCGATCTTCGACGGGTGCTCTACGGCTTGCACGCGATCCTCCGCCTGCATTTCGCGCAGGAGGAGGAGGCCTACGCGTGGTTGTCCTCGGGCGAGCCCGTGCCCGTCGGCTGATCGCGCTCGAGCTCGGTCAGGTCCACGTCGCGCGACCGCGGGCTCGGGTCGGCCGCCAACGTGACCCGGAACGAGGCTCCCCCGCCGATCCGCTCTTGCACCCAGGCGCGTCCGTCGTGTAGCTCGGCGAACCGAGCGACGAGCGCGAGCCCGACCCCGGAGCCGGGGCCCGCCCCCGGGCCTTGGCGGAACGTCTCGAAGATCCGCTCGCGGTCGCCGGGGGCGACGCCCGGCCCGTCGTCCTCGACGACGAGCATCGCGCCCTCGTCCGTCCGCTCCAGGCGGACCCAGATGCGCGAGTCGCCGGGCGTGTGCTTCACCGTGTTGCCGAGCAGGTTCTCGACGATCCGTTCGACCATCGCCGCATCCGCCTTGACCATGATCGGCGCGACGTCGATAGCCAGGCGCCGCTCCGCGACCAGGTCGGAGTTCGCGACGATCTCCCGGATCAGCGCCCCGATGTCGATCTGTTCGAAATGCGGCTCCGCGAGCCCGCGGTTCAGGCGGTCGAGATCGAGGAAGTCCGAGACGATCCGGTCCAGCTTCCGCGCGTTGGATGCGATGCGCCGAGCCATGTCGCGGTTCTCGTCCTCGGTGATGTCGATGTCGTCGCGCTCCATCGTCACGGCGAGCCCGAGGATGGCCGCGAGCGGCGTGCGGAGGTCGTGGGAGACCGCTTGGAGGAACGTGGTCTTCATCTCGTCCTCGGCGCGGAGGCGCTCGGCCTCCGTTCGTTCGCGTTCCAGGTCGCGCTCCAGGTCCTGCGTCCGTCGCTGTTCGGTGACGTCGACGAGCACGCCCTGCCAGTAGACGGGGTGCCCGTCGTCGTCGAGCACGAGCCGCGCTTGATCCTGGACCCATACCTCGTGTCCGTCGCGCGCGATCAACCGGTAGGTGGCGGCGTGCGGCTCACCACGCGCCGCGTTCCCCTCCGTGAGCGCGCGATCGTCCGGGTGCACGAGCTTCGTCCAGAGGTCCTTGTCGGCGTACCACGCCTCCGGCTCGTACCCGAGGATCGTCGCGGTCTGCGGGCTGACGTAGACGGTCGGCCCCTCGTCCACCGGGTCGATGTAGGCGATCGCGGGGATCTGCTCGACCAGCGTGCGGTAGCGCGCCTCGGCCTCCGCCAGCTGGCCGGCCGCCTCCTTGAGCAGGGTGATGTCGATCATCACACCCTGCCAATACGCGGGCTCCCCGTCGGGTCCGCGCATCATCACCGCTTGGTCGCGGAACCAGACCACCCGACCGTCGCGCGATCGCATCCGATACTCGGCCAGGAACGGCTCACCGGTGAGCTCGGTCCGGCGGTCCTCCTCCGTCACGTACTCGCGGTCGTCCTCGTGGATCGCGTCGAGCCAGACGCTCGGGTCGCGGACCCATTCCTCGGGGCTGATCCCGATGAGCTCCTGCACCCGTGCGTTGATGTACACGACCTTGAGGCCATCACCGGTGACCTCCTTGCGGTACACGATCGCCGGGATCTGCTCGACGAGGGTCCGATATCGGTCCTCGGATTCGCGTGCTCGCTCTTCCGTCTCGCGCTCCGCGGTGATGTCGTACATGATCCCCTGCCAGTACGCGGGGCTCCCGGCTTCGTCGCGGATCAACGTCGCCTCGTCGCGGAACCAACGGATGTCGCCTGCGCGTGCGTACATCCGGTATTCGGCTCGGAAGGGACCGCCGGTGCTCTCGATGCGTTCGTACTCCTGGCGGACACGCATCCGGTCGTCCGGGTGGAACTGGCGTGCCCACGCCAAGGGATCGTCGATCCACTCCTGCGGCGGGAACCCCAGGATCTCCTCCACCTGCGGGCTCACGTAGAGCATCCGTCCGATGCCGTTGTCCTCCCGGGTGACGGACTCGAGGTAGACGATCGCCGGCAGGTCCTCGATCACCCGCCGGAAGCGGCCCTGCATCTCGTCGCGCTCGTGCTCGCGCGCTCGCTGGTCGGTGATCTCGACCATCAGGCCGCGGACCAGGGTGGGCGAGCCGCCGGCGTCCTTGACGGCGTGTCCGACGTCCCGGATCCAGACCCATGACCCGTCCTTGGCGAGGAGCCGGTACTCCTCGTCGAACGGTCCTCCCGCGGTCGCGATGCGCACGAGCCGTCCGACCATGCGATCGTGATCCTCGGGATGGAGGTGGTCGTTCCAGAAGCCGGGATCGGTCAACAACTCTGCGACGTCGTACCCGAGGATCTCCTTCACCCCGTCCGAGACGAACGTGAACGTCATCGAGTTCGTGTCCGCCTCCCAGGCGATCGCGTGGAGGTCGGTCATCAGGCTGTGCACGTGGCGCAGCTCGGAGCCGGAAGGGGTCATCGGGGGATGCGGCATCGTCTCCAGCCGAAGTCTGACAGTGGGCGCGCGCGGGGCGCCACCACCAGAACGGCGTAGTCCGTCAGCCGGCCAGGGAGCCCCCATCCGACCGAGGGTCTGCGCCCGCATCGAACCCGCCGGGGCGCACCCGGATCAGGTGGGCGTGCCCGAGCTCATCGGAGCGATCGGGGACCATCGCCGCGGGGTACGGAAGCGATCCGAGGGACCGCTGCGCCGCCGCCGGGATGCTCTCTTCGATGACGATCCGCGCCGGCGATGCCGGCTCGGGCCGCTCGAGGATCCAGCGCGGCGCCGCGACCGCGTCCGCGGGCGCGGCGCCGCCCAGCAGGTGGAGCAGGGTCTGCGCGTTGATCTGAGGCTGTGCGTATCCGCCCATCGACCCCGCGACCGCGGCGACACCGCGCTCGTCGTGCACGAGTACCGGCATCAAGGTGTGCGCCGGCCGCTTGCCGGGCGCGAAGGTGTTCGGGTGACCCGGCTCCAGGGTGAAACAGGCGCCGCGGTTCTGCGCGACGATCCCCGTCGCCGGTTCGCAGATCCCCGACCCGAACCCCCAGAACAGGCTCTGGATCAAGGACACCGCGAACCCCTCGCTGTCCGCGGCCACGAGGGCGATCGTGTCGCCGCTCGATCGTGACCCGAGCGGCGCCGGCCGCTCCAGCCGGATCTCGTCCGCGAGCGAGGCTAGGTGGCCGTCGTCCAGGAGCGTCGAAGGATGCGCGGTCATGTGATCGGGGTCGGCGAGATGCCGATCGCGGTCCCGAGCGGCCGCGGCGAAGACGAGGGCCATCGCGCCGGCCTCGGGACCATGCGGGTCGGCGTCGAGCCCGAGCCGCTCGAGCAACGCGAGGATCTCGAGCAGCACGAACCCCTGCGAGTTCGGTGGGACGACCGAGACGTGAAGGTCGCGGAACGCTGCGCCGAGCGGCGGCAGGACGAGCGCGCGGTGCGCAGCCAGATCCTCGATCGCGATCGACGAGCCGGCGGCGTTGAGCCCGGCGACGTAGGCCGTGCCGATCGCCCCGCCGTACAGGGCGTCGGGGCCGTCATGCGCGATCGCCGTGAGCGTTGCACCCAGCGCGGCCTGGCGGACCGTCGAGCCGGCCGGCGACGCGATCCCGTCCGCGAAGAAGATCGCGGCGAGCCCGGGGTCGGCGCCGAAGGGTTCATCCCGCGCGGCGAGGGTCTCGGCCAGCGAGCGCGCGACCGGCACCCCGTCGATAGCAAGCTCGATCGCGCGGGAGAACGCATCGGCCCACGGCAGAACCGCCCCGGTACCGTGCAACGCGCGCCACCCGGCGGCGGCGCCCGGCACGGTGACCGGCGCGGGGCCACGGATCGGCATCGCGTGATCGGGGCTCCGGATCGACGACGGGTCCGCAGCGGTGGGCGACCGTCCACTCGAGCTGACCGCGAGGGTCTCACCGTCGGGCCGCTGGACGAGGGCGAACAGGTCACCGCCGACGCCGCACATGTGCGGGTACGCGACGGCGAGGACGGTGGCGGCGCGGAGCGCCGCGTCGACCGCGTTGCCCCCACGCTCGAACGAGTCGGCACCCGCGCGCGTCGCCTCCTCGTGCGGCGTGGCGATCGCCCAGGTCGGTCCCGAGGCCGATCGCTCCATGTCGCGAGGTTACCCGCGGAGCGTGAGGCCGCGATATCCGTCCGCGAAGCCCACCTCGCGGAGCAGGGCCGCCGCCGGGTGGTCGCCGGCCGCGGTCCCGTCGATCTGCCGGAGCTCGATCCGGCGGACCCGACCGTCCTTCACGAGCGCGGCGAGCGCGTCGGCCCACCGCCCGGGGTCGGCGCCGAACGTGACGAGCGTCTTCGCTCCTCGTTCGAGGAACGCCGCCGGTTCGCCGTTCGCGAGCACGACGTAGGCACCGGCGCTCCGGCTCGGCCGGCCGGTGGTCTGGGGCCAGCCGAGCGCCGCCCCGTACGGCTGGGCCGGGTCGGCCGCGGCGAGGGTGACCACCTCGTCGTCGTCGACGCCCTCGCGGAGCGTGCGGAGGCGATCGACGGCGCCCGGATGAGCGAACTGCGCCGCCCCGAGCCCGGCGACGAAGTACCCGCGCCGGACCGCGCCCGTCTCCTCCATCAGCTTGAGCACCGGGTACACGGCGGCGAACCCCCCCGGCGTCCCCTCGGCGAGGGTCGCCTCACGCGTCACGACGCCGTGACGGTCCAGGAGTTGGGCGGCGAGCGCATGGGCTCTTTCGGTCGCTCCGGGGACGTCGCGGACGACGTCCGTGACGAGCGACCACCTGCCGGCGCCCGCGGGCGGGCCGGCGCGACGCAGCGTCCCCGGGCGGGGACGCTGCGCCGATCCGCGGCCCGCCCGCGGGCGCCGCGACCCGGTTCCTCCGATCGACGCCCGGAGGGGCGCGAGGGTGTCGTTCGTGACCTCGCCGGCCCACACCAGATCCCACAGGGCTCGCAGCACCGTCGCCTCGTTCGCGGTCCCGGCGGCCTCGACGAGGTCGGGCCAGAACGAAGCGCCGCGGGCAGCGAGGCGCTCCCGGATCGCGTCGTGCAGCGGGCGGGCCGGCCGGTCCTCCGGTGAGGGGGGGATCGGCGCGAGCAGCCCCGCTCGGTCTCGGTACAGGAGCGATACGCGGCCGTCGGTGGCGCCGAGCGCTCCGGCTCCCACCCAGACCAGGTCACCGCTGGCGCAGAGCGCGTCGAGATCCGCCGGGCGGAACCCGTGGACGCGCGCGGGCAGGATGTCGCTCTCGAGGATGGACGCCGGTATCGCCGCTCCCTGCAGCCTCGCGATCGCCTCGGGCAGGGCGTCGGCGCCGCCGCGCGGGCGGTCCGCTCCCTGCCACGCGGGCAGGAAGCGCGCGAGCGCGGCGGCGCCGACCGGTTCGACCTCCCGCCGCAGGGCGGCGAGCGAGCGAGCGCGGATCCGGCGCAACACGTCGACCTCGCACCACTCGGGCCCGATGCCGTCGGGGCGGAACGCGCCGTGGACCACGCGCCCCTCGATCTGGAGCCGCTCGAGCGCCTCGCGCACGCGGTCCGTGCCCGCGCCGAGCCGGGCCGCGATCTCCCCGATCGTGAAGGGACCATGCGTCCTGGCGTAGCGCGCGACGAGGTCGTCGAGCGGCGCCTCGACGGCGGTGGTGAACGCGCCGGGGACGCCAAGCGGGAGCGAGACGCCGAGCGCATCACGGAGCCTCGCCGCATCTTCGACCGCGGCGTACCGATCGTCGCCGGCGACGCGCACCCGGATCGCGCGACCATCCTCCAGGACACCCCCGAGCATCGCGTCGGCATCGCCATCGGCGCGGGCCCGGATCTCGTCGTGTCCGAGTGGTCCGAGATCTCGGAGCAGATCGTGGACGCCGTCGGCGTGACGCGCGTGTCGGCCGGCGGCGAGGCGCTGCAGCTCGAGCTCCACCTCGTCGAGCGCTCGAGGATCGAGCAACTCGCGCAGCTCGTCGGTGCCGAGCAGCTCTCGGAGCAGGTCGCGGTCCAGGGAGAGCGCGGCCGCGCGCCGCTCCGCGAGCGGAGCGTCCCCTTCGTACATGTAGACCGCGATCCAGCTGAACAGCAGCGATTGGGAGAACGGCGACGCCTTGTCGGTCTCGACCGCGACCAGCCGGGTCGTGCGCGCGCGGAGGTCGCCCATGACCTCGCGCAGAGCCGGCACGTCGAAGAGATCGCGCACGCATTCGCGCGTGGTCTCGAGCAACATGGGGAACCCGGGGTACCGGCCCGCTTGCCCGAGGAGATCGGCGCTCCGCTGCCGCTGCTGCCACAGAGGGGTGCGGCGTCCGGGGAGGCGACGCGGGAGCAGCAACGCCCGGGCCGCGACCTCGCGGAAGACGGTGGCGAACATCGTCGTCCCCGGGAGCACGCCGACGACGGCCTCTTCGATCTGGTCGGGCTCGAACACGAGATCCTCGATCGGTATCCGCTCGACGGCCTCGGGGAGCCGCAGGACGATCCCATCGTCGGACCACAGCACCTGCGCGCCGGATCCGAGACGCTCCTGCATCCGAGCCTCGATCGCGAGCGCCCACGGCGCATGCACCCGCGAGCCGAACGGGGACAGGATGCATACCCGCCAGTCGCCCAGCTCGTCGCGGAAGCGTTCGACGACGATCGTCCGATCGTCCGGGACCGCGCCCCCGGTGGCCTCGGACTGTTCGTCGATGTAGGCGATGAGGTTCCGTGCGGCGCGCTCGTCGAGCCCGATGTCCTCGCGGAGCCGGCGCATCACGTCGTCGCGCCGCGTGGAGCGGAGCTCGCGTGTGAACCGTCCGATCGCCCGGCCGAGCTCGATCGGTCTGCCCGGACCCGGCGCCTTCCAGAAGGGGAGCTTGCCGTGCTCGCCCGGCGCGGGAACCACGACCACGCGGTCGCGCGTGATGTCCTCGATCCGCCAGGCGCTCGCGCCGAGCAGGATGACCTCGCCGCGCCGGGATTCGTACACGCACTCTTCGTCCAGCTCGCCGACGCGCGTGCCGTCGGGCATGAAGACCCCGAACAGCCCCCGGTCCGGGATCGTGCCGCCCGAGACGATCGCCAGGCGCCCGGCTCCCTCGCGTGCGCGGATCACGTTCGTCGCTCGATCCCAGACGATGCGCGGCCTCAGCTCCGCGAACGCGTCGGAGGGGTAGCGGCCCGCCAGCATGTCGAGCACCGCCAGGAACAGGTCCTCGGAGAGCTCGGCGAAGCTGGCGCACCGCCGCACCGCGTCGAAGAGGTCCTCGACGCGCCACTCATCGACCGCGGACATCGCGACCAGCTGCTGGGCGAGCACGTCGAGCGGGTTACGCGGGTAACGGGTGGACTCGATGTCCGCGCTCAGCATCCGCTCCGCCACGACCGCCATCTGGAGCAGGTCGCCCCGGTACTTGGGGATGAGCTTGCCGACGCTGGGCGCCCCCACCTGATGCCCGGCCCGGCCGATCCGCTGGAGCCCGCCGGCGACGGACGGCGGCGCCTCCACCTGCACCACGAGGTCGACCGCACCCATGTCGATCCCGAGCTCGAGCGACGACGTGGCGACGATGCCTCGGAGCCGCCCGTCCTTGAGCGCATCCTCGACCTCCAGGCGCTGCTCGCGCGCGATCGACCCGTGATGTGCCCGCACGAGGTCCTCGTCGGCGAGCTCGTTCAACCGCGACGCCAGCCGTTCGGCGCTCCGCCGGTTGTTGACGAACACGATCGTTGAGCGGTGCGCCCGGATCAGATCGAGCAACACCGGGTGGATCGAAGGCCAGATCGAGGTGTGATCGGGCTCATCGGTGAGCTGCGCGTGGCGTGGCTCGACCGGCCGGATGCTGAGATCGGCCATGTCGTCGACGGGAACGATGATCTCCAGGGCGAGCGTCTTGCGACGGCCCGCGTCGACCACGGCGACGTCACGCAGACGGTCGGGCGCTTCGAAGCCGCCGAGGAGTCGCGCGATCTCCTCCAGCGGACGCTGCGTGGCGGACAGCCCGATCCGCTGGGGCGGGTCGTCCATCAGCGCCTCGAGCCGCTCCAGCGACAGCATCAGATGGGCACCGCGCTTCGTCGCCGCGATCGCGTGGATCTCGTCGACGATCACGGTCCGAACGCTCCGCAGCGTCTCCCGGGCGGAGGAGGTGAGCATCAGATAGAGCGATTCGGGCGTGGTGATGAGGATGTCGGGAGGATGCGTCAGCAGTCGGCGACGCTCGCGGGCATCGGTGTCGCCCGTGCGCACCCCCACCGTGGGCACGTGCGTGAGCGTCAGCCCGCCTCGTTCCGCGGCGTGCTGGATGCCCGCGAGCGGCGCCCGGAGGTTCTTCTCGATGTCCACCGCGAGAGCGCGGAGCGGCGAGACGTAGAGCACCGTGGTGCGCCGGTCCCGGCTGGGAGGTGGGGTCGTGGTCAGTCGGTCGATCGCGGCCAGGAACGCGGCGAGCGTCTTGCCCGAGCCGGTGGGCGCCAACAGCAAGGTATGGCGTCCCTCGGCGATCGCCTCCCAGCCTTTGGTCTGGGCATCGGTGGGCGCCTCGAACGAACCGTCGAACCACGCGCGCGTGGCGGGGGAGAAGGCAGCGAGCGACACGATCCTCACACGCTACCCGGTGACACCGACGAACGAGCCGGGAGCCGACGGGACACGGGTACGATGCCTCACCATGTCGGGCCGCGCCGCAGCGTTCGTGCTCCTGTTCGTGGCCGCGATGTGGCCGACCGCCGCGTCCGCCGAGGTCGCCGGTTCCGCTCCTCCGGTCGACCAGGTGGTGCTGCGCGGCGACGTCGTCGTCGCCCGGGGCGAGGTCGTCGGCGAGATCGTGGTGTTCCGTGGGAGCGCGACGGTTGCCGGTGTGGCTCGCGGCGACGTCGTCGTGCTCGACGGACCGATCACGATCGGGGGACAGGTGAGCGGCGACGTGATCGCGCTTCACGGTTCCGTGCGGCTGCTCGCAACGGCACAGGTCGCCGGGAGCGTTCGGGCCGGTGGCGTCGTCCACCAGAGCGAGGGCGCCCAGGTGGGCGGGGCGATCCAGCACGGTGTCCGTTTCACGCTGACCGGTCCGCTCGACGTCCTCGGTCCGCTCCTGACGTCGGCCGCGATGGCGGTGTCGATCCTCGTCGCCGGGCTCGTCCTGCTCCTGTTCGCGCCGCGCGGGGCCGAACGGGTCGCTGCAACGGGGCGCGCATCGCCGCTCGTGTCCGTGGGTTGGGGCCTGCTGTCGGTGATCGCGCTCCCGATCGTTTCGATCGCTGCGGCGGCGACGATCCTCGGGCTCCCGCTCGCGCTCGCGCTGCTGCTGGGCATCGGTCTGCTCTGGCTGACCGGGATGGCATGGGTCACGTGGATCGTCGGCCGGGCCCTGGTGAAGGATCCCCGCTCCCGTTGGGCCTCCCTCTTCGCCGGATGGGGCATCGGCTCGGCGGTCGGGCTCGTGCCGTTCATCAACGTCGTCTGGTGGATCTTCGGGGGCGCGTTCGGTCTGGGGGCGATGATCGTGGCGTCCTGGCGCGCCCGCTCGACGCCGGCGCCGAGCGAACAGCAGCGTGCCTCCCGCCGCCTGCGCCGCGAGCGTGGCGGTCGACACCGGGAAGGACGCATCACCGTGCCGGCGGAGGTCGTCTCCCTCCCCGACACCCCCCTCGCCGAAGATTGAGGCCGGGCGGTACGCTCGCGGATCGTGGCACGCACCTTCCTGTTGCTCGGCTCCGGCGAGTTCGAGTCGTGGACGCACGACGTGGAGTCGCGGGTGCTCGCCGACGCGAACGGCGACGGAACCGTGGTGATCCTCCCGACCGCGAGCGCCACGGAGGGCGATGCCGTGTTCGATCGGTGGGGCACGATGGGGCTCGATCACTACGCCGAGGTCGACGTCCCCGCCGAGGTCCTACCGGTGAAGCGACGGGAGGACGCGTTCCGCGAGGATCTCGCTGCTCGCGCCGAAGCCGCCTCGCTCGTGTACTTCTCCGGTGGTAAGCCCCAGCACCTCGCCGGTGTGCTCCGGGACACACCGCTGCTCGAAGCGATCCTCCGTGGCCTGGACCGCGGCGCGGTGTGGGCCGGATGCAGCGCGGGCGCGATGGTCGTCAGCCGGTCGCGGGATGGGGCGCGTGGGAGCTCGTGGCTGTTCGGTCTGGGACTGATCCAACACGCATCGTTCGGCGTCCATTGGGACCGCGCGGGGAAGATCCCCGGTCTCGCCTGGTGGATGACGTCACGGGTCCCCGACGGGACCTGGTTCATCGGGATCGATGAGCGCACGGCGATCCTCGGGGACGGGGAGCGCTGGGAGGTCTTCGGTCGGAGCGGTGTCGATGTTCGGGGGCCCGAGCATCGCGAGACCTTCGGCGCCGGCCAACGGTTCACCACCCCCGGCTGAGCCACAACTCCGGCCATCCCCGGCATGGATCGTCGAGCCGCGGGAACCATCGCGGCGTCCGACGCCGTCGAACGGCGGTCCTCGAACGAAGGGGAGAGGCAATGGCCCGAACACGCACCGTCCGCCGTCTCGTGGTCGCCGGCATCACCGCCGCCCTCGTGCTCGTTCCCGCCGGGAGCGCGTTCGCGTGCGGCGCCCTCCTGGCGCCCAACGGCACCATCAGCCTGACCCGCACCACGACGCTCGCCGCGTACCACAACGGTGTCGAGCACTACATCACGTCGTTCGAGTACGCCGGGAAGACGAGCGGGGACGTGGGCTCGATCATCCCGCTGCCGGGGATCCCCTCGAAGGTGATCAAGGGCGGCGGCTGGACCTTGCAACGGCTGGTCCTGGAGACGAACCCGCCGATCTTCGCGACCGATGGCGCCGTCGTCGCTTCGGCCGCCCCTGAGCGCGCCGTCGTGATCCTGAAGACGAAGATCGACTCCCTCGACGTCACCGTGCTCAAGGGCGGTGCCGTCGCCGTCGGCACGTGGGCGACCCAGCACGGGTTCTTCCTCCCGCCCGACGCTCCGGAGGTCTTGGATTTCTACGCGCAGCGAAGCCCGATCTTCATGGCGGTCCGGTTCAACGCGAAGCGCGCGGCCGCGCAGGGAGTGCTGCAGGGTGAGGGCACGCCCGTCGACATCGTGATCCCCACGCCGAACCCGTGGGTCCCGCTCCGCATCCTCACGCTCGGACTGAAGCCCACCCAGCTCGTGCAGGCCGACGTCTACCTGCTCACCGACCGCGCACCCGCGATGCTCCCGCACGCGGTGCGGCCGAACGGCGACCCCGGTCAGCAAGGGATCGTGCGGCAGGTGAGCGAGGCGGCATCTCCGAGCTTGCTCGCCGACCTGCGCTCGGACCGCAGGATGGGCTGGTTGCCCTCGAGCGGCCTGTGGCTCACCTACCTGAAGATCGACACGCCGGCGAGCTCGCTGACCAACGACCTGGCGATCGACGCGAGCGGGTACGGGCATCCGGACCCGGTCGCGGCCGGGTACGCGCCGGTCACGCCGTCCCTTCCCGCGGCGTGGCCGGTTGCGTGGGTCGTCGTGCTCTCTCTCACGGTGCTCGCATTCGCCGCGATCGCGGGCCGACGAGGGATCGCGCGCCAGGCAGCTCGGTGATGCTTCGCGCGCGGGTGGCGGCGATCGTGGCCGGGCTCGTGCTGGTCGGCGCCTTGGTCGCCTGGAGCACCGCTGGTCTCGCCGTGCGCACGGTGGACATCACGATCCACTTCTCCCACTTCGATGCGTCATCCATCGCCGTCGATCCGGGGGAGACCGTCCGGTTCGTGATCCACAACGAGGATCCGATCGCCCACGAGTTCATCGTGGGCGATCGGTACGTCCAGATGGTCCACGAGATCGGTACCGAGCCCTCGCACGGCGTCAAGCCGGGCGAGGTGTCGGTTCCCGCCGGCACGACGGCCGAGACCACCTACACGTTCCCGCCGAGCGCCGTCCCGCATCTTCAGTTCGCGTGCCACCTCCCCGGTCACTACGCCTACGGGATGCACGGCACCATCGAGATCCGCTGATCGGCACCGTGTCGGCTGGTAGCGTCCGCGCCCGTGAGCGGTGCGGATCTGGTGCTCGTCGGCGACATCCCCACGGTCGATCGCGCGGATAGGTGGGCGCGAGCCGTCGCGATCGCGGGGGATCGGATCGTCGCCGTCGGCACCGAGGATGAGGTGCGCGAGCGGGTCGGCGCCGCGGACGAGATCGTCCGCGGCGCCTGCATCGTCCCGGGGTTCCAGGACGCGCACGTTCACGCGGCGTTCGCGGGCCGGATCCTCCTGAACGTCAACCTCGACGATCTGGCGACGAGGGACGCGTACCTCGAGCGGATCGCCAGCTTCGCGCGCGAGCATCCCGATCTGCCGTGGATCGTCGGCGGCGGTTGGTACAACCCGGTGTTCCTGGCCACGGATGGTCCGAGGGCCGAGGACCTCGACGCCGTCGTCGAGGATCGGCCCGTCTTCCTCATGAACACGGACACGCACGCGGCGTGGGTCAACACGAAGGCGCTCGAGGTCGGGGCTATCACCCGTTCGACGCCCGACCCGTGGGACGGCTATCACGTCCGTGATCCCGACGGCACGCCGACCGGATGTCTGCAGGAGGGCGCCGCGTACTCGTTCTGGTCCGACATCGTGCCGCGCGCGTCCGTCGGGGACTGGATGGACGCGATCCGCGTCGCGCAGGACCGGTTGTTCGCTTTGGGGATCACAGGCTGGCAGGACGCGTGGGTCGAGCCCGATCTCCTGCGCGCGTACCGTTCGATCGACGACGCGGGCGAGCTTCGCGCTCGGGTCGTGACGGCCCTCTGGTGGGACCGGCATCGGGGGATGGAACAGATCGACGGGTTCGTTGACCAGCGCGGGTGGGGGAGCGTGGGGAACGTTCACGCATCGACGGTCAAGATCATGTTGGACGGATGTCCGGAGAGCTGCACCGGGTCGATGCTCGCTCCGTACGAGGGACGATTCGGACGGGAGCACGACCGGGGGATCCAGTTCGTCGACCCCGATCTGCTGAACGATGCGGTGATGCGTTTGGATGCGCTCGGCTTCCAAGTGCACCAGCACGCGCTCGGTGATCGTGCGGTTCGCAGCGCCATCGACGCGCTCGGGTCCGCGCGCCGCGTCAACGGCCCGAACGATCTGCGGCACCACATCGCCCACCTGCAGCTTCCGGATCCGGACGACATCCCGCGTGTCCGGGAGGTCGGTGCCATCGCGAACATGCAGCCGTTCTGGGCACAGCCCGATCCGACGATCGAAACTATGACGAAACCCCGCGTCGGCGACCGAGCCGATCGTCTCTATCCGATCGGCGACCTCCGACGAGCCGGCGCCGTGTTGGCCTTCGGGAGCGACTGGCCGGTGTCGACGCCCGACCCGTTCCAGCAGTTGGAGGTCGCCGTGACGAGACGCGCTCCCGGCTCGTCGGAGGGCCCGGTGCTCCTTGCAGCGCAAGGCATCGATCTGCAGACCGCCCTCGCCGCGTTCACCCGCGGCTCGGCGTTCGTGAACCACGACGACGAGGCGGGCTCCATCGAGCCCGGGATGCGAGCCGATGTCGCCGTGCTCGACCGAAACCCCTTCGAGGGTCCCGCGAACGAGATCGCCACGACGCGCGTGACGATGACCCTCGCCGCGGGTCGCGTCGTGCACGACGCGTCATGAAGCGCGTTATGCGGGGACGATCGACACGTGACCGTTGCGAAGCGTGATGTCGTACTTCACGCTGTTCGTTCCGACGCTCACGTTCTTCCCGTTCACCGTCAGCGTGACGCCGCTCCCATGTCCCAACCAGACGAGGAGGTCGTGCCTCGCGTGGAAGACGAGCTGCTGCGGTGGATAGGTCGTCGACGTCACTTGCATGCCGTCGGCCGTGACCTCCATCCAGGTCGGCGAATCGAGCTGCATCGTCGCGACGATGCGAGTGACGACCGGCGGGCTGGGCTCTCCTTTCGATGCGGGCGGGACCGCCGCGGGAGACGGAGCGTGGGCCGGCGCCGCCTCTCCCGGTGACGACATCGTCAGCCGCCATGCGGCGAAGCCGACGATCGCGATGATCGACACCAGCGCGAGCAACCAGCCCGGCACCCGCCGGGGCTCCCGGATCGGCTCGAGGAGGGAAGGCGGATCCTCGAGCTGTTCGCCGATCAACCCCAGGTCCTCGACCTCGACCAACCGCTCGTCCAGATCGCGGAACCCGTCGGGTCGCGTCGGCACGACCGTCGCTCCACAGAAGGTGCATATGGATCCGTGCGACGACGGCTCCAGATGCGCCCAGCGGAGGTACGCCCCACAGACCGGGCAGTCCATGACGAAGCCATCGCGGGTCCGCCGGTTCTCCCGGTCGGACCGGGTCATAACCATCGACACCACCTCCCGCTCGGCTCAGGCGGTGGCTTCGCTCGCCCTGGGAAGGTCTATCCGCGGGCGAGGGAAGGCACCCACGAACAGTGCGATTGTGCGACTTCTCGCGCGAACTCGCTTGCGGGTGCCCTGACCTGCAACGACGAGCAGCTCGTCAGGCCATCCAGGCTTCGATGCGTTGTTCGACCTCACGGAGCCGCAGCACGAGTTGCTTCATGATCGAGAGCCCGACGGCCGGATGCTGGAGCAGGAAGGCCTGGAACGCGTCGGCCGGGACCCGCAGCGCCGTGACCGTCGAGACGGTTCGAACCGTCGCCATCCGCTTCCCTGGCGCGAGGATCGCCATCTCGCCGAAGACGTCCCCGGGCCCGAGGTCATGTGAGCGGCCACCGACGTTGACGCGCGCATCGCCCTCCGTGACCACGTACATCGCGTCACCATCGTCACCGGCCTCGAAGATCGCGTGGTCTGGCTCGAACGTGACCGGTTCCCCGACCCGCATGATGCCCTCCACGTCGTCGGTCGTGAGGCCAGCGAACAGGCCCTTCGCGTGGAACGGGGTCGTGGGTTCGCTCATCCGGCTCCTCGATCTGCTCTTGCTCGGCGGGCAGTCTAGCCGCGACACGAAGCGTATCCTTGCGGACCGTGAGGCCGTTCGACGGACCCCACGAGCCGAGCGATCGACCGGCGTGTTGGCGCTGCGGCCGTCCCACCTACGATCCCGACAAGCGTTCGGTGCCGTGGGCTCGGGCGGTCGCGGGCGGACGACAGGTGCTCGTGTGCCCCGAGTGCCAGGCCGAGCCGGGATGGACCGACGGTCTGGACCGGTGCGAGGCGTGCGGTGCGACGCGCCTGTCGGTACAGCTCGGCGACGTGGTGTGCCGCGCGTGCGGTCACACGGCAACCGCACGCGCGGGCGCTTAGCTCAGCTGGAAGAGCGTCGCCCTTACAAGGCGAAGGTCGGGGGTTCGAACCCCTCAGCGCCCACCAGAGAGAGATCCGCATACACGCTGGGCTGGCGGCAGGAGAGCCCACCCAACTTTCGCGGCTATGCGATGCGAGGCGCGGCTAGGATGCCCGCATGACGGGTCTGCTCGAGCGCGACATCCTCGTGATCAGCCAGAAGGCCAAGCTGATCGAGATGACCAACGAGTACCGGATCCTTGATCCGGAGGGCGAAGAGGTCGGGGCGATCCGCCAGGAGGGTCAGTCGAAATCGAAGAAGCTGCTCCGCTTCGTCAGCGACGTCGATCAGTTCCTGACGCACCGCCTTTCCGTCTATGAGGCCGACGGCACGAAGCTGCTCGAGATCGTCCGGCCGGCGAAGATCTTCAAGTCCACATTGCAGATCCGCGATGCAGGCGGGGCGGACCGCGGGGCGATCGTCCAGGTGAACGTCATCGGCAAGAAGCAGTTCGCGCTTCGCGGACCCGGAGGCGAACGGCTCGGGTCGATCGACGCGGAGAACTGGCGCTCGTGGGATTTCGCGATCCACGACGCCGACGGGACGGAGATCGCGCGCGTGACCAAGAAGTGGGCCGGCTTCCTGCGCGAAGGTTTCACGACGGCCGATCATTATGTCCTCGAGATCACCGGCCCGACGTCCCCCGACCTGCGATTCTTGCTCGTTGCATCGGCAGCAGCTCTCGACACTGCACTCAAGCAGGACGATTCCGGAGGGTGGGGCTTCGGCGGCATCGATCTGACCGACCTCATCCCTTGATCCGATCCGCCATGGGTCGAGAGACGGCCGACGCATCGAGCGCTAGCCGCCCTCTCGGATGCAGGTCCATAGAAGAGCACCTGCCCATCGCGTCGTTTCATGGCCGACGGTCACAGCGTCGGTTTGACTCTGGTTCCTCTTCGGGGCAAACCTAGACATGCTGCCCGGACGGGTACGGAATCCCCGTCCAAGCGTGAAGGCTCTCGATCAGAGGTTCGGTTCGAGAGCCTTTCGCTTTGGCCTGCTGGGGTGCCCCGAGTCGCCCCATCCTCAGGACGGGACGTCCTTACAAAGGCGAAGGTCGGGAGTTCGAGCCCCTCAGCGCCTACCGATGATCGGCAGGTTGGTACTCCCATGACGCTCAGCGACGAACGCGGTAGCGGATACGTGTGGCCTCCGGCGTATCGATCACGCGAACGATCTCCAACTCGACGCGCGACGGCAACAGCTCGAACAGCCGACGCCACCCCCGAACAGCACCGGTATCTGATGGATCTGCAACTCGTCCAGCACACCGGCCTCGAGCGTGCGTTGCGCGGTGTACGCGCCATGCACCGACACGTTCCGGTCCCCGGCGGCGGCCTTGGCCTGTGCCATCGCGCTGGTGATCCCGTCGGTCACGTACGTCACCAACGGATAGTTCGCAACGGACGAGCCGGCGGCCGGTGACTGGGCACGAAGATCGGGACACCGTGAGCATCACCACCCCAGTGATCGACCTGCTCCACGGTGCGCCGACCCGCCAACACCGCGCCGGTCGCGTTCCATTCGTCCCACAAGCGTCCCGCCGGCCCAGGCGGCCGGCCGAACTCGCCGTCTGCAGTGACGATCCACTCGTGCAACCGGTCGAATCCGTCGCCGCCGGGGTTGCTCGGCTCGTCGTTCGGACCCGCGATGTACCCGTCGAGTGACATCGACATGAAGAGCACTGATGCAGACACTTCGACCTCCTCTTGATCGTTGGGGTTGAGAAGAGCCAGACGGGATCAGACGAACGTGCAAGGATTCATGAGCATCCGACCGTCTCATGGGTGGCCATTCCATGAACAGACCGACAAGGGCAGCAGGGTCTGCGGAACGCGTCGTGGTCGTGCCGGAGGTGCACCATCGCCAGCGCCGGCCCACGGGCGCGCCGCCGCCGCTGCCCAAGAAGATCGGTATGACGGGCATGCTCTGGCTTGCGGCTGTTCTCGTCATCGTGGTCACGGGCGTCGTCTGGCTGCACTTCACGACCGGTCCGCTCGACCATTTCGACGCGCCGATCATCCGGTTCGTCACCTCGGCGCGGACTCCATGGCTGAACTCGGTAACCAACACGCTCAATTCGGTCGGATCGAAGTGGGGGCTCGCGATCTTGGGACTCCTCGCGGTGGCGCTCACGGTCGCCTTCCGTCGATGGAGGCATCTGGTGGTTTTCCTCGTGAGCCTCGCGGTGCTCGAGATCGTCCTCCCGGGCCTGTACATCACGGCCGCTCGCCCACGTCCCTACAGCGTCACTGCGATCGGCCAGTGGGAGGGGTTCTCGTCGCCCTCGCAGCCGGTCGCGGCGCTCGCCGCCGTGTTGATGGGGTTCATCTACATGCTCGTCGTTCCCGGCCGCTCGCGGTGGTACGCGAAGCTCGCGATCGTCGCCTTCCTCGCCGGGGTGTCGCTCGATCGGATCTATCTCGGCATCAATCACCCCACGGACCTGGTGTTCGCGGTCATCCTCGGAGTTGCGATCCCGGTCACACTCTTCCGTGCGTTCACCCCGACCGACATCTTCCCGGTGGCGTACGGGCATCGTGGGAAGTCGGCGCATCTCGATGTCAGCGGCAGGCGTGGCGAGGCGATCAAGCAAGCCATGCAGGAGCAGCTCGGGTTCACGATCCTCGAGATGAAGCTCGTCGGGCTCGAAGGCTCCGGTGGGTCGACACCGCTGAAGCTCCGGGTGTCCGATGAGCATGGGGCCGAGCGGTGGGTGTTCGCGAAGCTGTACGCGAAGAACCACGTGCGGGCCGACCGCTGGTACAAGCTCGGCCGGCTGATGCTCTATGGGCGGCTCGAGGACGAGACGCCGTTCAAGACGGTCCGCCGATTCGTCGAGTACGAGGACTACACGCTGCGACTCCTGGGGGAGTACGGGTTCCCGACACCGTCGCCGCTCGGCATCGTCGAGATCACCCCCGAGAGTGAATACCTCATCGCGATGGAGTTCTTCGATCGAGCAGAAGAGATCGGCGATGCCGACATCGATGAGCAGGTCATCGACGAAGGGCTCGCGATGATCCGGCGGATGTGGGACGTGGGCCTGGCACACCGTGACATCAAGCCGGCGAACCTGATGGTGCAGGATGGGCACCTTCGCCTGATCGATGTCTTCTTCGTGCAGGTCCGACCGTCTCCGTGGCGGCAAGCCGTAGACCTCGGGAACATGATGCTGGTGCTCGCGCTCCGCTCGGATGCGCAGACCGTGTACGAGAAGGCCCTCGCGTATTTCACCCCCGAAGAGCTGTCTGAAGCGTTCGCTGCGACGCGCGGTGTGGCGAGCCCGACGCAGCTCCGGAACTTCATGAAGCGCGATGGACGCGACCTGCTCGAACAGTTCCGATCGCTCGTCCCGGAGCGTCGTCCCGTCACGATCCAACGATGGAGCCTCAGGCGGATCGGGATGATCGTGCTCACCTTGATCGTGGTGTTGGCCGCCGGCGCCTTCAGCCTCTCGCTGTTCTTCCCGAGCCGAGGCGATGTAGCCACACCTTCCTGCGACGCGAATCGGACCATGATCGTGATGGCGCAGGCTGTACCCACTGCTGAGCAACTGCCGTGCATCCGATCTCTTCCTTTGGGATGGAGCCTTACGGGGGCCACGATCGTGCGCGGCAGAGCGACGTTCGAGTTGTTGGTCATGAGCGGAGGAGGGGGAAGCGGCACGGGCATCCAATTGCAGCTGGGGTCGGGCGGCGCGAGCCCGGTTGTCGACGTGACCTTGACGCCGACCTGCCCCGCAACGAGTGGTGACCCGAAGATCCAGACGATCGAGGTCCCAGGCGCGTGTGTCACGTACCGTAGCTCGCTTCCGCCCGGCGTCGGACCGGTCCCATCCTTCGATCCCGGAGGCGGGTTGTCATACGTCCCTCGATCGCAGCTCGTCACCTTCGTGGATCAGGAGGAAGACTTGGTTCTCTGCGGCGCCGGCGCGCCGTGCCCGTGACAGATCGGCCGGGCTGAGCGGGGGCGCGCCGCCCACCATCGGCCCACCACACCCCTCAGGGCTCACGTGACCTCCCCATAGCCCCTGAGATACGGCGGGTGCGTGATGACCCGACCGCGGAGCGCGTCCTACGTTCGAGGGTGGACCATTTTGGAGGGGTCGAGCGGGGCCCCCCGAGAAAGGGGATGCCTATCGCGGAGCCTCTTCGCCCTCGCGCCAAGCACCTCAGCAACTCGTACGAACTCATCTCCAGGAAGGAGTCACGTCCGTGGCGCGGATCCGCTCCAAGTCAGCTCATCTGATCGCCGTAGCCGTGGGGGCGGCCTTGGTCTTGATGCCGCTCCCGCCGCTCGTCGCGTCGGCGCATCTATCCGCCGGTCGCGTCGCTCAACCCAAGATGTCCCAGCCCCGGCTCCAACGGGTGGGCACCGCCAACGTGCGGCAGCTCGCGACGCAAGCCGCGGCCGGAGGCGGGCTCTCCAGCAACCTCGAGAGTGAAGCCGGGCCGTGGATCGACTTCGAACGGGAGGGCTCGGAGGTTCCCGATGGGGCCGGCGCCCCCGCCCCCGGGAACACGACGGCAGTGGTCAACCAAAACCTGCTCGGCTGGGAAGGACTCACGCACGCGGATCAACGCCTTGCAGGCGGAGGGAACCAGTTCAGCTTGGAGCCGCCGGACCAGGGCCTGTGCGTCGGCAACGTGAGTCCGAACGACCCTTCGTTCGGTCCCGAGGTCGTTGAGTCCGTGAACGACGCGCTCGTCTTCTACGATGCGGCCGGCGAGCAGTTCACGAACCCCATCACGATCTCGGAGTTCTACGGCTTGCCGCCGACGATCGACCGAACCACCGGGGCATTCGGACCGTTCATCTCCGATCCCAAGTGCTACTTCGATCCGGACACGCAGCGTTGGTTCCACACGGTCCTGGTCATCACGCAGGACCCCGTCACCGGCGCGCTCAAGGCGCCGACCTTCGTCTACCTGGCGGTCAGCACCTCCAGCGAGGCGCTCGGCAGCTACTTCATCTACCGGATCAACGCGACGGACCGATCCCACCCGAACTGCCCGTGCTTCGGTGACCAGCCGCTGATCGGTGCGGACAAGTACGGGTTCTACGTCAGCACGGCCGAGTACGATCTCGATCCTTTCGGGGGCCATTTCAACGGACCGCAGATCTATGCGATGAGCAAGCAGCGTCTCGAGAATGGCCATCTCGGTCGCGTCGTGCATCTGGCGGGGATCACGCACACGATCGGTGACCGGACCACGGGGAGCGTGCAGCCCGCGGCGTCACCGGATGGCGTCTACGACACGAGCAAGAACGGGACCGAGTACTTCATGTCCGGGTTCGACTGCCTGGCCAGCCAGGCATGCGCCATCGCACCCGATCCCTTCGACCAGATCACGACGTGGGCGCTGATCCACACGAGGAGCCTGCGGACCGACGAGCCGAACCTCAAGCTCAGCAACATCGATCTCACGGTCGACCCGTACGTCACCCCGGTGGGTCAGCTCCAGAAGGATGGGCCCCGTCCGCTCGGGACGTCGGTCGGAGAACCCGTCCCGGATATCACCGCCAACGACAGCCGGATGAACCAGGTGGTGTTGGCGGACGGGCTCCTGTGGAGCGGGATCAACACGGCGGTGGACCCGGGGCCGCGGGACGGCATCGAGTACTTCGTCGTCGACCCGTCGGTCCTGGACAACGGCACCGTCGCCGCGACCCTTCACACCGAGGGGTACGTCGCGGTCGCGAACGCCTTCCTATCGTTCCCATCGGTGGGCGTGAACGGCGATGGGCAGGGCGTCATCGCGATGACGTTGATGGGGCCGAACGACTACCCATCCGCCGCTCAGATCGCCATCGATGCCGCGGGAACGAACGGTCCGGTGGAGATCGTCCGGCAGGGGTTCC
>Ga0307302_10000157_pt1 | contig 29335 bp, 20 predicted proteins | sample ER_DNA_183_FD_194490 | JGI IMG/M metagenome (GOLD analysis project Ga0307302, IMG submission 194490) | Bulk soil microbial communities from the East River watershed near Crested Butte, Colorado, United States - ER_DNA_183 | ecosystem: Environmental > Terrestrial > Soil > Floodplain | place...
CCGGGCGGTGTTTGTCGAGCGATTGGCGTCCGCGCGGAACGACGTCAGGAACGCCTCGGTGCGCGAGAGGTACTGCGTCGCGGCAACCTGGTAGGCGACGCTGGCCAGGGAGTCGATCTCATTCGCGACCTGCGTGCCCGCGGCGGCTTTAGAGCCGGCGGGCGCATTTCTCGACCAGCGACCGATGCCGATGCCCAGCACGAGCACCGCGGCGGCCGCAACGGCCCAGCGCAGCCAGGGGCGCAGCTCGATGACGTGCTTGTCGCGCCGAGCGGCCTCGATGCGCGCCCACATCTCCTCGCGAGGGGGCGTGCGTGGTGCGTGGTACGTGGTACGTGCCGCGTCCTTGAGCCACTGCTCGAACTTGGGATCTTCGTGTTCCTGCGTCATTGCACCCATTCTCCTGCGAAGTCCGCCAACGCCACGCGCAGTTTCGCCCGCGCGCGCGACAGCTGGGCCTTCGACGTGCCGGTCTCGACGCCCAATGCGACGCCGATTTCTTCGTGTGTGTAGCCCTCGACATCGTGCATCAAAAACACCGTCCGGTAACCCTCCGGCAGATCATCGATCGCCTGCTTGAGCCGCACTTTCAGATCCGGTTCGGCGTGCCGTCGCACTACGCCGATGTCGTGCGCGTCGTCGATGTCCGCTTCTCGCTGCCGAAACCGCTTCACCTTCCGCAAGCCGTTCAAAACGACCGTGGTTGTAATCGTGTGCAGCCAGGTCGAAAACGCGGCATCGCCACGGAACGAGCCGAGCCGGTCGAACGCGCGAATGAACGTTTCCTGGGTGAAATCCTGCGCGAGGGCGTCATCGCCCGCGAGCCGGAAGGCCAGGCGGTATACGCGGTCCACATGCGCGTCATACAGCGCGCGCTCTGCAGCGCTATCCCCGGCGCGGACGCGGGCAATAAGCTGTGATTCGTCCACGACGCTCCGAGGTGACGGACTGGTCTCGTAACTACTGATGGGACACGGGGGACGACAAAAGGGTTACGTGGGAGGGGCTTACCTGGTGCCAAATAGCCGGTCGCCGGCATCCCCCAGGCCGGGGAGGATATACCCCTTGGCATTCAGCTCCCGGTCGAGGGAGGCGGTGTAGACGGGCACATTGGGGTGGGCGTCCAGCATCGCCTTCACGCCTTCGGGGGCGCAAACCAGGCACATGAACCGAATCCGCTGCAGCGGCGCGCCGGCACGGGCCAGGGCGCTGACCGCAGCCACCGCGGACCCGCCGGTCGCGAGCATCGGGTCGAGTAGAAAGAAGGCACGATCCGCTTCCCCCGACGGAATCTTGAAGTAGTAGTCCACGGGCTGGAGCGTGTCGTGATTGCGGTACAAGCCGATATGGCCCACCCGCGCGGAGGGAATCAGCTGCGAGATCCCTTCGACCATGCCGAGGCCGGCGCGAAGGATAGGAACGAGCGTCAGCTTCTTCCCGGCCACCTGGCTGCCGGTCATTTTCTCGAGCGGCGTTTCGATTTCGACCGGCTCGAGCGGCAGATCCTTCGTCACTTCGTACGCCATGAGCATGGCGATCTCGTTCACCAGCTGCTTGAAGTCGCGCGTGCTGGTGCGCTTGTCGCGGAGGATCGAGAGCTTGTGCTGGATCAACGGGTGCGACAGCACCGTGAGGTTCGGGAAGTCGCGAGACGAGACAGACGCCATAGGCGAAGAAAGTACGCTCGCGGTTGCGAGCGCGCGACGGGCGGGTATGTTCAGCGTCCCTCGGAGGAAACGACCATGCGTGGCATCCTACTGAAACTCGTGGCCCCAGCAGCGCTCATTTTGTGTGCGGCGCCGCTTTCCGCTCAGACCGCCGACAGCCTCATCGCCAAATACATTCAGGCGTCCGGCGGCCTGGCCCGCATGCAGGCGCTGCAGACGCTGCGGCGCGCGGGAAAATTCACAGGTGGTGGCGGATTCGAGGCGGTCGTCGTGCAGGAGAACAAGCGCCCCAACAGTGTGCGCGAGGAGTTCTCCATTCAAGGCATGACGGGTATCAACGCGTACGACGGCAAGAGCGGCTGGAAAATCGAGCCGTGGCAAGGCAAGCGCGATCCCGAATCACTCGGTGAAGAAGAGATGCACGGCATTCTCGACGATGCCGATTTCGACGGCCCCCTCGTCGACTATCAGGCCAAAGGCAACAAGGTCGAGTATCAGGGCATCGAGCAGATCGAGGGGAGCGACGCGTACAAACTCAAGGTCACGCGCCCGAACGGTGACGTCAGCTTCTACTACCTCGATACCGAGTACTACGTCCCCATCCGCATCGACACCCAGCGCATGATTCGCGGAGCCCCGCAGGAATTCGAGACCTCGCTGGGCGACTACAAGCAGGTCAACGGCGTGTATCTGCCGTTCTCGTCGGAGTCGGGGCCGAAGGGCAGCAGCAGCAGCGACCGTTCGAAAATCACCTACGACAGAATCGAGGCCAACGTGCCGCTCGATGACCAGCGGTTCGTACGGCCCGGAGCTCGGCCATGAACGTCCTCCTGCTGCTTCTGATCGCGCAGCAACCCGCTCCTGCCGTCAAAGTGGATTCGGAAACGATTTCCGGCCTCGGCGCGCGCAACATCGGCTCGGCGGCGATGAGCGGCCGCATCGCGGCGCTCGACGCCGTGCACGAGGGCGTGCGGCTCACGATCTATGTCGGCTCGGCGAGCGGCGGCGTGTGGAAGTCGACCAACGGCGGCACGACATTCAAGCCGGTCTTCGACAAGCAGCCCGTGCAGTCGATCGGCGCGGTGACGATCGATCCGAAGAATCCCAAAGTCATCTGGGTCGGTACAGGCGAATCGTGGATGCGCAACAGCGTCTCCATCGGCGACGGGGTCTACCGGTCGGACGATGGCGGCGACAACTGGACGAACATGGGCCTGCGCAACTCCGAGCACATCGTGAAGATCCTCGTCGATCCGACGGAGACCAACACGGTCTACGTGTGCGCGCCCGGGAAGCTCTGGAGCGACAGCGACGAGCGCGGCGTCTACAAGACGACCGACGGTGGCAAGACGTGGACCAAGGTGCTTAAGGGCGCGAACCTGTCCACCGGCTGTTCGATGATGTCGATGGACCCGGCGCATCCGAAGACGCTCTATGCCGGGATGTGGGATTTCCGCCGCCGGGGCTGGACGTTCCGCTCGGGCGGCGACAGCGCCACCGCGCCGAGTGGCTCCGGAATGTTCAAGAGCACGGACGGTGGCGCGACGTGGAGCGAGCTCACGTCGGCGGGCGCGTCGGGCCTGCCGCCGAAGCCGTGGGGCCGCGTAGCGGTGACCGTTGCGCCGTCCAAGCCGGAGATCGTGTACGCGTTCATCGAAGCGGTGCCGCCGCAGAACGCGCTGTATCGCTCCGAAAACGGCGGCAAGACCTGGCAGATGCTCGACCGCAGCCAGAACATGCTGTGGCGGCCCTTCTACTTCGCGAACCTCATCGTGGATCCGCGGGACCCCGAGCGCGTCTACAAGACGGATGGCGGTCTCATCGTCAGCACCGATGGCGGGAAGAGCTTCAGCGGCATCTCGGGCGGCGCGCATGGGGACTTCCACGACGTGTGGGTCGATCCGAACAACACCGACCACTTGATCACGGGCGACGACGGCGGCCTGTGGTTCTCGTACGATGCCGCGAACAAATGGGTGAAGAACGAAAACCTTCCCGTGTCCCAGTTCTACCACGTGAGCGTCGACATGGCGCGGCCGTACAACGTGTACGGCGGGCTGCAGGACAACAGCTCGTGGGTCGGGCCGTCGGAGTTCCCCGGCGGAATCACGAATCACCAATGGGAGAACATGTACGGCGGCGACGGCTTCTGGATGTTCGCCGATCCCACCGATCCGGACTACCTCTACGCCGAGGCCCAGGGCGGGGCGATCGGCCGCGTCAACCGCAAGACGCATGAGTCGCGCAACATCCAGCCGCTGCCGCGTTACCAGGAAAAGAAGCTGCGCTTCAACTGGAACACGCCGATTCACATCAGCGCGACCCAAAAGGGCACGGTGTACGTCGGCGCGCAGGTCCTCTTCCGCTCGAAGGATTTCGGACAGACGTGGGAGCGGATCTCGCCCGATCTGACGACCAACGATCCGCAGAAGCAGAAGCAGGAGCAATCGGGTGGCATCACCGTCGACAACTCGGCGGCCGAGATGCACACGACGATTTACGCGATCGCGGAATCGCCCCGGGACGGACAGGTGATCTGGGCGGGCACCGACGATGGCAACCTGCAGGTCACACGGGACGGTGGGAAAACATGGACCAACGTCGCCCCACAAATCACCGGTCTTCCCAAGAACGCGTGGGTCTCGTCAGTCGAGCCCGGCCATTTCAACACGGGCACGATCTACGCGACGTTCGATTTGCATACGTTCGGCGACATGCGGCCCTACGCCTACAAGTCGACCGACTTCGGGGCGACGTGGACGCCGGTGGTGGCGCCCGACAGCCCGGTGCGCGGCTACGCGCACGTAATAAAAGAAGATCTGGTCAATCCCAACGTGCTGTTCCTCGGCACCGAGCTTGGGCTGTGGGTTTCGGTGGACGGCGGGAAGCAGTGGGCCCACTACAAGGGCGGCGATTTACCGGCCGTCGCGGTACGCGATCTCGCGATCCATCCGCGCGACCATGACCTCGTGATCGGGACGCACGGACGCGGGATCTGGATCGTCGACGACATCTCGCCGCTGCGCGCGTTGACGCCCGAGGTGCTCGCCAGCCCGGTCGCGTTTCTGCCCGACCGTCCGACGGCGCAGCGTCTCCAGTCGGGCGGTGGCTGGGCGAACGGCGATGCCATGTTCGTCGGAGCGAATCCGCCCGGCGACGCCGTGATCACCTACTACCAGCGGCGCCGGCACATCTTCGGCGACATGAAGCTCGAGGTGTACGACGCGAGTGGCAAACTGGTCGGCACGATGCCGACGAGCAAGCGCCGCGGCTTGAATCGCGCGAGTTGGTCGATGCGGCTGGCGCCGCCGCGCGTGCCGCCGGCCGCGAGCGCCGCGTTCGGCGCGGCGTTCGGCCCGCGTGTCCTGCCGGGGACGTACACGATCAAGCTGACGAAGGACACGGCGACATTCACGACGCAACTCGTGCTCGTGCCGGATCCGCGGGCGACCCACACCCAAGCGGAGCGTCAGGCGGCGCTCGACCTGGCGCTGAAGATCAAAGGAACGCTGGGCGACATGACGTTCGCGGTGGAGCGCATGAACGTCATGCGCCAGGCGCTCGAGGAGCGCGCCGGGAGATTGCCGGCTTCCGACGCGGTAACGAAGCGGCTCCGCGCCGCATCGGCGGCCGTGGACGCACTGCGCAAGAAGATCGTGGCGACGAAAGAAGGCGGCATGATCACGGGTGAGGAGCGGCTGCGCGAGAACCTCACCGATCTGTACAGCAACATCGTGTTCTACGACGGCGGCCCGTCGCAGACGCAGATCGAGCGTGCTGACGCGGTGGCGCGGGAGCTCGGCGATGTGGTGCGGGATTTCGATGCCTGGGCCACCCGTGATCTGCCCGGCATCAATGCGGCACTGCGAAGCAAGCGTCTTGAACCGATCGAGCTGGTGCGTCGGGAGGCCGCCGGCCAATAGCGCCTGGAGGTTTCACATGACCATGAGTAGCGACGACCTGGACCGTCGGGAAGCGTTGAAACTGATCGCGGGCGGACTCGGCCTCGCCGCGTTGGGTGGGACTGCCGCCTGCGCACCCGCGACGAGTGCCGCCTCGTCCTCCTCTGCGTCTCAACTGCTGCGAAGCGCAGGACCCGCACCCGACCGGTTCCTGGCCGCCCCGCCGATGGACACCGTCCGGATCGGATTCGTCGGCGTCGGCGGGCAGGGGACCGCGCACGTGGAGAACCTGCTGCGGATCGAGGGGTGCGTGATCAAGGCGGTGGACGACATCGTGCCCGAAAAGGTGACCAGAATTCAGGATCTGGTCGAGCACGCGGGATTCCCGCGCCCCACGGGGTACTCGCGCAGTCCCACCGACTTCGTCCGCATGTGCGAGCAGGAGGAGCTGGACCTGGTATTCCACGCCACGCCCTGGGAGTGGCACGTCCCGATCTGCCTCGCGGCGATGCGCAATGGCAAGCACACCGCCACCGAGGTGCCCGCCGCCTACACCGTGGATGACTGCTGGGCCCTCGTCGAGCACGCCGAGAAGTACGGGAAGCACTGCGTCATGATGGAGAACTGCAACTACGGGCGGATGGAGATGATGGTCTTCAACATGGTCCGTCAGGGCGTGTTCGGCGAGATCCTGCATGCCGAGGGCGGCTACATGCACGACCTGCGTTCCATAAAGTTCAGCAGCGAAGGTGAGGGGCTGTGGCGCCGCGCGCATGCGATGAAACGCAACGGCAATCTCTACCCGACGCACGGATTGGGTCCGGTCGCCAACTGCATGGACATCAATCGCGGCGATCGCTTCGCCTCCCTGGTCTCGATGAGCACCCCCTCCCGGGGACTGCAACGCTACGCCCGCGACCATTTCGCCGAGGGCTCCCCGCAGCGGCAGGAGCAGTACGTCCTAGGTGACGTGAACGTGAGCCTGATCAAGACGGCAAACGGGCGAGCCGTCTGCGTCAGCCACGACACGAACCTCCCACGCCCCTACAGCCGGGTCCACATCGTCCAGGGCACGCGCGGTCTGTTTCAGGGCTACCCCGATCGCGTCTATATCGAGGGGCGGAGCAAACCGGACGAGTGGGATCCGGCGGACTCCTACCGGGCCGAGTTCGACCATCCGCTGTGGAAGCAGATAGAGGAAAAGAGCCGAGGCGCCGGGCACGGCGGCATGGATTACCTCGAGGACTACCGGCTCATCAAGTGCCTCCGCGAAGGCGTGCCGACCGACATGAACGTGTACGACGCCGTGGCACTCAGCGTCGTCACGCCTCTCTCCGAGTGGTCGGTGGCCAACGGGGGCCGGCCGGCGGAGTTCCCAGACTTCACCCGCGGCCGCTGGAAGACGTGGCCGCAGTTGGGGATCGTCACGGCGTGACGGGCAGAGACTCGCGCGCGCTGGTGACGGGTGGAGCGGGATTCATCGGCTCCCACATCGTCGATCGCCTGGTGGCGAGCGGCCGCACGATCTGCGTCGTGGACGATCTCTCTACGGGATCCGCGGGCAACATCCCGCCGGGCCCGCAGTTCGAGCGCGTCGATATCTGTGATCCGGTCGCGCTCCAGGACGTCTTCACACGATTCAAGCCGGACGTCGTGTTCCATACGGCGGCGCAGACGGATGTGCGCCGCTCGGTGCGCGAGCCGGACTTCGACGCTCGCGTGAACGTGCTCGGCGGCCTGAACGTGCTGCGCTCGGGGGTAGCGAGCGGGGCTCGCCGCATCGTCTATGCGTCGTCGGCCGCGGTGTACGGCACCCCGGTCAGGATGCCCGTGCCCGAAACCCACCCGACGAACCCGATTTCGGAATACGGCGCGAGCAAGCTCGCGTTCGAGCACTATCTCAGCGCCTATGCGGCCCGCGGGCTGATCGAGTACGCGGCGCTGCGCTTCGCCAATGTCTACGGTCCCAGGCAGCGCTCCGCCGGAGAAGCCGCGGTCGTGGCCGTCTTTACTCGACAGATGCTCGGCGGCGAGCCGGTGACGATCTTCGGCGACGGCACGAAGACACGCGACTATGTCTATGTGGGTGACGTCGTCGAAGCGACGCTCCGCGCGGCCGCCGGACCCTCGGGGGTCGTCGCCAACGTCGGGTGGGGGCGGGAAGTGTCGGACCTCGAGCTGTTTCGCGCTGTGGCGGCGGCCGCGAAGTACAGGAATGAACCGATCTTCGCCGCGGACCGACTCGGCGATATCGCGCGGAGCTGTCTGGATCCCACGCTCGCGCGGCGAACGTGGGATTGGCATGCTTCCGTGCCGATCGAGGAAGGGTTGCGGCGCGTCGTGGAGCACGCCAGGGCTTGAGCGCACCCGCACTCGTCATCCTCGCGGCGGGGGTTGGGAGTCGCTTTGGCGGCCCGAAGCAGCTGAGCCCCATCGGACCGTCGGGCGAGACGTTGCTCGATTATGCGATCTATGACGCGATGCGCGCCGGCTTCACACGCGCCGTGCTCGTCATACGGAAGGAGCTGGCCACCCCGCTGGACGAACACATCTCCGAGGTGACCCGCGGTGTGGTGCCCGTCCAATTCGTTGAGCAGCCTGTGCCCGAAGGGCGTGCGAAGCCGTGGGGCACGGGTCACGCCGTGCTCGCCGCCCGGGACGCCGTGGCCGGCCCCTTTGCGGTGTGCAATGCGGACGACTACTACGGTCCCGGCGCCTACCGACTGCTCGCCGAGCACCTGACGAACGAAGCGGGCGCTCCGCCGCTACACGCCCTGGTGGGCTACCGGTTGGACGCGACCCTCTCGACGCACGGCGGCGTCGCCCGGGCCGTGGCGTCGTGCGGGCCGGACGGGCTGCTCACGCGGCTCGTCGAAGTGCGAGACGTGCGTCGCTTTGGGGGACCGAGGTTGGGGATTAGGGGTTCGACGGCGGGTGGCGGGCCTCGGGAGTTTGCCGGTGACGAACAGGTCTCGATGAACCTGTGGGGCTTCACACGCGAGGTCGTCGCGGTACTGGAGCAGCAGTTCGCGGCCTTTGTCGCGGCGCCGAATCGAGCGTCGGACGCAGAGTTTTTGTTGAGCAGCGCGCTCGACGATCAAGTGACGACCGGTCGCGCGCGGCTGCGCGTATTGCCCGCGCCCGATCGGTGGTTGGGCGTGACCTTCGCCGCCGACGTGCCGGCGGTGCGTGACGAGATCGCGTCGCTCGTGCGCGCAGGGGTTTATCCAGCGGACTTACGCGACGCGTTCACCTGTCTCTGAGGCCACCATGCGACTCGACTTCAGCGATTGGATCGTCCTGGCGCTCTACGGCATCGTCTGCGTGGCCATCGGCCTGGCGGTGGTGCGCCGCGCGAGTTCGGGCCGCGCGGAGTTCTTTCTCTCGGGGCGCCGGCTGTCGTGGTGGCTGTTGGGCGTGTCGCTCGTGGCGACGACGTTCTCGACCGACACCCCGAACCTCGTCACCGATCTCGTCCGCACCGGCGGCGTGAGCCAGAACTGGGTCTGGTGGGCCTTTGCGATCACAGGCATGTGCACCGTGTTCTTCTACGCGAAGCTGTGGCGGCGCTCGGCGGCCCTCACCGATATCGCGTTCTATGAGTCGCGCTACTCCGGCAAGCCCGCGGCCTTCCTTCGCGGGTTTCGGGCGATCTACCTCGGCGTGTTCTTCAACGTGATGATCATGGCCTCGGTCAACCTTTCCGCGACCAAGATCGCGGGGGTGATGCTCGGCTGGGATCGCTCGACGGCGGTGCTCGTCGGCGGCGCCGTCACCGTGCTGTACGCGGCAAGCTCCGGGTTGTCGGGTGTCGTCTTGACCGATTTCGTCCAGTTCGCGATTGCGATGGTCGGGTCCGTGATGGCTGCGGTCGTGGCGCTCAAGCTCCCCCAGGTCGGCGGCCTGTCGGGACTGTTCTCCAACCCCGCGGTGACGGGGCACCTGTCGCTCTTACCCGATTTCTCGGATTGGAAGACGGCGGCCGCGGTCCTGGTCGTGCCGCTCGCCGTGCAGTGGTGGAGCACCTGGTATCCGGGCGCCGAGCCGGGGGGTGGGGGCTACGTGGCGCAGCGCATGCTCGCCGCACCCACGGAGCGCGACGCCATGCGCTCGACGCTGCTGTTCAACGTGCTCCACTACGCCGTGCGGCCGTGGCCGTGGATCATCGTGGCCCTCGCGTCGCTCATCATCTATCCCGACCTCGCTTCCATCGGCGCGCGGTTCCCCCACATCGACAAGGCGATCGTACGGCACGACCTGGCCTACTCCGCGATGCTCGTGTATCTCCCGCACGGGCTCCTCGGCCTCATGGTCGCCTCACTTGCGGCGGCGTACATGTCCACCATCAGCACGCATCTCAACTGGGGTGCGTCCTACGCGGTCGAAGACTGCTACCGCCGCTTCATGGCACCCGACAAGACCGAACGCCACTACGTGATGGTCGGGCGCGCAGTCACGGTCGGACTGATCGTGCTCGCGTCGGCCCTCTCGCTCTGGTTGCACAACTCCTACCAGGCGTTCCAGATCCTGCTCCAGATCGGCGCCGGGACCGGCCTGATCTTCCTGCTGCGCTGGTTCTGGTGGCGGATCAACGCGTGGAGCGAAATCGCGGGGATGGGGATCTCATTCGTGGTGGCCATCTACTTCCAGTTCGTGCATACGGCGCTCGGGTTCCCGCCGCTCGCCCCCACGGTCCAGCTCGTCATCGGCATCGGGATCACCACTGTCGGCTGGCTGGTGGTCACTTTCCTGACCCCGCCCACCGATCGCGCCACGCTCCAGGCGTTTTATGATCGGATTCGGCCCATGGGCCCAGGATGGAAGACAGCGGTCACCACCCGGCCGCCAAACCCTGGGGAAAGCGTGTCCGCCGCTTTCCTCTGCTGGTTCCTGGGTGTCGCCGTCATCTACGCGGCGCTGTTCGGCACGGGATATCTGCTGTACGGGAACACACTGCCTGCGATCGTGTGCCTCGTGGTGGCGGCTGTAGCGGCGTGGGGGTTGTTCCGCACGCTGCCGCGCGTCGGGTTCGAATGATCTACCCGGGCTGAGAGCCCGGGCTCGGCGTTTGTGTGCGCCCTGTAAGGGCGCGTCCACCATCAAGCTCCTTCCCCCCCTCCCCCCAAATCTGGGTTTTGGGGGTTGGGATGTAGTTGCCCCGTTATAGCAGTATGCACATCGAAGACGAGCGTCTCTATCCCCTGCTCGAGCGCTACGTGGCGGGCGAGGCGTCGGCCGAGGACGCGCTGGTCGTGCGCGAGTGGCTCGCGGAAGACGCTGCGCACGGGCAAATCCTCGCGGATCTGCGGCTGATCAAGCACGTCGCACACGACACGCCACCACCGACCAGCGTCGATGCTGCCTGGATGCGAGCGGTCAAAACCCTCGGCCTCGGGCGGAAGCCACGGGTGTTGCGGCGGTTGCTGATGGTGGCGCTCGCCACCGCGGCGGTTCTCATCGCGGTGATCGGCGGAGGGCTGGTGCTGCGGCGAGCGCCGCGGTGGAAGGAATATGCGACCGCCCCCGCGCAGCGCATGGTCATTCGGCTGCAAGACGGCACGCAGGTCACCATCGCGCCCAAGAGTCGCGTGCGCTACACGGCCGACTTCGGTCGAGCGCACCGCGACCTGTATCTGGACGGCGAAGCCTATTTCCAGGTCGCACCCGATTCCCAGCGTCCGCTCCGCGTCCACACATCCGGCAGCATCACCGAGGATCTGGGGACGGCGTTTGTCGTCAGCGCCTATGCCGATCAGCGCATGACCGAAGTGGTCGTGACTGAGGGGCGGGTGTCGCTGTCGCGGGCCGAGACGACCTCGCCCGCGGTGGTGCTCGGCCTCCGGGACCTCGGGCGGCTCGATGCCAGCGGCCCCGCAACGGTGCGACGTGACGTCGATGTCGACCGATACCTCGCGTGGACCAAGGGTGTGCTGGCCTTCGACGGCACGCCGCTGAATGAGGTGATGGCCACGCTCGAGCGGTGGTACAACGTCGAGATCCGGCTGTCCGATAGCGCGCTCGCCGCGCGCCGGCTCACGGCAACCTTCCAGAATGAGCCGATCGACCTGGTCATGAAGCGTATTGCGTTAACCCTCGGCATGCGCGTCGAGCGCGGCGAGGGGTCCGTGTTCTTGCTCCGAAACGGCAGTTAACCGTCATGTCACCTTCGGGGAGCTGGCTTATGCATCGGATTGCTCTGCGACATCTCGGATTAGCGTGCGTGCTGTCGGCGCTGCCTCTCCGCATCTGTGCCACACAGAATGAAGACGCGGCCGCAAGCCGGGCCCCGCGCTTCCTTCTGGCCATGGCCGAGCGCGCCACGCCGGTACCCGTCGATCTCAAGCGATCGGCGGTTCTGCGCCGGCCGCTCTCGATCGCCTTCGACGGCACTCCGATCAAGCAGGCGTTGGCCGAAATCTCGCGGCAGGCGGGACTCAGCCTGGTCTACGCCGACGACGTCTTGCCGGTCGAGATGACCGTCAGTTTGCGCGCGGACCGCATCACAGTGGCCGCCGCGCTGACGGACGTGCTGCTCGACGCCGGCGTAGACATCGTGTTCACACCGGAAGGACGGGCCACGCTGGTCAAGCGACCGCAGGGGCCACCGGTGCAATTGGGCTCTATCGCAGGAAGGGTCACCGCGACGGAGACCGGCACTCCCTTGGTGCGTGCCGTTGTGAGCGTGGGCGGGACCCGGCTCACCGCCGAGACGGATGCCGACGGCCACTACGTCATTGCCGGTGTGCCTGTGGGGACGCAGCGGCTCCGGGCTCGGATGCTGGGCTACACACCGGCCGATACGAGCGTGGTCGTCGTGGAGGGGCAAGAGGCGGTCGTGAACTTTCAGCTCAAGACGCAGGCGATCGAGCTGGAGGCGGTTGTAGCGGTGGGCTACGGTGAGAAGCGAAGAGAAGATCTCACCGGGGCGGTGGGTTATGTGGGTCCCGAAGCACTGGCGTCTCGCCCGGTCACGAACACCCTATCCGCCCTGCAAGGCGCGATGCCCGGATTGACCGTGCAGCGGAATGGGGGACAGCCGGGGGTGGAAGACTTCGATCTGAATCTGCGCGGTGCGTCATCGGCCAATGGGGGGAACACGCCGCTGGTGCTGATCGACGGCGTCCCGGGCAATCTCGATCTGGTGAACCCCGGTGACATCGAGTCCATCTCGGCGTTGAAGGACGCCGCTGCGTCGATCTACGGCGCGCGGGCGGCCGATGGAGTGCTGCTGGTCACGACCAGGCGCGGCACGCGCACGCAACCGACGCGCACGGAACCGACCTTTACCTACAGCAACAACACCGCCGTCACGAAGCTCACGGGAATGATGGATACGCCCAACAATTATCAGATGGCGCTCATGGATAATGAGGCGAACATCCACAACGGCGCGGCGCCGATGTATACGCCCGATCTGCTGAACCGCATACTTGTTGGCGATCCGAATCCCATCCCGCACCCGGTCTACGCGAGCTCGGGATGGATGCTCTTCTTCACGTCGACCGATTGGCGCCGCGCCGTGTTCGAAAATGGATTGGAACAGAAGCACGCGGTGACGGTCTCAGGCGGCGGCCAGAATTCCAGCTACTACGTGTCGGCGGCGTATTCGGATCAGAACGGCGTGATTCGCTACGCGAACGACAATAACAAACGCTATCAACTCAGGCTGAATTACGACTACGATTTCTCCCGGCGCGTCCGTCTGGAATCACGCCTCGGCGTAGAGAATCAGGACCGGTCGGACATCGGCGGCTTGACCCACGGTTCCTGGTGTAGCTGTCCCTGGCTCGTCGTGGAAGCGATCTTCGGCATGCCCAATCATCCCATCTACACGCAGAGCGGTCAGCACTTTTTTGCACAGGGTGGCTGGGGCAACGCCGTGGCGCAAGCAAAGGATGCTGCGACGGCCACGTTTCTCACGCGGAACGTCAATACCAATTTCAAATTGATCGTCGAGCCGGTCGATGGGCTGAAGTTGAATCTCCAGTCCGGCATCGATTACCGCACTGATGACAACACCGATATCAACAAGTCCTACCCGTACTACCAGTGGAATGACAGCACCATCGCCTACTATTCGGCCAATCCCGATCAGAACTGGGTGGGCCGGTACAATGGGACGAACGTACACCGGAACTACGTCGGGTATGCGCAGTTCACTCGAACGTTTGCGGACCGCCACGCGGTCGAGTTGATGGGAGGCGTAGCGCACGAAGACGACGACGTGGACTGGTTCCAGGCAGGCAGATACAACTTCCCGAACCAGGACGTGTGGGGACTCGGTCTCGGCGGGACCGGCAACACGTGGACCGGCGGCGGCGGCTCGCAGTGGGCGATCCGATCGGTCTTCTCTCGCCTGAGTTACGGGTTCAACAACAAGTACCTGCTCGATGCCACGGTGCGCTATGATGGCAGCTCCCGCTTCCGCCCCGACAAGCGCTGGGGACTGTTTCCGGGCGTGTCGGTCGCCTGGCGGATCTCCGAAGAGTCCTTTGCGCGGCGCCACCTCGGAACATTCAGTGATCTGAAGCTGCGCGCCTCGTACGGAAAGACGGGGAATCAGGAAGGCATCAACCTCTACGACTATTTGCAGCTCATCTCGATCGGGAGACAGTGGCCGTACGACCCTTACTATCCCTTCGGCCCCGGTCGCCAGGATCAGTCGGCATATCTCTCCGGGATGGTTGCCAAGAACAGGACCTGGGAGACGATTGCGACGAGCAACCTGGGATTGGACGCCACGCTGCTGTCATCCCGCCTCAATGTGACGTTCGACTACTTCATCAAACGCAACCAGAACATGCTGGTGCCGGTTACGTACCCGGACCTGCTGGGCGCAACACCGCCGTTCTCCAACGCGGGTGCGCTCAAGACTTGGGGCTTTGAAACATCGGTGGGGTGGAAAGGTGTGGTAGGCGGCGGCCTGCAGTACTCGGCACGGCTGACGCTCAGCGACGCCAAGAACAAGGTCGTGAACTATGGCGGCCAGGACACCTATACACTGGGCTATAACCGGATCCGCCAGGGCTATCCCATGGACACGTACTTCGGCTACGTATTCGATGGACTGATCCGCACGCAGGCAGAGCTCGACGCGTACAAACTGCTGGGCGGCGTGCCTAGCGACATCGGCATCGGCGATGCGCGGTTCAAAGACCTCAACGGTGATGGAAAGATCAGCCTGTACGGGGACACTCCCGGTCAGGATGGTGACGTCGTCAATCTGGGGAATCTCGCGCCGCGATATACGTACGGGATGAATCTCACCGTCGGGTGGAAGCGGTTTGACCTCGGTGCCTTCTTCCAGGGGGTCGGGAAGCGGACCCTGTTCCGAGACGGGGACTACCGCATGCCCTGGAGTGATTGGTGGAGGCAGCCGCCGCTGTTCTACTTCAACCAGACCTGGAATGAGGATCGCCCCGACGCCCCCTATCCGCGGCTGTCGCACGGCGACATCCGGTTCTGGAACTATCAGCCGTCGTCTCTGCAGCAGATCAACGCGGCCTATCTGCGGCTGAAGAACCTCCAGGTCGGGTTCACGCTCCCGGAGCGTCTGATTGCGAAGGCCAGGATGACTCACGCCCGAGTGTATTTCAGCGGGCTCGACTTGTGGGAGAAGCACAGCGTGAAGGGCGGCTGGGATCCGGAATCGCCCGCGCTCGGGTTCAACTATCCCTTCCAGCGGCTGTACTCCTTCGGCATGGATATCACCTTCTAATGGGGCGCCCATTCATGAACCGGCTCACTGTCGCATATACCGGCGCCCTCCTCATGCTGGCGCTGGGCTGCAAAGACCTGAATCTCGGTCCAAAGGACCAGGTCTCGGACGCGTCGTTCTGGACGAACCCGGATCAGTACCGCCTCGCGGCCAACGATTTCTATTACTCGCTGCGCGGCGCCCATAATTACACCGAGATCAATTCGGATATCGCGACTGGCAGCGGAAACACGGAAATGTCGTCGGTGAGCAACGGCTCGTATCTGCCGACGGCGAATTCCGACCTATGGACCAACTCATACGCGGGGATCCGGGCGACGAACTATATGCTCGCGAAAGCCGCGCAATCGGGGTTGGGTTCGCAAATCGATCGCTGGGTGGGGGAGGCGCTCTTCTTCCGGGCGTACCACTACTGGAACCTCGTGAAGCGGTACGGCGGTGTGCCGCTGATCACTACGGTGCTCGATGTCAACTCGCCGGAGGTGTACACCCCGCGAGCGACGCAACAAGAAATCATGGATTTCATCATTGCCGACCTCGACAACGCCGTGCCGAAACTCCTCAAGCAGAGTCAGCTGAGCCCCGAGGAGATGGGGCGGGTGACGCAAGGCGCGGCGCTCGCGCTGAAGGCCCGGGCCGGGCTGTACCAGGGTACGTGGCTCAGGTACCACGCGGAAGGCAGTCCCACGGCGATGATCGCGGACGCAATCACTGCCGCGGAGCAACTCATTGCGTCGAATGAGTACCAGCTGTATACCGACTCAGGTCCGACAAAAAGCTACAAGTACTTCTTCATCCTACCGGGTGATGACAGCAAAGAAGTGATCTTGGCGAGGCGGTATTACGCCGGCCGCTCCGTCCACAATTGGACCCGAGAACTGTGGTTCAATTATATGATTCCGACGAAGAAGCTGGCGGACATGTACCTGTGCACGGACGGCCTGCCGATTACGATCTCGCCGCAGTTCGCGGGATATGATTCCCTGGCGACAACTGAATTTCAAAACCGGGACCCCAGAATGGCCCAGACGTTCATCGTTCCGGGGAGCGCTGTCTACCAGGAGAATGGGTTCCAGCCGATCGTTCCAGGCTTCTCGGGCAGTAACGCCACTCGCACCGGATACATGCTGCGCAAATTCTTGGACGAAACCGCCGAAGCGGCGCACTTTGCCGGTCAGTACGATTTCAAGGAGTTTCGCTACGGGGAGGTGTTACTGACCCTCGCCGAGGCCCTGTTTGAGCGGGACGGTGCGATCTCGGATGGCGACCTGAACCGAACGATCGGCGCGCTGCGCCGCCGGGTTGGCATGCCGGATTCATCGGCAACCAACGGTTTTGTGAACAGCAACGGGTTGAACATGCTGACGGAGATCCGGCGAGAGCGGACTGTGGAATTGGCGTTCGAAGGCTTCCGGCGTGACGACCTGCGGCGTTGGAAAACGGCGGAGACTGAGATGCCGCAGGCGCTGCGCGGCGTGAAATTTGTCGGCACAGAATATGAGCAACGGGATTCCAGCCTGGTGATTGGCACGGATATCCAGGTCGACGCCGGTGGCTTCGTCATCGAGGAGGCGGCGGCCTCACGCCAATTCGCCGTCCCGAAGCACTACCTCGACCCGATTCCGTTGCAGCAGATTCAATTGTCGCACGGCACGCTCACCCAAAATCCGGGCTGGTGATCTGAGAACCGTCCTCCTCGCGATCCTGCCGTTCTACCTGGCGCCCGGCCTCGCGGCCGGGCAGCTGCGGCCTACGCAAATCGATCCGTCCAAAGTCCCTGCGCCGCAGCCGCACTACCAGGCGGAGTACACGTTCGATGTGCCGAGTGACTCGCTGCGGTGGTCGCAGCAACAAAGCGGATTGAATGTGTCGTTCGGTACGACCGACGAGCTGTACATGCGCAGTGAGGCTCCGAACCTGCCAAAACAATCCCGCCTGTGGGAGGACACCGGATGGAAAGGTGAACGGCTGAATGCACAGCTGTTGATCTGGTCGCCGGATACGGTGAAGCAGATACGGATTGCGACGAGTGACCTCGTCAACGCCAAGGGCGCCGTACTGAGCAAGAGCAATCTTCGCGTGAACCTGGTTCGCTACGTCCTGTCGAACTATCCCTATGGTGCGACGCCGCGGGGCTGCGATGCGACGGACACCGTGTTTCTCGTGCCGGATCGATTGGAAACGCTCGAACGGTTCGACTTGCCGGGTCGCACGGTCAGGCCGGTCTGGGTTTCTTTGGACATTCCGCCCGGAACGGAGGCCGGTACCTACCAGGGGACGATCGACGTTAGCTCCGCGCAGAGTCGTGTCTCTCTGCAGATGAGAGTACGAGTACAAGACCAGGTCTTGCCTGCGCCCGCGGAGTGGAAATTCAGACTCGACCTGTGGCAAAACCCGTGGGTCGTCGCGTGGTACTACAACCTCCAGCCCTGGTCCGACGAGCACAAAGCGCTACTGAAGAAGCACCTCCAGCTCTACGCGGCGGCCGGCGGCAAGTACATCACGACCTATGCCGTCAATTCGCCGTGGGCCGACAATTCGTACATGATCGAAGGCGCGATGATCGATTGGACCAAGCGCGCCGACGGTACGTGGAAATTCGACTACGACATCTTCGATCAGTACGTGCAGCTCGCAATGGACGTCGGCGTGGATAAGGCCATCACCATCTACACGCCGGTTCCCTGGGGCCATCGGTTTCGCTACCTCGATGCCAAAACCGGGAACTACGTCTATGAGGAATGGTCACCGGACTCCGCCAAGTTTCGATCCCTGTTTCCGGTGTTTTTGGACGATCTGAAGGTGCATCTGGAACAGAAGGGATGGTTCTCCAGGACCTATCTCGGGATCAACGAGAACCCGATGCCGATCACACTGGCCGCCATCAAGGTGATCAAGGATCACTCTCGGTCGTGGAGGATCACGTACGCGGGAGACTGGCATCCGGAGTTGGACAGCTTGCTCGACGATTACTCGCCGGCCATCACCAGCGAGCCCAGCCCGCCGGAATTACGGCAGCGCTCGACGCGAGGGGCGAGCACCACCTACTACGTGGCCTGCTTTCCGGCGAGACCGAACAATTTCGTCTTTTCGCCGCCGATCGAGGGGCGCTATATCGGCTGGTACGCGATGGCGTACGGCTATGATGGATTCCTGCGCTGGGCATACGATGCCTGGCCCGCAGATCCGATGCGCGATGCCCGGCACGCGATATGGCCCGCCGGCGATACGTTCCTCGTCTACCCCGGAGCCAACAGCAGCATTCGGTTCGAGAAACTGCGCGAAGGCATCGTGGACTACGAGAAGATCAAGATCCTGAAGGCTCGAGCGTCGGGACGCCAGCTGCGAGATCTGGACGCTCTTTTGCGTACCTTTGTCGGCGATCCGGACTACAGCAAACGGAATTACGATCAGACGAGAATAACGGAAGCTGTCCATAAAGGCCTGCGGATGCTGGAGGCGTTGAGCGACGGCCTTCGCGCTAAGTGATATTCGCAGGCGTCGCGTGTACGGAGGTTCAGGGCGACGTCTTCACGCATGAGCTGATACCCGCCGGTCCGATCCCGACGGCGTTCGATCCGGACGGGGTCTATCCGTATCTGAGCTTTGTGGAGACGTCACATCGACCCGTACTCAAGAAGTACGGGTTTGTCGTTTTGGAGAACACCAAGCTCAGAGTCACGATCTGTCCCGACCGCGGCGGACGGGTTACTTCGATCGTCCATAAAGGATCCCGCAAAGAAGTGCTGTATGCGCCCGACGTCATTAGACCGACGCGCATACTCCCCCGGTTCGGTTTTGTGGCCGGCGGCATTGAGGTGAGCTTTCCGATTTCGCACTCACCCGTACAGAATGACCCTGTCCTGTATCGCATCGATCACACGAACATGCGCAGCTACGTGACGTGTGGAGAGCGCGAGCTGCGATTCGGCATGCAGTGGTCCGTGGAGTACTCGCTGGGGCCTGACGACGATTGCTTGACCCAACGCGCGGTGTTTCACAACCCGGGCAGATCCGCACATCCGTGGATGTCGTGGTCGAATGCCGCTGTGCCCTCCGCTCCCGATACGCAGTACCACTTTCCACGGGGCCGGGTGCTCGCGCATTCCTCGACGCTCGCCGTCATCGATTGGCATCCCATGCAGGAAGCGGATATCGCGGAGATGACAGGCTTCTTTTGGGAAACCAAGGATGGGAAAGCGTTCGGCGCCTTTACTCCGTCATTGGGTATCGGGCTCTATCACGTTGCCGCGGAAGCGATCGCGCCTGGCATGAAGCTGTGGAGTTACGGAGTCGGCAAAGACCGCGCATGGGGGACCTACGCCGAGATCCAGGGTGGACCGATCCGTGATCAGTCCACCAAGCTGGAGCTCGGGCCGGGCGAAACCCGCTCGCACGTGGAGTTCTGGATCCCCTCGGACAAACCCCTCGATATCTACGCGCTGAAGATTCCGAACGTGCAGCTCAGACCCATCAAGGACGTTCCGCTGTTCGAATGGGCGCGCGAGGGAGAGGTGAAGGTGTGGAGGGATCTCGTACGGGCCTATGCATCGCAAGGAAGACTCCCGCAGCCTCCCGAGATCGATCGATGCCTGTGGCCCCCTTCCGGTATGGAAGACCTGAATGCGCCTTTCAAGTGGGCAATTGAGAAGACCAAAAACGCAGAGAAAGAACATTGGAAGTTCTACTATGGCACATGGCTCGCGGGCAGAGGGAAAAAGCGCGAGGCGATCGCGGTACTCTCCGCGACCGGGAGCGTGGGCGTTGCCACGGTGTTGCTGGCCCGGCTGCTGACAATGGACGGTGACATCGAAGGCGCCGCAACAGCCTACCGATCGGTGCAAGAGCAATGGCTGCAGCGGCATCCCCAGATCATCGTCGCGCGCGATGAAGCGCTACGCGCGCTGGGGACAGAAACACTGGGCGAGCGTGAGCAGTGGCTGGGTGTGGATGCTGTCGCCGATGAGCGGATCATCGAGCGACGGATCCAGCTGCTGATCGACAAGGGTGAATTGCAAGCCGCCAGACGCCTGCTGTTATCGACTTCGTTTCAGAAGGTTCACCAGCGGTATGTCCGCACGGCATTATGGAAGCAGCTATGCGAAAAACTGAATGAGCCGTGCTCGCCGATCCCTGCTGAGCTGGGGGAGGATCAGTTAGCCGCGTTCGGGGCCTATCGCGAGTTCGCATGAGTCTTGCGCGGCACCGGAATCGGGTGCACGCTAGACGCGCCTGGTCTCCACCGATGGCCCTAGAGCTCCGTTTCGCCCACCAGCCTCTCCCGTCCTGGGACGACGACGTCAGGACCGACGCCGACGAACGCGCGTTGGCGGATGGCATCCGTGCCGGAGACATGGGCGCGTTCGAGGCGTTGTATCGCCGGTATTGGGAGCGACTCTACGCGTTTGCGTTTCGCTACCTGCGCTCCAAAGAGGATTCGGAAGAAATCGTGCAGGAGGTCTTTTTCCGGATCTGGCGTGGCCGGGCGCACTGGGTCCCGGCCGGCGCAGTGCGGAACTACCTGTACCTCGCCGTTCGCAACTCCGCACGCGACCGCTTGGAGCGCGCTGCTGTCGCGCGCCGCCGGCGAATCAGTCAGCGCGAGCCGGCGGCCGAGGTCCAGCCCGACCTGGAGGCGGCCGACCTGGTCGCGGCAGTCGAGCGAGCGCTCACCGAGCTGCCCGCCAAACGCGCCGAGGTTTGCAAGCTGCGGCTCGTCGCTGAACTGAGCTACGCCCAGATCGCGCAGCGCCTCGGGATCTGCGAGAAGACCGTGGAGACGCAGCTCGCTCGCGGCCTAAAGTTCTTGCGCGAACGGCTCCACGACGCCCGCTAACTGATCTCCGCACCCGCCGACGGCTCGGCGGTGAAGACGTAGTCCCCCCCCCCAACGCCCCGCGGGGCATAGAAGCGCTCCTTCAGAGCAGCTAAGACGCTCGGTGCCCGGTCGACATTGCAGAGCGCCACGATCGATCCACCGAAGCCCGCGCCCGTAAGTCGCGCTCCAGCCGCACCGGCTTCCCGTGCCAGCTCCACCAGTTGGTCCAGCTCGGCACAGCTCACCTCGTAGTCGTCCCGCAAGCTCCGGTGCGAGGCGTCGAGCAGTGCCCCGAACGCCGTGAGTTCCCCAGCCGCCATCGCCGCCTCCGCCTGGCGCACGCGTGTTCCCTCGGTGACCACGTGGCGGAACCGCCGCGCGAGCACAGCCGAGAGTGTCCGCGATGCGTCGAGCAGCTCCTCGACCGATGCCGCCGCGAGGAGGGCGGCGTACGTGGTGTCGTCCGGTCGGCCGAGCCGCGTGGCCACGAGCCGCCGCGCTTCGTCGCATTGCCGTGGCCGCTCGTTGTAGGCCTGCCGCGCGGCCCCAGACTTCTCGGCGTGCACCAAGCTCTGAGCCACAATGAACTGCCAGCCGGCCGGCACGGCCGTGGGAGTGAGCCGGAGCGGGTGGAAGTCGATCCGTGACGCGCACCCGGCCTGTGCGCCGAGGATGATCGCCTGATCCATTCCGCCGCCCGCTGTGCCGACGTAGCGCTCGCCGCGCGCCAGGAGCTCCATCAGCTCGAGCGACGAGATCGACGCGCTGTTGGCGTGCAGGATTGCGAGGGCAGTTGCAACGAGGAGAGCGGATGAGGAGCTGAGGCCGGCGGCGATCGGGAGATCGCTTTCGACCAATGCGTCGACGCCCCGCAGATCGGGGAATCGTTGCGCCAGGGTTTGGCCCGCTGCCCTCGCGTAGTTGCTCCAGTCCCCGGCGGGCGCCGGCGGAATGCTGTCGCTCAGCGTGAAGTCGCTGGGCGCGAAGCGGGGATCGCGGTTCGTGAGGCGCGTCTCGCGATTGGCGCGCGGCTGAAACGTCATGCGGACCGAGCGGCCGATCGCCATGGGGAAGACCGGGAGGCCGCAGTAGTCGATGTGCTCGCCGATGAGGTTCACGCGACCCGGCGCGCGCACCACGCTCACGGCGCGAAGAACTCGCCCATCGCGGGCGCCGTCGCTGCCGCCCCCGGGAACTGCGTGATACCGAGCGCCTCGAGCGTCAGCCGCAGCGTGCTCTGGTGCTGATAGAGCGTCGTGGACTGGTAGCCACGTTTGGCTTTGGGGCTCACCACCACCCACGCGATGCGGCCGCCGCCGTGGGTGTCGTCGCTGCCCGCCTCGTCGAACGTGAGGATGAGCAGGCCGTCCTGCTGGAAGGTGGCGCTGGCCAGGAGCGGCGCGATGTGGGTCCGCAGCCACGTGTCGGCCGTGGCGAGCGGGCAATCGTGCGCGTCGTTGCAGAGGTTGGGTACGATGTTCGAGTAGTCGGGGAGGGTGCCGTTCGCCAGGTCGGTCGCGAACTGTGTGAACGGGACGAGATTCCGCCGCTGGGTCGAGTCGTTCGCCACGTCGGAGAGCAACGCGAATGTGTTGTGTTTGCGGGCGTAGCCCCCGACGTCGCCGCCCGTGTAGCCGACCGACGGAATGTCTTCGGCGTACGACTTCCACGTCTTCCCCGCCGCCAGCAGCCGCCGCACCACGTTGTCCACGGTCACGATCGTGGAATAGTTGTCGTCGTTGGTGATGATCTGGCCCGTCCCCAGCACGAAATAGTTGCCGATGGACGGATGCGTGTTCGCGAAATACTGCGTCGCCAGGCCGTAGTGTTGCGCGAGACTATCGAGATACGGCATCGCGGAGCCGCCGATCACGCCCGAGTAGTCGTGGTTCTCCTCCGTCACGATGAAGACGTGCCCGGCCTGCGGCACGCCACCACCTCCGCCCCCCCCGGGCGGCGGGCTGGGCTCGCAGGCACTGACCAGAGCGAACGCAACGAACGTCAGGCGCCGGTATGGGAGCAGGATGGCAACCTCCGGCTAGCGTGCGTCGCTTCGCGGATCTGGGCGCACCGCGAAGGTCTGGGTAGAGGCGCGGCCGTTGACGGTCAAGCGCGCCGTGAACGTTCCGGTGAGGCGCGCGCCGCCGCGGCGTCGTCCTCCACCGCCAGTCGCCGCGGCACCCGGAGCTGGCGGCGCCGGGGGTTCGACCGGCCGCCAAACGACACGGTGCATCCCCGCCGTCGCAGAGAACACGTCCGGCACAGGTTGCCACAGCGGTGACACGCGCGGCAGGGCACCGCGTGTCGGCGCTTCGGCTGCCGGCTCGGCAGGCCACTTCCGCAGGACTTTACCTGCGCCGTCCACGATCTCCAGTGTCACCGCTGCGGCCGCAGACTTGAGATAGAAGTCGATGCACGCACCGTCGGGCGGGTTCAATGCCTGCGGCTCGTCGCGCTGAAACGGTGTGCCGTTGTCGTCGCCAGGGACGAAGTTGATGGCGTCCGCGGGCTTGAAGAGCCAGGCGTCGGCCTTGAGCACTTCGTCCGTCACCTGCCGCAGCGCGCTGATGTCGTCCATTACCCAGAACCCGCGGCCGTGCGTGGCGACGATGAGGTCGTTGCCGTACACCACGAAGTCGCGCACCGACGTGACCGGCAGGTTGCGCTGCAGCGGCTGCCAGTGATCGCCGTCGTCGAACGACACGAACGCGCCGCGCTCGGTCCCCGCAAACAGCAGCCCGCGGCGCAGCGTGTCTTCCTTGATGACGTGGACGTACACGCCATCCGGCAGGCCCGTCGTGATGCGCTGCCAGGAGCGGCCCTGATCGCGCGTGCGGTAGACGTACGGCGAAAAGTCCTGCAGCTGGTGGCGGTCGACGCTCGCATACGCGGTGTCGGCGTCGAAGTGCGACGCCTCGATGCAGGTCACTCGACACCACGCAGTGAGTGCCGATGGCGTGACATCGCGCCACGTCGCCCCGTCGTCGGGCGTGACCTGGATGAGCCCGTCGTCGGTGCCGATCCAGATCAGCGGCGCGCGCAGCGGCGACGGCGCGACTGCGTAGATGACGCCGCGCTTGCCGTTGCGATCGATCGCCGCTGCGGCGGTCGCATCGAGATTCGGTGGGATACCTGGATCGGGTCGAGTCAGGTCGCCGCTGATCTGCTTCCAGGTGCGCGCGCCGTCGATGGTCTTGAACAGGAACTGGCTGGCGTAGTAGAGCGCGTGCGGGTCGGCCGGCGACAGCACCAGCGGCTGAGTCCAGTCGGCGCGGTCGGTCTCGCTGCCCTTCGGCGCCGACGTATTCGGGACGGAGAGGTTGGTGTCGAGTTCCCAGCGGTTGCCCTCGCCGCCGTAAATCACGCCGGGATGCAGCGGGTCACCGGTCGCATAGCCGCTCTCGCCGGCGGCGCCGATCGGCTCCCATTCGCGCTGGGAGATTTGGGCGAACTTGCCGCGCGAGCGCACTGCCACCGCACCCGAGTCCTGTTGCGCGCCGACGACCCAGTAGGGAAAGCGATAGTCGACCGATGCATGGTAGATCTGCGCGGTGGGCTGATTGAGCCACGAGCTCCAGGTCATGGCGCGCGGATCGGCGGTGCGTGCGTTGCGCGTGATGATCGTGCCCTGGTCGCTCGCGACGATCAGGAGTTCCGAGTTCTCGGGCGAGATCCAGATCTGGTGATAATCGTCGCCACCGGGCGAGCCGCGGATCACGTCCCAGGTGGCGCCGCCGTCGCGGCTGCGGTTCACCGCGACATTCGGCACGTACACGATGTCGGGGTTCTTCGGATCGACCGCGATCTTCTCGAAGTACCAGCCTCGGCCCCACAGCGCCTGATCGGCGCTCACGCGTCGCCACGTCGCACCGGCGTCGTCGGAGCGGAAGACGCCGCCTTGTCCGGGGACTGGGGACTGGGGACTGGGGGCTGGGGGTCTGGGACTAGGGGCTGGGGACGTGGGGTCAGGCACGAGACAGTCAACGACGGCGTACACGCGCCGAGGATTCGACGGCGCGACCGCGATGCCGGTCCGTCCGATCCCCGTGGGCGGCAGGCCCGTCGTCAGCTGCTGCCACGTCGTTCCGCCGTCGGTGGATTTGTAGATCCCGCCGCCGGGGCCGTTGGTGGGCGCGTAGGTGAACCACGGTGGGCGGCGCGTATTCCACAGCCCCGCGTACACGACGCGCGCATCGGTGGGATCGATGACGACCTCGACCGCGCCGACGTTTTCGTCCTTGTAGAGGACTTTCTGCCAGGTGCGGCCGCCGTCGCGCGAGCGGAACACGCCGCGCTCGGGATTTGCCGCATAGAGGTGCCCGATCGCCGCCACGAAGACGACGTCGGGGTTCTTCGGATCAATCGCGATCTTGCCGATGTGCTGGGTGTCGGCCAGGCCGAGGTGGGTCCAGGTGCGGCCGGCGTCGGTGGATTTGTAGACGCCGTTGCCGAAGCCCACGGAGTCACGCAGCGTGGACTCGCCGCTGCCGACGTAGATCACGTCGGGCGCCGAGGGTGCTACGGCCAGAGCGCCGATCGACGCGACGGGCTGGTCATCGAACACGGGGAACCAGGTTCTGCCGGCGTCGATGGTTTTCCAGACGCCGCCGTTCACGTGGCCGAAATAGAACTCGTCGGGCCGGCCGGGCACGCCCGACACGGCGTCGCAGCGGCCGCCGCGGAACGGGCCGAGCATGCGCCAATCGAGGCCGATCGGGACATCCTGGGGACTGGGGAATGGGGACTGGGGGCTGGGGAAATGCTCCGGAAGCCGGAGCACGGAGAGCGCGACGCCGGCTTGGGCGATGTTGACGAGAAAGTCGCGGCGAGAGGGCATGGGCCGCTCGCCTACGGCGTGACGCTGGCGAAGTAAACCTCGAGGTTCGTCGCGTAGACACCGAACGTTTTGCCGGGCCCAGTCCACACCATCGCGGCGCTGCCCGGCAGCGAGATGATGCCGTCGTAGTCGCCGATGAAGGGGCGAATCCCGTTGGCGCAGGAGGAGCAGGGGACGCCGTAGGCCGACGGATCCCAGCTCGTCTTGGTCACGCGCGTGGTCGACCACGTCCGGCCACCGTCCGCGCTCGTGATGTACGCGACGTCGAACAGAGTGTTGCCGGTGTAGCTGCGATCGTTAGTCATCAGATCGAGCCGGCCGCTCGACGGCTCGACGCTTAGCTCGACATTGATGCGATCGCCCGATGCGGACGCCACGATCACGGCCGTGCTCCACTGCGTGATGTCGCTGACGTTCGCGTACGTCAAAAGGATCTGGGCCTTGCCATTCACGATGTCGGTGTAGGCCACGTACAACCGTCCCGTCGAGGGATCGAAGGCGGGTGACGGATAGGAACCGGGTGCACGGAACCCCGCGCCGGAAATATTGAAGCAGTACGGCGGATACAAGCAGACGGGATTTTGGAATGTCGCGAACCTGAAAGACTTGCTCCAAGTCGCCCCGTGGTCGGTCGACACACTCACGAACATCGCGGTGCCTTTGCCGCCCTGCACCGAATTGTCGAACGTCAGATAGGCGTACCCGGTCGCGTTGTCCACGACGACGCGCGCGTCCTGGTCATTGCGCACCGAACCGCTGGAGACTTTCACCGGAAGATCGAAACTGTTGCCGCCATCGTGCGACACCGCAATGAAGATCGGTGAATGCGCGCTGAATCCCGTGAAGTGCGCCCAAGGCACGTAGATCGTGCCGTCGTCGGCGACGGTCATCGACTCGTGATCGGGGAACTGCCCGTTCGAGCCGCGCGCCTTACCTTCGCCCTGGAATGCGCTGACGAGCGTGAGCGGATGATCGGGTCCGCCCGCGGTCCAGGTACGGCCACCGTCCGTCGAACGGCTGAGCCATAGTGCGACGTTCTTTCCCACGTAGCCGAAGCAGGTGAAGTAGGCGGTGCTGCCGTCCGGGCTGAACGCGACGGCAGGATCGCCGCCGAAGTCATAAACGCCGGTCCCCGGCACTGCGGGATCGTTCGTGAACTGCGTGATCCCGGGGATGAAGCCGCTCGGCAGCGTCGGTGTCCACGTCTTGCCGCCGTCGAACGTGGCGTTGACGCCGCAGCCGTCGTTGTAGTTCCAGTCGTTGTTGCCGGTGATCATGTTGCTCGGGTTGGCCGGATTGACGGCCAGCGGCGTCTCGTTCTGTGAGGTGGTATCGCGGCTGACGTTGACGACCGAGACTGAGCCCGCGCCAAGGGCGCTCAAGCTGGGGCTGCCGAGGGACGGGGACGCGCTTGGTTCATGGGCGCACGCGACGCAAAGCGCGCCGGCGCTGACGATTGCCGAAAGGGACGTGAGGCGACGCATGAGATCTCCAGAGAAGCGGTTCATCGTAGGCGGTGCGAGGAGTTGAATAGGTCTTGGCGTCTACTTGGCGTCAAGCGGCGTCGCAGATCCTTCGCTGCGCTCAGGAGCGTGTTGCATTGGGGCATCGGTGAGGCTGTTGCACGACCGCCGCTCCGATTACCGAAGGCCTCGCCGTCGCTGGTTTTGGCCACGGCGTCGACTCCAGCAGGTAGGGAGTGCATGGGCATGTGCCTTGCACGGGGTCATATGCGACTTATCCGCTCAAGGAGGATCAGTAAGCCGTTACGGTCCACTCTTCAGTCGTCCGACCCATGTTGGAGACGAGATCATGAAACCCCTCGCGCTCTTGCCTTTCGCTTTTGCTTGGCTGGCCGCGTGTGAAACGCCCCCCTCCGCGCCCACGTCCCAGACTCCTGTGATTCCTCCGCCGTCGTTCGCCACCCTCGCAAACGAGAGAGTCCCGCTCGCAGGCTCCTTCGCGATCAACACGTGCCCGCCGGAGGAGGAGGTCCAGATCGTCAGCGGCTTCCTCCACACCGTCGTGACCGGAGAGATCGGTGCAACGTCCGAAGACGTCACGATTCAGGTGAATGCAGAGGACGTTGAGGGCGTTGGGCTGGTAACCGGGGCGCGGTACACTCAGCCTGCCAACTCAAAGGAGGAGATCACCATCACAGACGTGCCGCCCACACTCAGACAGGAGTTCGACCTCCGTTATCGCCTGATTCGGGAGGGGTCTCTCGACGACCTCTGGTTCAGGCTCAGCTTCACGCTCACGGTCCCGCCGGGCACGGAGGACGTGAGGCGGCTCGAAATCGAGTGCCGCAGCTGAGAGCGGGAGAATCGAGTCCATCGACGCAACTACCGGTCATACCCCTTGCCGCGTGCTCTGCTTCTTGGCGGCCGGGTAGATCGTGGCAAGGGGCTGGACTTGAAGGTCTGTTGGTGCACGGTCTTCGCCGGAGTGCGCGTGATCTCGTGAGCCCCGGCGTGCCGCAGCATGGTGTGCAGCTGGGAGACTGATGCGATGTTCCGCCGGTACGCGATCACAGACGAGCGGTCGCTTGCTGAGTGAGCGGGACGCCGGTTTGCATCAGAAACAAGAAGCAAGCAGAGGGGACTCCCATCCCACTGCCATCCCCCCTCCGAGCCCGCTAAGTTCTGCTGCTGCATAATCCGGCCAGGTAGCTCAGTTGGTAGAGCAGCGGACTGAAAAGACGAGGGAGCCCATGCGGCTCCCTCGTTTTATGCTCCAGCATCGGCACTCACCTACCGCATTTGACCTCATTGGCGGTGTCTGACCGGCAAAGCAAACATTACGGCAAACATATTTCGGCAAGTCAGAAGAGAGGCAGACGACCGCGACTGCGCCGAAGGCGCTTCATCCCTAGCATTCGGCATTTACCTTGGCGCCCGGCACATCCTCTCGGCCGCGGCGAGCTACTCGACCACTCCGTGCTTCGCGCTCAGCGCCTCGGGCTCGCGCGACGGGTCGCCCGCAAGCGACCGGGACTCCATCGACCACGGGTCCGGCGGGCACGCCGCCGCCGCCAACGCGGCCGCCGGCGCCCTCGTCCTCGCGGCCGGCATCGCCCCTAACCGCTGGCACTGGTCCAAGTTCGATGTGGGTTGGAGTGGCGTGCGAATGTCCAGCACCTTCCTCTTTATTTTATTTGCCATCGAGTTCGGGCTCGACGGCCCGTGCGGCGACCCAGTCAGCGGAGAAGGAGAGCGGGAGGGCCAATCGGGTGACGCGCGGTATTGCGTTGCGGGCACCTGGCTGATACCTTCCTACCTATGGCTACCTCTAGGTTTCCTTATCTACCTATAGGTATGAATGGGTATAGGTGGGTAGATATTGGTAAGCCTGGGAGGCTCCGCGTTGAAACCGCAGATCGACCCAGAGCGT
>Ga0307302_10000158_pt1 | contig 29326 bp, 15 predicted proteins | sample ER_DNA_183_FD_194490 | JGI IMG/M metagenome (GOLD analysis project Ga0307302, IMG submission 194490) | Bulk soil microbial communities from the East River watershed near Crested Butte, Colorado, United States - ER_DNA_183 | ecosystem: Environmental > Terrestrial > Soil > Floodplain | place...
CGAGCGCCACACCGTTGGTCCACCCAAATCCATCCTGCGTCGGATACTCCCCGCCACCTGCTTTGCGGGTGGTAGTCACGACGTCGTACTTCTCCATCATCCGCCCCGTCGCGCGGTAGGTTCGGTCGAGGAGCGCGAGCCACCGTCCGGCCGCCTTGTCGGCCAGGTCGGCGCGGCCGTAGCGGCGCACGCCCTCGATCGCCAGCCACTCGAGCGGCGGCCAGCCGTTGGGGCCATCCCACTGCTGCCCCGACATGAAGTTGGTCGTGACGAATCCGCCAGGCTTCAGGAAGTCGCGCTCCAGCCGCGCGGCGACGTGCTTCCCCTGATCGCCCGAGGCGATGCCGAAGTACAGCGGTTCCGCGGCCGCCAACGACGGGCGATCGGTGACCAGTTCCCCTGTGCGCCAGCGCCGGTCGAAGAAGAAACCTTCTTTCGGATCGTACATCGCGAGGATCGCCCGGCCTCGGGCGTCGGCCTGCTGCTCGAAGCGGCGCGCCACCGCATCGTCCTGCCCGCCGTCCCGGCGATGCCGGAATGAGGCGAATGCCGCAATCGTGCGCTCGGAATTATAGAGGAGGCTGTTGAGATCCACGGGAATCAGATCGATGGTCTCGAGCGTGCGTAGATCCTTCGGGTTGCGCATCCAGCGGCTCGAGAAGTCCCAGCCGCTTTCCGCGGTCGCCCGCGCATTACGATAGAACCTGGCGCGCAGCGACTCCGGGACCGTCTGGCCGATCTCGACATCGGGACGGAACGATTCCGGCCGCGGCTCGTCCGAGTCGTCCCAATAGCGGTTCAACACGACGCTGTCGGACAGGCGCACCACCCGCCGATAGGCGTGTCCCGGCGCCAGCGTGTCCGCGCCATCCATCCAGAACGCGTGTTCCTTCTCCATGGCGTCCAGGTAGACGAGCGCGCGAGCGGTGTCCGTCGCACGCGCGTACAGCCCGACCATCGCCGCGAAGTACGGCGGCTGGCTGCGCGTGAGGTAATAGGTGCGATTGCCGTTCGGAATGTGCCCGACGGTGTTGATCAGATGCGCGAAGTTGTCCAGCATGCTCTTCACGAGGTCGGTGCGCCCGCTCTGCACCAGCCCGAGCATCGTGAAGTAAGAGTCCCAGTAGTAGACCTCGCGGAAGCGGCCGCCCGGCACGACGTACGAATTCGGAAGCGGAATCAGCGACGAGCGCGCGTCGGCGCTATCGTGCTCGCGTGTAAGGACGGGCCACAACGCCTTGACGTGCTCGGACATGGCCTGCGTTGTGACGGTGTGGTACCCGTCCCCTGCGGCCTGTGGCAACACGAAATTCTGCTCGACGAACGCGCGAAGCACGAATCCGGGTGTGCGCCGCGCCGAATCGTAGCGCGCCTCGATCGCCGCCGGGGCGGAGCGCGGCCGGGCATCGACGAATTCCTTCGAATCCGGGAAGATGCCGGCCAGCTGGACATCCGAGAACAACGACCCGATGTCGTGCGCGGGATCGTAGGCCGATGGGCGGCTGGGCTGCTGAGCGGGTGGGCGGCACGCGAGCGCGAGAACGAGCGCCACGTACGACGCACGACGCACGACGCACGGCTTTTTCACGCAAACACGATCCAGAGTACGCCGATGATGGCCACGAGGAGGACCGACAGTCCGATCTGGAACTTCCGATCTTTCGCGGTCTCGCCTTCCAGGAGCACGGCGGCGGCCCCTGGTGCGGCGCGGACGTACGTGAGTCCGTCGGTTTTGTCGGCCGGAGGGGGTGGTGTCATCATGCTCACGACGAAGAGCACCACCGTGCAGATCACGAACAGCAGCACCGCGAAGTGGAGGAAATTGATCGTGGCGATCCAGTGCCACAGCGTCCCCGCTTCGAGACCGCCACCGGTCGCTTCGAGACCGCCACCGGTCGCCTTGTTGGTCAACTCGAGGATCAGCCGCAGCACGCCGAGGACGAGCCCGGTGACGAGCGATGCCATCGCGCCGGTGCCGTTCAGGCGGCGGAAGAACAGGCCGAGGAGGAAGCAGGCGGCGATGGGCGGCGCGATGTACGCCTGCACGCTCTGCAAGTAGATGTAGATCTGCGACGAGACGAACTTCATCAGCGGAATCCAGGCCAGTCCAAGGAACACCATGACCCCGGCAGAAATCCGGCCCACGCGCACGAGCTGCTGCTCGCTCGCCGCGGGACGCATCTTCTTGTAGACATCCCAGGTCAGGAGCGTCGAACACGCGTTGAATGCGGAGGCCAGGGAGCTCATCAGCGCCGCGAGCATTCCCGCGAGCACCAGCCCCTTGATCCCCGCCGGCAGCAACCGCGTGACCAGGGTTGGGTAGGCTGAATCAGGGTTCTGGGCCACGTCGGAGAACAGCGCGACCGCCACGATACCGGGCAACACGAAAATGAAGACGGGAAGAATCTTGAGATAGCCGGCGAAGATCGTCCCGGTACGCGCCTGTTTGATGTTCTTGGCGGCCAGCACGCGCTGCACGATGTGCTGATCGGTACACCAGTACCAGATGCCGAGGATCGGCGCGCCGAAGATGATGCCGGTCCAGGGGAAGTCGGGGTGATTGGACGGCTTCCACATCGAGAAGAAGTCGTGCGGGATCTTGGCGCTGAGCCCGCTCCATCCCCCGACGTGCGACAGGCCGATGACCATCAGGGTAATCGAGCCGAGAATCAGCACGATGGCCTGCAGCACCTCGGTGTAGACCACGGCGCGCAGTCCGCCGAAGATCGTATACAGCCCCGTGATGACGATGAGGACGATGGCCGCGGTGTAGAAATCCCACCCCGTGACCGCGCGAATCACGACGCCGCCCGCATACAGCGTCACGCTGATCTTCGTCAGGACGTAGCCGATGACCGACACCCAGGTGAAATACGACCGCGCTGCCGAGTTGTACCGCTTCTCCAGAAACTCCGGCATCGTGTAGACGCCGCTCTTGAGATAGTAGGGAACGAAGAGCCAGCCGAGCAGCAGCAGGATGAGACAGGCGAGCCACTCGAAGTGGCCGACGGCGAGACCGCTGCCGGCGCCGGTGCCCGCCAGCCCCACGAGGTGCTCGCTCCCGATGTTCGAGGCGAACAGGCTCGCGCCGACCGCGAACCACGCGACGTCCCGGCTCGCCAGGAAATAGTCGGAACTTACGTTCTTCTCGCGCCGCGCGGCCCACCACGCGATGCCGAACAGAATGAGGAAGTAGAGCGCGATGAAGAAGATGTCGAAGCCGTGCAGATTGCTCATTGCGGGGCCCTTGGCGAGTGGAGGAGATATTGAACCGCGATTTCGGTCAGCGACCACAACTGCACGTCGGAGCTCGAGCCATAGCGGACTGGCCGCAAGACCCCTCCTTCAAACTTGTAGCTCCACAGCTCGGCGTACTGCAGGCCGGAGCGCGCCACCGCGCTCCGTACCGAATCGATCGCGCCCGGGCGATTGCGCCCTCCCTGCGCCAGCGCGGCGAGCAGCACGCTTACTTCTCGACCCCAGACGACGCGCGGCGAGTGGTAGAGATCGCCCTCGAACATCTCCCAGACGGCGGGAGCGGCGTAGGCGTCGTTGGCTGCGGCCAATCCCAGACCATCGATGAAGAGACCCACCGGGTACGGCAACAGAAACGGCCGCAGCAGCTCACTCTCCCGAGCGTCGTCCTGCCGCTCGAGCAGCAGCCACATCGCTGGATCCGTGCTCATCACCGGAATCGGCCGGCCGGCGCTGTCGAGCGAAACGGCGGGAAAGCGCAGCGTGTCGCTTGGGAATCCGGAGCGCGTCACCACCGCTTCCCAATGCGCCCGCTCGGCGGCGGGCAGCGAGGCCAGCTTGGCGCCCACGCGCGCTTCGACGTCGGCGGGCGCCAGCGCGACCATGAAATGGCGCGCGGTCCCGCGCCAGGTCTCCGCGGCCCGCGCGATCTCGGCCGCGTTCTCGATGCCTGGCTGGCCCATCGCCCGCAGCACGCTGTCGATCGTGCCGATGGCGCGCAGCGCCGCGGGAACCCAGACGACGTTGACGTCGAAGGCAAAGCGTCCGCCGCCGTAGCCGACGCGGCTGTCGCGCCAGCTGCCGGGATGCCACCAGCCGTTGTCGTCGCGCTTGAAGCTCACGAGGTTCGTCACGACCGGATCGCGCGCATATGGAGCGGCTTGCCGCGCGACGTACGCAAGATTCCTGCGCAATGCCGTGCCCCAGCGCGCCACAAACCGCCGCTTGCGGGCAACAGGCACGTCTTTATCGGCGAAGTATCGGCCCGCGACAACCGGTAGTTGGAAATCATCATCCACCATCCAGTAGTTCTCGCGGGTCGCCTGAAGATTCTGTAGCAGGCGGCGGTCGCCGGTCTTCAGGAACTCGGCGCCATTCTCCCGGATCGCCTGGCCGCCGAGTGCCTCCTCGTGGCTGACGTCGCCCGCCGGACCGAGCTTCGCGAGCGCTGCGCTGATCACGAACTCCGCCATCGTGTCGGACCACACCGGCTGCATGAGCAGCGCTGTCAGCAGCATGTCGCGGCCGAAGTAGGTCGCGTACGTCGGCAGCGCCGCTATCAGCTTCTGCCTGGAGCTGAGCAGCTCGAAGCCGCGGATCTCGCGCTCCAAGCGCGGTGACTTGACGGAATCGGCGAAGCGGCGGAACGCGGTGTTGAAGATTTGATTGCGGCGGAGAGGATCGAGCGCGGCCCCATCGGTCGCGATCTCGACGCTGAACGTGACGGATCGCGTCCCGAGCGCGCGAATCGTCAAGACACCGCCGCGCAGCGTGGCGAGAGTGGTGCGCGCGTCGCCGCGCAGCGTCAGCCAGAGATGGTTCCTGCCGTCGAGGCTGGGCTGCGATGCTCGCATCGTCCAGTCCCGGGCAGTGCTCGTCAGTCGCACACTCGGCGTGAGCCGTTCGGTGTACGGCGCGCCCATGCGCTTGGCGAACGCCGCCATCTCCGGCACCACAAAGGTCGGCGCGTCGATCGAATCGCGGACGCGGCCCGCGTAGCCGAAGTCGCGCTCGATGCGCATCGAGCCCAGGAGGAGTTGACCAATCTGAATTGACCGCCCGCCCTGCACCGTCAGCGAGTAGCGCAAGCCGCGGCGACCGCCGGTACTCCACACCGTGGCCGGCCCTGCATCGAATGCGACCGCCGCGACCGCCGCCGTTGTCTCTTGACCGCCCGAGGCTCTTGCGGTGAATCCGATACTTTCATTTAGAGCATCCGCCCACACGTGCACGACGCGGCCGATTATCCCCTCGATATAGATCTCCACGGAGTTACCGCGCGCGTCGCGATACAGGCGGGCCGTGTAGCCCTCGTAGGCGGCGGGATCATCGAGGCCGGGAGTCGGGAATTGCAGCACCGGCGGAGCTTGCCGCGCGGGTGCAGTTTGAAGCGCGATCAGGATCGCGAGCAGCATGGCCGTAGATACTCCGCCCCCTGGCCACCCTTGACAAGGGCTTGTCCAGGCGGCAATTCGAATGGAACAACCGTCTTTCCGTTGGTCAGCTGACCAGCCTGCGGAGGTATCATCGATGCGCCTCGTTCGATATTCGGCTTCGGCTCTCGCGTTCCTCTGTCTGTACACCATGCCTCTCGCCGCCCAGAATGGCGGCACCGTCAGAGGTCAGGTGGTAGACAGCACGACAAAGCAATCTCTCTCCGGCGTCACAATCCAAATCCAAGGCACACCGCGGTCCACCGTGACAGGACCCGACGGCAACTACTCGCTCGGTGACGTGCCGGCGGGAAGCGTTGTCGTGAGGGCGACACGGATCGGGTTCGGGCCGCAGCAACGGATCGTGACCGTTACCGCCGGCAGTACGGCCGAGGCGGCGTTCGAAATGTCGCCGCAGGCGTCCTTGCTCGAGGCCGTCGTGGTGACCGGATACGGGACGCAGCGGCGTGAAGCCATCACCGGATCCGTGTCGAGCGTCGATGCCTCGGCCGCGAACGTTGGCGTCAAGACCAACGTCAGCCAAATGATCCAGGGACGCGCCGCAGGCGTCGAGGTCATTCAGAACAGCGGCGAGCCGGGTGCGGGGGCGCAGATCCTGATCCGCGGCGGCAGCTCCGTCAGCGCGAAGAACGATCCGCTTTACGTCATCGACGGCGTTCCGATCAACAACGTGTCGACCGAGCCGGACGCCAACGGGTGGACTGGCAACCCGTCGCTCGCGCGCAACCCCCTGAACCTGCTGAACCCGGGCGACATCGCATCCATCGTGGTGCTGAAAGACGCGGCCTCGACGGCGATCTATGGTAGCCGCGCCTCGAACGGCGTGATTCTCATCGAGACGAAGCGCGGTCAACCGGCGGGCGGACCGACCTTCGAGTACGACGGTTATGTGTCGACGTCCAGTCCCTCCCGCCACCTTGATGTGCTGAACGGCAACGAGTATCGCGCCTTCGTGCAGGGTTCGGTTGCGGACTGGCGGATCGATTCAACCGGGTTCCGCGGGAGACATGCGGGGGCGGATACGGTGTTCACACTGCACTTCGCGGATTCGGCGGCCAAATTCAACGCCCTCGATCCTTCGCACCTCGGGACCCTGGGGGTGCTCGTGTCGACCGGACCCAATCCCGGTGATACCGCCAGGGTCATATACAACACCAATTGGGAAGGCGCGCTGACGCGCTCGTCCGTCACGCATAATCACAATCTCGCGTTCTCCGGCGGGACCGAAGACACGCGCTACCGCGCGTCCGTGAACTACGCGAAGGAGCAGGGCGTGACGCTCTCCAGCGGGCTGGAGCGGATTCAGGGGCGGCTCAGCGCTAGCCATTCGGATCTGAACAACCGCCTGCGGATCGGCCTCAATGTCACGACCTCGCGCGTCAACAACACCTATCTCACCTACGAAAACCAGGGTGGCTTCGAGGGTGGGGTATTCGAGAATGTCGCCACGTTCAATCCGACGCAGCCGATCACGGTGACCGATTCAACCGGAACGCGTTACTACGAGGTCGGCGGGACCACGATACGCAATCCGGTGGCGTTGGCGAATCAGATCGCGAACGTCGGCCAGTCGATCAGGACCCTCGGCAACGCGGAGGCCGAGTTCGACGTGGCACATGGTCTGACGGCGAAGGTCAACGTCGGGATGGACCACTCCAACGGCGGACGGCAGGAGTACTACCCCATCGCGAACCCGTTGGGCAGAGCGTTGGGAAACGGGCTCGCGCAGCAACAGCAGCTGGAAAGTTCTACACAGACGATCCAGACACTCCTCACGTACGACGGCCAGGTGGGCGAGGGCAACAGCCTCAACTTCGTCGGTGGCTACGAATACAGCAAGTTCACGAGGGACTCGGTGAGTGGGAGAGGCATCGGCTTCTTCACCGACGCGTACGGCTTCAATGCCCTCGATGCCGCCACCTCCAGAACGACGGCGTCCGGCGCATCGGACAGCCGGCTCGCGTCCTTTTTCGGCCGGGCCAACGTTGGGCTGAGCGATCGCTTTTTCGTCACGGGCGTGCTGCGTTATGACGGCTCGTCCAGGTTCTCGGCAGGAAACAAATGGGCGCTGTTCCCAGGGTTGTCAGCGTCGTGGAATTTGAAGCAAGGGTTCATGCAGGGTGGACCGTTCTCGGAGTTCAAGGTGCGCGCCGGCTGGGGCCTCCAGGGCAACCCGAGCGTCGATCCGTATACGTCGTTGATCACCCTGGCAAGCGGCAGCGGCGCCACATACCCGTGGGGCGACACTCCTCATGGCGGCGTTCTCGCGACGAGTAACGGGAACACCGATCTCAAGTGGGAGCAGACGTCACAGATCGACGCAGCGGTCGACTTCGGCCTCTGGAACAACCGGATCTCGGGTACCGTCGAGTACTACCACAAGAACACCAAGGACCTGTTGCTCACGGTCGACGTGTCGCAGCCGGCACTAGTGTCCACGCAGCTCAGGAACGTGGGCCGGCTGAACGGCCATGGCCTCGAGCTTTCTCTCAATGCTCTGGCGATCTCACGCCCCGGGCTTACCTGGCGTGCCGGTCTCGTCTTCGCGGCCGATCGCAACAAGGTGACGGATCTCGGGTGCTCGACGGATTCCACCGGCACCAAGTCGTGTCCGTTCTACGAATCAGCAGACGTGAGCGGGCAGGGTCAGAGCGGTGTAAGGGCGGAGCGCGTCATGGCCTGCGACCCAAGCAGGCCAGGCTATTGCCCCGGGTATGCCTTGGGGACGTTCTACGGCCCGGTGTTCCTCGGCGTCGACCCGACGTCGGGCCAGCAGGAGTTCTTCTGCACGGCGGCCACTACGGGGTGCGTGAACGGGCGGACGACGATCAGCGGCAACCCGGCCGCCGCCGATTACCGCGTAATTGGCAACGCCAACCCGGACTTTACCCTGGGATTCAGCAGCCAGATCACGTGGAACCGTTTCGACATCAGTTTCCTGGTCCGCGCCGTGATGGGACAGGACGTGTTCAACAACACGGGGCTGGTCTACTCCACCAAGGGCAACGCGCTCCAGGACAAAGGCTTCCTGAAGACCGCGGTGTCTGACCCAACCGGGATTCACGAGCCCGCGATCTACTCGTCCCGGTGGATCGAAAATGCATCGTTCGTCCGGCTGCAGAACATCACGATTGCGTATGACCTCAACCTGCCGTTGCTGATGCGCTCGGCGCGGAGCGCGCGGCTGTACGTGTCGGCCGACAATCTGTTTCTCATCTCAGGGTATTCAGGGCTCGACCCCGAGGTCTTCTCGGGGACTGGCCTCGCAGTACGTGGTGTCGACTATCTCGTCTATCCCCACCCCCGGACGATTACGGGGGGTCTCCGTCTTCTCTTCTAGGGAGCGCTGTCAATGAAGCGACCATTTGTGAAGATATCGTTCGGAGCGGGGGCACTGCTCGTTGGGCTGCTCATCGTGCCGCAAGCGTGCACCGATCTCAATGAAACACCGCTCAGCCAGATCACGCCTGGGAACTTTTTCCACAATGAGGCGGAAGTGCTGGCTGCTCTCGCGGGTGTGTACGCACAGCTGCGGAGCACGGCGCCCGAGGGGGGCATCTACGACGCAAACGAGGTCAGCACGGACGAGATCGTCGTGCCGATCCGCGGCCAGGACTGGAACGACAACGGCCAGTGGATCGATCTGCACAACGTGACATGGACGCCCACCAGCATCGCGGCCTCGAATTTCTTCAATGGGGCTTGGAACAGCGCGTACACGGGCGTCGCTCGTGCGAATCTGTTTGTTACCTCACTGGAGGTCGCGACCGTTCCGAACAAGGCGACCTACCTGGCGGAGGGCCGGGCGCTGCGGGCGTTCTACTATTACATCCTGATGGACATGTTCGGCGGCGTGCCGATCGTTACGGACCCCAACGATCACGCCCTGCACCCCCGCAACACGCGCCGCGAACTCTTCGACTTCATCGAAAGTGAGCTGATTGCGGCACGCGACTCGGGGCTGCCGGCGACGTGGAACACCGCGAACAGCGGGCGGCTCACCCAGGGCGGCGCGGATGCCATCCTCGCCAACATGTACATCAACGCCGGCGTGTTCACCAAGGACGCCGCGGGCGGGACCGGGATCAACGCCACCGCCTACAACTCCTGCTCGGGCGTGACGGTGACCGGGGGCGATGCGTGCGCGGCCGCCATTGCCGCGGCCGATCGCATTCTGAATTCCGGCAACTACGCGCTGGCTGACTCCTTCCCCAAGAACTTCCGCTTCGACAACTACAACTCGCCGGAGAACATCTTCGTCGTCAAGTTCATCCCGGCGGACAATCTGGGGATGGGCATCACTATGGCGGCGCTGCATTACTGCCAGTATGCGCCGCTCACACCCTGGAACGGCTTTTCGACCCTGGCCCAGACCTACAACGCGTTCGATGCCACGGATAAGCGCCGCAACGCGATCCTGTTCGGTCCCCAGAAGGACGTGCTGACGGGTCAGCTGGTGACGGTACGCGTGTCCGGTGCGTGTCCCGCCTATACTCCGGCTAATGCGCTGGTCTTCACCGACAGCATCCGCGACATCCGCTCGGCGAACGAAGCCGAGGGCCCACGCATCTACAAGTGGCCGGTCGACCCCGCGCACGTGGCACAAAACAGCGGCAACGACTTCGCCTGGTTCCGCCTCGGCGAGATCTACCTGATCAAGGCCGAAGCCCTGAACGAGCAGACGCCCGGCAGCGGGGCGGCCCTCGCTCAGTTGAACACGCTCCGCGCTCGCACGGGGGATCCCGTCAACACGGCGCTCGGCGGGCCCATCACCCGCGCCATGATCATCAACGAACGGCTGTTCGAGCTGTTCGGTGAAGGCAAGCGGCGGCAGGACCTCGTCCGATTCGGCCAATTCACGGCCAGAACGGACGCCGCATCGGGGCTGGTCGGCGGCAAGGTGGCTAGAGCGGATTACTACGTTCTGATGCCGGTCCCGCAGCAGCAGATCAACGCCAATCCCCTGCTCGCGCAGAATTCGGGATACTAATTGCTGGAGCATTACCGGGAGGAAGGGGCGCAGCATGCTGCGCCCCTTCTTCTTTTGCTCGTCGCCGCCGCCTGCTCCGGACCGCCGCGCGACGCAGCGGCACCGGCAGCGCGCGCGGGACAGCTCTTTACCCTCCTGCCCTCGAGCTATACCGGCATCGACTTCGCCAATCGCCTGACTGAGACGCGCGACTTCAACATCTTCACCTATCGCAATTTCTATAATGGCGGTGGCGTCGCGATCGGCGACTTGAGCGGCGACAGCCTCCCCGAGATCGTGCTCACAGCAAACCAGGGCGGCCCGCGGCTCTTTCTGAACCTCGGCCACTTTCGCTTTCGTGACGTCACGAAGGAAGCCGGCATCGCGGAGCATGACCGCTGGACGACGGGCGCAACGATCGCGGATGTCAACGGTGACGGGCGGCTCGACCTCTACGTCTGCCATGCGGGTCTCAAGAGCGGCGCCGCGCGGGCCAATGCGCTGTACATCAATCAGGGACTCAGGGACGGCCTCCCGCTCTTTCGCGAAATGGCGGCGCAGTACGGGATTGCCGACACCGGCTATTCCACACAGGCCGCGTTCTTCGACTACGATGGCGACGGGGATCTCGATCTCTTCCTGATTCGCAACTCACCAAAGGCCGTGGCCACGATCCCCGTCCGGAACATGCGCGCCTCGCGGGACCCGCTCGGCGGCCACGAGCTGTACCGCAACGATCACGGCCACTTCACCAACGTGAGCGAGCAAGCCGGGATCTACGGCCCCGAGATCGGCTTCGGGCTGGGGATCGCCATCGGCGACGTGAATCGCGACGGCCGGCCCGACGTCTACGTCGCCAACGATTTCTTCGAGCGCGACTACCTCTATATCAACAAGGGCGACGGGACCTTCGACGAGGTGCTGGACCAGGCCATGCCCGTCTCCAGCTACTTCTCGATGGGCGTCGACATCGCGGACATCGACAACGACGGCTGGCCGGACATCTACACGTCCGACATGCTGCCCGAGGACGACTACCGGCTGAAGACGACATCGGGGTTCGAGACGTGGGAGCTGTATCAGGCCAGAGCCCGCGCCGGCTTCGACCATCAGCTCATGCGCAACATGCTCCAGCATAACAACGGGAATGGGACGTTCAGCGACGTCGCCTGGCAGGCCGGCGTCGCGCGCACCGACTGGAGCTGGGGCGCGCTCATCGCCGATTTCGATCTCGACGGCAACAAGGACATCTTCGTCGCGAACGGACTGGCGCGCGATGTCACGCAACGGGACTACATGTCGTTCCTCGGCAGCAACGAGACAATGCTGGCAGCCACGCGTGGCGAGCGCGTCGACTTCATGAGCCTGATCAACGCGATGAGCTCGACGAGGCTGCCCAACTACGCGTTTCGCAACAACGGCAACCTGGCGTTCACGGACGTGAGCGCCGCCTGGGGAGTCAATCGGCCGAGCTTCTCGAACGGCGCGGCCTACGGCGATCTGGATGGAGACGGAGCGCCCGATCTCGTCGTGAACAACGTGAACGACGAAGCGTTCATCTACCGCAATAATGCGCGGTCTCAGCTTTCCGCGAATCGGTTTTTGCAAGTCAACCTGGTTGGCGACAGCACGAATCGATTCGCTGTCGGCGCGCGCGTCACGCTGCGCGACGGCAAGCGCGAGTTCGTTCAGGAGCTCGAGCCGACGCGGGGATTCCAATCGAGCGTCGACTACACCCTCACCTTTGGTGTTGGCCGTATCGATACGCTCGAATCGGTCACCGTCGATTGGCCTGATGGTCGCACGAGTGGCATGACACACGTCGGCACTAACCAGAAGCTCACGATTCGCGAGGCGGACATTAGTTCCACGTCGCACGTCGGCACGTCTGCACGACCGCCGCAGTTGCCTCTTGACCGCCCGACCGCCGCAGTTGCTTCTCGACCGCCGCTGTTCAGAGACGTTACCTCTCAGGTAGGCTTGGACTTCAAGCACCAGGAAAACGACTTTATCGACTTCAATCGCGAACAGTTGATCCCAAAGCTGGTGTCGACCGAAGGTCCGTTCGTCACCATCGGGGATGTGAACGGTGATGGCCTGGATGACTTCTTCATCAGCGGCGCGAAGGGGCAGCCCGGGGCGCTCCTCATCCAGCAGCGGGACGGCAGGTTCGTGCGCTCGAATCCGGGGCTGTTCGAGCAGGACGCCGTCTCGGAAGACCTGGGCGCGGTGTTCTTCGATGCCGACGGCGACGGGCACCCCGACCTCTACGTCGTGAGCGGAGGCAGCGAATACTCGCCGCTCGCGCCGGCGCTCCAGGACCGGCTGTATCTGAACGACAGCCGGGGGCGGGGCCATTTCCACAAGGCGACCGGCAGCCTGCCCGCCGAGGATAACAGCGGCTCGCGCGTCGTGGCGGCCGATTACGACGGCGACGGCGACATCGATCTCTTCGTGGGCGGCCGCGTTGCGCCGTGGCACTACGGGGCGGATCCCAAGAGCATGCTGCTCCACAACGACGGCCGCGGGCACTTTACCGACGTCACGCGGCGGCTCGCGCCCGACCTCGAGCACGTGGGGATGGTGACCGACGCCGTGTGGCGGGACGTGGACGGCGACGGCCGGCCCGATCTCGTGGTCGTGGGCGAGTGGATGCCCATCACGATCTTCCACAACGCCGGCGGCGGGAGGCTCGTGCGCGTGACGACACCCGGCCTCGAGCGGAGCGAGGGGTGGTGGAATCGCATCGTGGCGGGCGATTTCACCGGTCACGGCCGTGTGGACTTCATCGTCGGCAACCTGGGCCTCAACAGCCGTCTTCACGCGAGCGACAGGGAGCCCGTCACGATGTACGCGAAGGACTTCAACGGCGCCGGGCCGTTCGAGCAGATCATTTCCGTCTACGACCAGCGCACGAGCTACCCGATCGCCATGCGTGACGAGCTGCTCGGCGCGGTCCCGTCCCTCGCGGCGCGCTATCCCCGGTACAAGGACTATGCGAACCAGACGGTGCGCGACATCTTCCCGCCGCAGCAGCTCGCGGGCGCGATCTTCAAACAGGCCCGCACGTTCGCGACCGCGCTCGTGCGCAACAACGGCGACGGCTCGTTCACGCTGGTGCCGCTGCCCCGCGAAGCGCAGCTCGCTCCGGTCTACGCGATCCTGGCGGGAGACTTCGATCGCGACGGCGCCACCGACCTGCTGCTCGCCGGCAACTTCGAGGGTGTACAGCCTGGGATTGGAGCGATGCTGGCGAGTTACGGACTGCTGCTACGCGGCGATGCGCGGGGAAATTTCACGCCTGTGCCGACCAGGGAAAGCGGATTCTTGGTGCCGGGACAGGCGCGCGACATTCAGCGACTGCGCACGTCACGCGGCGACCTTTACATCGTCGCGCGCAACAACGATCGTCCGATGTTCTTCCGATCGAACCGCGGGCGCGACGGACGCTAGCTGTGTTTCGTACGGATCAGAATGACGCCGTTGGCGCCGCGCATGCCGTACGCCGCGGTCGTGCTCCCGTCGCGCAGGACCTGGATCCATTCGATGTCTTGCAGGTTGATCGCCGAGAGGTTACCGCTCGTGTTGGAGCTGAGGGGAATGCCGTTGAGGACGAAGAGCGGCTCTTCGTCGCCCATCAAGGTCGTTTCACCGCGCAGGCGCAGGATCGCGCGGCCGTCGGAGGCGCGCGACATCGTCATGCCGGGCACACGGGCCAGCAGCAGCTGCTCCAGCGACATGCCCGGAGACCGCTGAATGTCCTCGGCGGTGATGACGATGCCCGAAGGCTGCGGGCGCGCTTCGCGGGTGGCGGACTGCTTCTGACTGCAAGCGCCAAGCAGGAGCACGAGGGTGACAAAGGGAACGCGGGCGCGGTTCATACACATCCACGGAAGTGTGCGGCTCAAATATACACCACGATGGAGACTTGATGAGGACTCTTCTTCTCGCCGCGTTGGCCGTCCTTCCCTGCACGGCGGGCGCGCAGCTGCGCGTCGCGTCGCCCAACGGCCGCAACGTCGTAATGATCGACACCCACGAGGGTAAGCTCTACTACATAGTCCAGCGCGACGGGCGCCCGCTCCTGACACCATCGATGCTCGGTTTCGAGTTCCGCGGCGCGCCGCCGCTGCGCGATGGGCTCCGGATCGTAGACTCGAGCCGCAGCACGTTTGACACGACGTGGACCCAGCCCTGGGGTGAAGTCTCGCACGTTCGCGATCACCACAACGAGCTCAAGGTCTCCGTCGCCGAGACGGAGCCGCCCGATCGGAAATTCACGCTTGCCGTCCGCGCCTTCAACGACGGTGTGGCCTTCCGCTATGAGGTCCCGGCGCAACCCAATCTCGGCGACTTCGAGATCACCGACGAGCTGACCGAATTCGCGATGGCCGACAACGCGCGCGCCTGGTGGATCGCGTCCAACCGGCCGCGGCTCGACCGCTCCGAGCAGCTGTGGTCCGAAGGACCCGTGAGCACACTGGACAGCGTCCAGACGCCGCTCACGATGGAAACCAGAACCGGCAAGACGTTCATCGTGATCCACGAAGCGAACCTCGTGAACTACGCGAGGATGAACATCCGCGGCCCGCGCATGGACAACCGGACGTTGCATGCCGATCTCGCACCCTATGCCGATGGCGAGAAGGTGCGCGGCCATACGCCGTTCGTGACACCATGGCGCACCATCCAGATCGCCGACAAGGTGACGGAGCTGTCGCCGTCGGTCATTGGCCTGAATCTCAATCCGCCGAGCGTCATCCCCAACACCGACTGGATCAAGCCGATGAAGTACGTCGGCATCTGGTGGGACATGCACATCAATACGATGACCTGGAGCTCGGGACCGAAGCACGGCGCCACGACCGCGAATACCAGGCGCTACATCGATTTCGCGGCGGCGAACGGCTTTGGCGGCGTGCTGGTGGAGGGCTGGAACATCGGCTGGGACGGCGACTGGATCCAGAACCGCAACGCGTTCTCCTTCACGAGAGCCTATCCCGACTACGATCTCGTCGGGCTCGCCCGTTACGCGCAATCGAAAGGCGTGAAGCTGATCGTGCACAACGAGACGTCGGGCGGAATCGAGAACTACGAGCGGCAGATGGACAGCGCCTTCGCGCTCTACCAGTCGCTGGGCCTCGACGCCATCAAGTCGGGATATGTGACCGACACGATCACGGGCGGGCACTCGCACTGGAGCCAGCGCATGGTACAGCACTACCGCCTTGTGATCGAGAAGGCGGCGCAGCACCACATCATGCTGGACGCGCACGAGCCGATCCACGACACCGGCGAGCGCCGTACCTATCCCAACATGATGAGCCGCGAAGGCGCGCGGGGGCAGGAGTACAACGCCTGGGGCGGCGAAGGCGGCAATCCCCCCGAGCACGAGACCATCCTGTTCTTCACCCGGTTGCTCGACGGGCCCATGGATTTCACACCGGGCATTTTCGATATCCTTCGGACCAAGACCGGACCGGCGCGCACCAATGAAGACGCGCGCGTCCGCACGACGCTCGCGAAACAGCTCGCTCTGTATGTCGTGATCTATTCGCCGCTGCAGATGGCGGCCGACCTGCCGGAGAACTACGTCAACCAGCCGGCATTTCAGTTCATCAAAGATGTCGCCGTCGACTGGGACACGACCCGCGTGATCGACGGTAAGATCGGCGACTACGTCATCGTCGCGCGCAAGCAGAAGAGCAGCCCCCAGTGGTTCCTCGGCGCCGTCACGGACGAGGAAGCGCGGACGTTCAACGTCCCGCTCACGTTCCTCGATCGCGGCAAGACCTACTCCGTCGACATCTACGCCGACGGCCCAGGCGCCAACTGGCTCACCAATCCGCTGCCTGTCGCGATCTCACACCGCACGGTCACCCGAAACTCCGTGCTGCACATCGCGATGGCTCCCGGCGGCGGCCAGGCGATCCGCATCCGGCCTGTAGAGGCGGCACGGACGCCACGGGCGGCACGGGCGGCACGGCCGTGAACCGCGACATCTCGCAGGTCATCAACCTGATTCCGGACGCCGCACAGCATCTGTGGTCCTGTGATCTCGCGTGTGCGCGCCGAGCGCTGCTGGCGACCGATCCGTCTGAGGTGCTCGCGATCAACGGCTCGTTTGCGTTGGTGGCTCAGGAAGGCGAGCGCGTGGTGCTGGCGCGCAGTCTGGAGCGCCCGCTGAGGTATTTCCTCGCGAAGGCGGCTGATGGTCCGGTATTGATTGTCGCTGAGCGGATCGACGCGATCGCGGCGGAGCTCGGCCGCCTGGGCTGGGCCGGTCAGTTCCACCCGTCGTACACCCGGATGGCGCCGGCGCATCACGTAACGACGCTGCGCTTGATCGGCTGTCCCGACCCCAACCCCGTCTATCGCCGTTTCTTCGATCCGCCGCGCGGCACGCTGCCGCCCGATATTGACGTCATCGGGCGTCACTACGTCGAAGCGTTGTATTCCGAGCTGCGGTCCTGGCTCGCGGCACAGGATCCGGCCGCGCCGATCGGCGTGCCGTTCTCTGGTGGCATCGACAGCGGCTCCGTGCTGCTCTGTCTGCACAGGCTCCTGCTAGACGAGGGGCAGTCGCCCACGCGCCTCAAGGCGTTCACGCTTTCGCTCGACGGTGACGGCGACGACGCCCGGCAGGCGCGTGAGTTCCTGCGCGCTACCGGGCTCGAGATGCTCGGCGAGACGGTCGATGTGCCGTCCACGGCGCTCGATCCGTTTCGCGCCGTGGCGGTCATCGAGGACTACAAACCGCTCGACGTCGAGTGCGCCGCCGTCAATCTGGCGCTGCTCGGAGCAATCCGGACGCGCTACCCCGAGTGGCGGCTGCTCGTCGACGGCGACGGCGGCGACGAAAACCTCAAGGACTATCCGATCGAAGCAAATAGCGAGCTGACCATCAGAAGCGTCGTCAACAACCGCATGCTGTATCAGGAAGGTTGGGGTGTCGACTCGCTCAAGCACTCGCTCACTTACTCGGGCGGTTACAGCCGCGGCTGTGTGCGCGGCTACGCCTGTGCCAGCCGCTACGGCTTCGTCTCGTTCAGTCCGTACACGAGGGCCCCAGTGATCGCGATCGCCGAGGCGATACCGTTCGCCGAGCTGACCGGCGGGTCACATGAGCGTCTCTACGGGTTGAAGGGCGAAATCGTGAGCCGGGGCGTGCGCGCGGTACTTGGATGCGAGATGCCTGTCTATCCCAAGCGGCGCTTCCAGCATGGGTCGGCGACGCCCGAGACAGCCGCCCGTCTGTTCACCGAGGACGAGGCGCGTTATCGCAGCCATTTCCACGCCCTCCACGCCTGATGCGCGGATTCGGGGGCTGCGGCCGCCGAAACCCGTCGTCGATCCCTGGAAGGCGCACGGCGTCACCGTGGAGGAAGAACGCGCTCGGAGTGGTCGACTAGAGCGCGCGCTGACGGTGTTCCTGGCCGGCGCCGAATGCCCCTACACCTGCTCGTTCTGCGATCTGTGGCGCTGGACACTCGACGGTCCGACGCCGCCCGGGGCTTTGCCGGCTCAGCTCGCGCGGGCGCTGCAAGCACTCACTCCGCCTGCACCTGACCGGCTCAAGCTGTACAACGCGAGCAACTTCTTCGATCGCCGCGCCGTGCCGGCGGAAGATCTGCCGCGGATCGCCGAGCTCGCCGTGCCGTTCGCCGCGGTGACCGTCGAATCACATGCCAACACGATCGGCCCGTTGACGCTCGAATTCGCGGCCCTGCTATCGGGAACGCTCGAGGTCGCGGTCGGGCTCGAAACGGTTCATCCCGTCGCGGCGGCCCACCTCAACAAGAAGCTCGACCTCGATCGGTTCGACCGCGCCGCCGGCTTTCTGGCCGAGCATGCCATCGACCTGCGCGTGTTCGTGCTGTTGGGCGCGCCGTACGTGCCCGCCGAGGAATCGATCGAGTGGACGCTCCGCACGGTCGAGTATGCCGCGGGACTCGGCGCCGGCCGCATCGCGGTGATCCCGGTGCGCGGCGGCAATGGCGAGCTCGAGCGACTCCAGCACCTGGGCGCTTTCGTCCCACCCACGCTGGCACAATTGGAGTACGCACTCGAGCAATGCCGAGGGATCAGATCGGCCGTGGTGACCGCGGATCTCTGGGATATCGAACGACTGCTCGGTTGTGAGAGCTGTCGCCCGCAGCGGGTGGCGCGCATCCGGACAATGAATCTCAGCCCTAGTCCCGAGGCCCTACCCCCCATCCCCTGTTCCGCGTGCGCGTAGCAGTCGTCGGCAGCGGATTCGCCGGCTCACTGCTCGCGCGCGTCCTCGCCGTGCAAGGGCACGACGTCGTCCTGCTGGAGCGGGGCACCCACCCGCGTTTCGCGATCGGCGAATCGAGCACGCCACTCGCAAATCTCACGTTGGAGCGCTTGGCGCGGCGCTACGGGGGGGGGCTGGATGACTGCTACGATCTCGCGGCACACGGCCGCTGGGTCGCTCGCTTCCCCGAGCTGCGCCGCGGGTTGAAGCGCGGGTTCACGTTCTATCGCCACCACGCCGGGCGCCCCTTCGTCTCTGATGGCTCGCGCACCGAGCGGTTGCTCGTCGCCGCGAGCCCGAACGACCACATCGCCGATAACCACTGGCTGCGTGCCGACGTAGACCACCACTTCGTGCGCGCCGCTGTGGCTGCCGGCGTCGACTACCGCGACCGGACCGAGGTGACCGCCGAGATGCTGAAGGCCCTGCGGGCTGATTTCGTTGTCGACGCGTCCGGACCGGGCGGCTTCATGGCGCGCCAGCTGGAGATCCCGTCGGCGCTGCACCGCATGCACACGCACGCCGGCCTCTTGTACAGCCACTTCGATGGCGTGCGCCTGTTTTCCGACGTGGTGCCCCCCCCCGGGCTGCCGGCGGGCCCCTACCCGGACGATTGGGCGGCAGTGCACCACATAATAGATGAAGGGTGGCTGTATTCACTGCGGTTTGACCACGGTGTTACCAGCGCGGGGTTCTTACTGAAGAAGAGGGTACCGGGGGCACCGGAGCAGATCTGGCAGCACCTGCTCCGCCGCTACCCCAGCATCGGCGCGCTGTTCGGCGATGCGAAACCGCTCATGCCCCTCACGTATAAGCCCCGGATTCAGCACCGCTTGACCCGCGCGGCCGGCAAAGGCTGGGCCATGCTGCCTCACGCCTACGCCTTTGTAGACCCACTCTTTTCCACCGGAATCGCCTGGAGCCTGCGCGCGATCGAGCGACTGGGTCTTCTCTTCGAGAAGGAGGGGGGGCCGACCGAGCAGGACCTTGCTCGTTATGACGCCGCGTTGAGCCACGAGGCCGATCAGATCGATATGCTGGTCGCGGGTGCATACCACGCGATGGCTCGCTTCGATCTGTTCGCAGCGCACTCGATGATCTATTTCGCGACGGTGTCGTTTGCCGAAGTGCGGCAACGCGTCATCTGGAGCGATGCCGAGAGCGTGGCGTGGTCCGGATTCCTCGGTGTGGGCGATCCACGGTTGGGTGGGTTGCCGCGGGCCAGTCTCCGCCGGCTGCGGCACGTTCGCACACCCGCCGATCGGCGGTCCTTCATTAATTGGGTGACCAATGCGATCGCGCCGCGTAACGTCTGCGGCCTCGCGAATCCCGCCGCTCATCATCACTATCCCGTCGATCTCGATCTGCTCGTGGCACGGCACGGCGTGCTGGGCATGAGCCGAGAGTCGCTGATCAACGCTCTTCCCGCACTCCGGGGGGGCGCCTAATGATCCGCGTGTTGTACTCGCGCAGGTAACGCTGTCGCGCGGAATCCGCCGGGTACGCATCGCCGGACGCGTACGGATATCTCTTGATCGCGTGATAAGGAAGCGGGCCGATCGTAGTCCCATCGGCCGTATTCAAGTCGGAGTCCTTGATCCAGCCATCCGAATAGAGAAGGAAGGTCCTTCTCCACCCGGGTGGCGGCGGGTCGGCTGGAGCGTCGAACTCCACGGTGACCTCGTCTCCGGGCACCATGACGACGTACTCATCGTCGGCACGGTCGAGCAGCGGACGCACGTCGCCAAAGCGCGTCGCCGCGCCGGTGATCGGGCGCCACGGTGACTCGGCCGTCACGTCGTCGTACGCAAACCAGTGCGGCCCGTAGCGCCCACCGCGCCTGTACATCCGCGAGAAGCCGCGGAAATGCAGGTCTCCGGAGACGGGCGCGAGCATCGATGTGCGGGCTGCGCTCGATATGTCCTGAGCGACGAAGATCTGATCCCAGTAGACCTGCATGCTTGTCCGTAGACGAATGTGGTGATCCTTCGTGGGGAACAGGCCCGCGAGGTCGATCACCATCGTTTTGTCCTTGCCCGACGGAAATCCAATGCTGCCACGTGATATCCAGTTGCCGCGCACGTCGCGCACCTCGAGTACCGGCATCTCCGGCTTGATCGCCCGCTGCTGCGAGAGCGCGACGTTGATGCTCGCGTCGCTCGGAAAGATCCAGCCGCGCACGAACAGATGTGTCCCGGCTTCGCCAGCGCGCTCGTCCAAATCGAGGACCAACGCGTGCGGCTCAGTCAGACCCTGATAGCGCAGTGGCGTGAGATCCGACACGTAGCGGTAATCGTGCTCGCGCAGCTCGGCGAGCACGTCGTCACCGTGCGCATCGACAGCGGCCACCGGTGGCCGTTGGTGGACGATCTGGAAGAGGCGCAGTCCCCCCGAGGCAGGCGGGAATCGCTCGTCGACAAAGACGTCGACCGAGTCGGGGTGATCGACCGCGAGCAGCCGCAGCTGATCGAGATATGCCGTCTCCCAGAGCTCCTCGGTTACCTGGAGGACGTAGCGGCCATTGCGGGGTTGAAGAGCATCCCCAGGGATCCGGATATACTCCCGAGACGCTCCGGCGGGCGCAAAGGCAGTGGCGCCTCTGCCGCCCTTGCCGCCCATTATTCCCAGCGGCATTCCCAAAGCACTCTGCCACATCATGTCGGTAATAAACTCAAAGTTCTTTCCATTCCAGGTATAGAGAAACGCGCACGAGCCTTTGAGCTGCTGCAGCTCCAGAACGTCCTGATCGGTTCCTGGGAAGTAGATCGTCTGCGGCACACCGTTCGGCCACTGCACGCGCAGCACGTCCGCCTTGAAGTGGGTTCCGAGTCCGAAATGCGTCACCGGGTCCGTCACGACGCGCGTCTGGTATAGCTCTCCGGCGCGCACTTCGACCTTTGCGCCAATGCCGAACGAATTGTTCTTGCCGCTCCCGAGCCCCACCGCGATCAGCTGCACCCGCATGGCGAGATGCGCGTTCCCACCGTCGTTGCGGAGGACGTGGACGCCCTTCCGATCGCCGAGGATGATGTCCTGATCGCCGTCGCCGTCGATATCCGCGATGAGCAGCGGCCCGATCGAATCGCGCTGCAACGCCGGCGGAAGCAGCTGGCTGCGGTCGGCGAAGCGCCCGCTCCCATCGTTGTGAAAGAGCGAGGCGCCGTGCAGCCCCGCCACGATCAGATCGAGCCAGCCGTCGTTGTCGTAGTCAAAGAAAGCCGCGCTACCCGCCTCGGCGGTTGGTGAGCGCGCCGCGTGCGTAAACCTGCCGATACCGCTGTTGTGCCAGAGACCACTGCCGGCGACGAAGATGTCGATCGCGCCATCGTTGTCGTAGTCGCTCATCGCGACGGGGCCCGTGCCGCGGATCGTGTCGGCGGTGCGCGTGAAGCCGCTCACGCCATCGTTATGGAAGAGGCCATCCGAGCCGGTTGCGCCCGTCACAAAGACGTCCGTACGGCCGTCGTCGTCGACATCGGCGAACGCGGCATCGGTCCCGCCCTGGACGATCCCGTCCGCGTTCGGGAATAGCGTGAACGTGCCGTCGAGGTTGTTGCGATAGGCGGCGAGCGACCCTCCGCCCACGAGGAGCAGGTCTAGATCGCCGTCGTGGTCGAGATCGACAAAGATGGGGCGCCGGGCGCCATCGACGTCGCGCACGCCGGCGGCAACAATCACATCCTCGAACCGCTTGCCTTCACGGTTGTGCAGCAGGTAGCCGCGACCATCGGTGCCGATCGCAAAGAGGTCGAGCCAGCCGTCATTGTCGTAGTCGGCGAATGTCGCGACGACCGCGCCGGCGGGAAGCGGGAGCGGCGTCTTTGCGCTGACGTCTGCGACGAAACCGCCGTGGACGGCGTAGAGCCGCGGCTGCGGCGTCGCGACGAGGAGATTGTTCTCCCGATCCCCGTCGTAATCGCCCCACGCCAGCGCCGTTACCGGCGCGCCCAGGTCCGGCAAGCCGCTCTCGCCGGTGACATCCGTGAAATGAATCGGCCCGGAGGCTGAAGCGGAGGTGATGCCACGCATCGTGATGAGCGACTGCGGACTGAACGTCAGCACCGGCCGGCCCGCGAGCGGTCCTTCGATCCCGTCCACCTCCGCGAGCGCCGCCTGATATGGCGCCGTGACTTCCATCAGCCGGAGGAATCGATCGAGCGCGGTGCGGGCGTTCGTCAGGCGTCCCGCGCGGAGCGCCTGCAACGCCGTCTCGAGATACGGTCGGACCTCGCGGGGCGGCTCGGGACGCAGCCGGCGCGCCTCCTCGAGGGAACGAATGGTGCTATCGGCCTGGCCGAGCTTCAGCAGGGCATCGGCGAGCTTGAGCCGCACCGCGAGATTCGCCGGAATACGCCCGAGCACCTGGCGCAGCCGGCCCGCGTACGCGCTGTCGCCATTCCGGCGGTCGAGCTCGGCGAGGGCGTAGAGCACTCTGGCGTCGGGCTCAACCGCAGCGAGGACCCGGCGTGCTTCAGCCGGCCGGCCCGTCAGCGAATACAGCTCGACGGCAATGAGCGCGATGTCGGGATTCTTGGGATCGAGCCGGCGCGCCCGCTCCAGCTGGGACTCCGCCTCGGCGTAGCGACCCGCGCGCAGATAGGTGAGGCCGAGGTTGGCGTACCCGAGCGGGTCGCGTGGCGCGAGCGCGATCAGGTTGCGAAACTCCTGCTCGGCCTCGGCCAGGCGTCCGCGTTGCAAATGTTCCAGACCGACCGTCCGCGCCGTGATCAGCGCGCCCTGATCGATGGGCTTCTCGCGGCACGCGACGGCGCCGCAGAGCAGCAGGATTGCGAGCGAACCGAAAGTTTTCACGCTATACTGGCGCCCCCGCCCCATGCGAAAACAGCTGCCGTTTCTGGTTGCGACCGCCCTGGCCACGCTTTGCTGTCGTCGCGTGCCGACCGTACCTCCGCTCTTCGAAGCGGTCGGGGGTGCGACTACTGGAATCACATTCGCCAACACGCTGCCGGAAGACACCGCGGTCAACATCGTCACTTACCTGTACTACTACAACGGCGGTGGCGTCGCGGCCGGCGACATCGACGGTGACGGACTGATCGACTTGTATTTCACGTCGAACCTGGGCTCCAACCGGTTGTACCGCAACTTGGGCAACTTCACGTTCGAGGATGTCACGGCTCGAGCCGGTGTCGCCGATTCCGCCGGCTGGAAGAGCGGCGTCACGATGGCGGATGTCAACGGCGACGGCCGGCTCGATATCTACGTGTCCGGCGTGGACTATCTGGGGATGAAAGGCCGCAACGTGCTGTACGTCAACAACGGCGACGGCACCTTCACCGACCGCACCGACGAGTACGGACTGGGATTCTCCGGCTACTCGACCCAGGCCGCGTTTTTCGACTATGACGGCGACGGCGACCTGGACATGTATCTGCTCAACAGCTCGACCTTCGCGGAGCTCCGTGCCAGGAAGAGCCCGAGCCGCACCGAGCGCAACGCCCGCGCCGGTGACCGGCTGTATCGCAACGATCGCGGGCACTTTGTCGATGTCAGCGCAAGTGCGGGTACCTACGGCGGTGTCGAAGGGTTTGGCCTGGGCGTGGCGGTCAGCGACCTAAACCTCGACGGCTGCCCCGACATCTACATCGCCAACGATTTTCCCGAGAACGACTTTCTCTACCTCAACAACTGCAACGGGACGTTCACGGAATCGATCGCGCAGGCGACGGGGCACACGAGCCGCTTCTCCATGGGCGCGGACGCGGCGGATTTCAACAACGACGGCCGGCCCGACATCGCCGTGGTCGACATGCTCCCCGACAGCGAGCGGATCCTCAAGACCGCGGCGACGGCGGAGGGCTACTCCCTGTTCAATCAGAAGCTCGCGCTGGGCTATCACTACCAGTACGTGCGCAACACGCTGCAGCTGAACCGCGGCGTCACGGACGGGAACCTCCGGTTCAGCGAGATCGGGCTGCTGGCCGGTATCGCCGCGACTGACTGGAGCTGGGCGCCGCTACTCGCCGACTACGACAACGACGGCCGCAAGGACCTGTTCGTGACCACGGGCATTTACCGCCGGCCGAACGACCTGGACTATATCGCGTCGTTCGACAGCGTCCCTCCGGGGGTGGAGCCGCCCGCCGCGCGACTCATCGCGAAGATGCCGCACGTGCCGCAGCCGAATTACGCGTTCCACAACAACGGCGACTTGACCTTCACCAACCTGGCCGCCCAGTGGGGACTCAACGCGGCGGGGTTCTCGAACGGTGCCGCCTACGTCGATCTCGATAACGACGGCGCGCTCGACCTGGTGGTGAACAATCTCAACGCGCCCGCGACGGTGTATCGCAATCGCGCCCGTGACCTGGACAGCGCCGGTCACCACTTTCTCACGGTGACCCTGCGCGGCTACGGCGCGAACACCGGCGGCGTGGGTGCCAAGGTCATGATTGCCGCCGGCGGCTCGCATCAGCTCGTTGAAGTGATGCCCACGCGCGGCTTCGAATCATCGGTCGATCCGCGCGCTCACTTTGGACTCGGCGCGACGTCGCGTGTGGACTCCCTGACCGTCATTTGGCCCGATCGGCGCTCGCAAGTGCTGGAGAATGTCGCCGCAGATCGCATCATCACCTTGTCGCAATCGGATGCGCGCAGCCATCCGCCCACTCGCCCATCCGCCCATCCCCCGCTTTTCTCGGACCTCACCGATCGGCTGCCAATCAGCTACAAACACGCCGACAACACGTTCTTCGACTTCGGCCGCGAGCCCCTGATGCCGCATCTGCTCTCGACCGAGGGCCCTGCGCTCGCCGTCGGCGACGTCAACGGCGACGGCCGGGACGACATGTACGCCGGCGGCGCCAAATGGCAGGCGGGCGCGGTGTTCCTGCAGGACGCGGCCGGCCGTTTCCGCGCCACGCCCCAGCCCGCCTTTCGCGCCGACAGTCTGGACGAAGACGTGGATGCCGCGCTGTTCGATGCGGACGGCGACGGCGATCTCGATCTCTACGTCGTGAGCGGCGGCAACGAATTCTGGGAGGGCGCCCCGCTGCAGGACCGGCTGTACCTGAACGATGGACGCGGCAATTTCAGCCGCGCCGAGGGGGGGGCGTTGCCAGTGTTCTTCCACAACGGCTCCTGCATCGCGGCGAGCGGCGATTTCCTCTTTGTCGGCAGCCGCGTCGTCGCGCGGCAGTATGGCGTGATTCCGCGAAGCTACTTGCTGGAGAATGATGGGCACGGGCACTTTCGCGACGTCACCGCCCTAAAGGCTCCGGGCCTGGACTCAGTCGGCATGGTCAGCCGGGCGACGTGGGTCGACTACGACGGCGACGGCAAGCTCGATCTGATCGTCGTCGGCGAATGGATGCCGGTGCGCGTCTTCCACCAGGAGAACGGCCGGTTCGTGGACCGCACCACCGAGGCCGGCTTCGCGGGCGCGAGCGGTTGGTGGACCAGCATCCAGGCGGCGGACCTGAACGGCGATGGCCGTCCCGACCTGGTGCTCGGCAATCTCGGCTTGAACTCCTTGATCCGTGCGTCGCGCGCGGAGCCGGCGCGGCTGTACGTGGGCGACTTCTTCGAGACGGGCACGCTCAAACAGATCCTCACGTCATACCGGCACGGCGTCAGTTACCCGCTGGCCGGACGTGACGAGCTACTGCAAGCGATGCCGTCGCTGCGCAGCCGCTATCCGACCTACGCGTCGTTCGGTGCGAGTCGCATTCAAGACATCATTCCGAGGAAGGACTTGAAGCAGGCCCGCGTGCTCGAAGCGGATACGTTCGCCAGCGCCATCGCGCTCAACCGGGGGGACGGAACGTTCGAGCTACATGCGCTTCCCGCGGAGGCGCAGTTCGCTCCGATATATGCCTCGCTGGCTGGCGATTTCGACGGCGATGGAAAGATCGATCTCGTCACTGCCGGCAACTTCTACGGCGTGACGCCGCTGGAGGGCCGCTACGACGCGAGCTACGGCCTCTTACTGCGTGGTGACGGCCGCGGTGGATTTGCCGCGGTGGATATGGAGCAGAGCGGCCTGGCGATCGACGGACAAGTCCGGCACATGGCGTTGCTCAAGCGGGCGAACGGCGATCGGCTGATTGTCGTCGCGAAGAACAACGACCGGCTGCAGCTAGAGCAGATAGCCCCGCTTCATTAGGTTCTGCGCCGACGCCGCGTATCCCGCGGTATCCGGCAGATACCAGCCGAGCGCGTCGGCGAGACGGTCGTAGATATTGAAGAGCGCGCACACGTTGATCGCGTCTTCGATGGCGTCATCCGACAGGCCGGCGGCTCGTAACGGCGCGACATCGGCGGGCCGAACGTCATTCGGCCGCAGCGTCAGCTTCTCCAGGAACCCTAGAGTCGCGCGCAGCTTCGCGTCGATGGGCGCGGTGCGCCAATCATCCAGCACCGCCTTTACGACTTTCGGGTCTTTCAGGGCCAGCGCCGCGACCGCGGCGTGGGACTCCGTTCAGAAGACGCATTTGTTAAGGCGTGAGGTGAACGCGGCGAACAGCTCGCGCTCGCCGACGCTCCAGTCCGACGGACCGCGCATCACCGCCTGCGTCCAGGCGCATTGCGGCGCCCCGAAGAACTCAGGCCGGTACATGAGCGTCTTGACGACATCGGGAACGCGGCGGCGGCCCACGATCCGGATGAGCGTCAGGATCAGCTTTTGCTTGAGCCGATGGCCGTGCTCGACTGCGCGGACGCGCATCAGTCGGGCTCCTCGCCGCGCAGCGCGGACATACCCCGGTCGAGCCGGTACAGCGCGGCTCCGACCGATGCGAGGACGGTGATCTCGAAGACGGTGTCGTCGGAGTGACCTGCGCGCTGCAGGGCGGCGATGTCCGCATCCGTGACTTTGTAGGCGTGGCGCTTGACGGTGTCTACGTAGCCGGCTAGCGCAGGGGGAGTGGATCCGTGGTCCAGAACGGCGCGCCGTAGCGCCTCGGGCGTATCCCCGGGGGCATTCAAGAGCGCGTCCACGAGCCGCTTTCGGAAATCATCGTAGCGCATGCCGGAATGTACGCGGGCTTTCCGATCCTTGACACCCTCTGTGCCGGGGTGCCTTTTGGGAATCCCCGATGAAAGTTCTTACCGTCACAGCCTGAGAGGTCGTATGCGTCGTATCCATTGTCTGACGGGTGCGCTCCTGGCACTGACCTGGACCGCACCACTCGTCGCCCAGCAGCCCACCGGTACGATTCGCGGACGCATCACCGACAACAGCACGCAACAACCGATTGCCGGGGTCCTCGTCAGCGTCGGCAACCGCAGCGCGCGGACGCAGCCCGACGGCCGCTACACGATCACCGGCGTACCGGCCGGCAGCGATCTCGTGCACGCGCGCCTGATCGGTTACACGGCGGTGAACCAACCGGTCATGGTCACGGGCGGCGATACAGTCAGCGTCGATCTCGCGCTCGACGCGCAGGCCCTCAACCTCTCCGCAATCGTGGTGACGGGTTACGGCGAGCAGCGTCTTGGCGCCGTCACCGGCGCCGTGTCATCGGTAAGCGATTCGCAGTTCAACACGGGCCGCATCATCAGCCCAGCACAGCTCATCGGCAGCAAAGCGCCCGGCGTCCAGGTGATTGAGAACACCAACGAGCCTGGCGGCGGCACGTCTATCCGGATCCGCGGCACCACATCCGTCAGCGCGGCCAGCGATCCGCTTTATGTGATCGACGGGATGCCGATGGGCACCGGCGCCGGCGGCGGGCTCACGGTGGGCCGCGACCCGCTCAATTCGATCAATCCCGCTGACATCGAGAATATCACCGTGCTGCGGGACGCTTCCGCGGCCGCGATTTACGGATCGAACGCCGCGAACGGTGTGGTGCTCATCACGACCAAGCGGGGACAGAGCGGGCTGCATGTCGAGTACACCGGCAACATGTCCGCCTCCTCGGTGGACCGCCTCCCCGACATGCTCAACCCGACAGACTTCCGCGCCGCCGTCCTACAGCACGGCACGTCCGGCCAACTGTCGCAGCTCGGGAACACCACGACCGACTGGTTCGGCCAGGTGATCCGCACGGGACACGGCCAAGAGCACAATCTTTCCCTGTCGAACGCTACCGAAACTAGCAACTGGCGGCTGTCGATGGGGTATCTCGACCAGGACGGCATCCTCCTGGGCACGACGCTCCAGCGCGCGACCCTCGGCGCGAACTACGAGCAGCACCTGTTCGATGATCGCCTCAGGCTGCGCAGCAATGTTCGCGCTTCTCGACAGCACGACGTGTTCACGCCGGGCGGCGTTCTCTCGAACGCGGCGCAGATGGGGCCCACCCAGCCGGTCTACGATTCGACAAGCGCGACGGGCTACTACAACTGGCCCGGGGCCACGCTGACCTCGGCGGACAACCCGCTCGAGATCGCCGCGTTGGCGCAGGACCGGGCAACGACGTATCGCGCGACCGGGAACGTCCGCGGCGAGTATGAGTTGCCCTGGGTTTCCAACCTGCGGCTCAACGTCAATCTCGGCTTCGACGTCACCGCCGCCTCTCGCGACCAGTTCCGACCCAACAACGTCCACGACCAGTACAAGGGTACGGCACAGTTCGGATTCCAGAACCGCTCCAACCCAGGCCAGCAGAACGGGGTGTTCGAGACGTACCTGAACTACGCGGCGCCGCTCCGGATCGCGGCGGGCACGATCGACATGACGGGGGG
>Ga0307302_10000162_pt1 | contig 29098 bp, 20 predicted proteins | sample ER_DNA_183_FD_194490 | JGI IMG/M metagenome (GOLD analysis project Ga0307302, IMG submission 194490) | Bulk soil microbial communities from the East River watershed near Crested Butte, Colorado, United States - ER_DNA_183 | ecosystem: Environmental > Terrestrial > Soil > Floodplain | place...
TCCGCAGGACGAGCACACGACGTGGTGATGGTGCTGGGTAAGCTCCTCCGCGAGTTCGTAGCGGCCGAATCCTTCCTGCGTGTTCACGCGGTTGACGACGCCGGCATGCTCGAGGACCGTGAGGTTTCGATACGCCGAGCTCATGGCGAGCTCGCTCCCCCGCTCAAGGATCTCGTGGATCGTGAGTGGATGCACGGCCGACCGAAGGATCTCGAGCAACGAACGGCGGCGCGGGGTGAGGCTCTGGCCGACGCGCTGGAGCCTGCGCGCTACGACCTGGTCCAGGCGGTGGGCGTCGTCCCGGGGATCAGACATGGATCTCCTCCGAGCGATGCACGGCCGTTGCATCGTGATGACCCCGCGCGATGAAGCCACGGCCCGCAGCGTGGTGGAGCGCGGAAGCGCCGGCGTAGGACGCCACCGCCGTGGCGATGATCGCGAAGCTCGGCGGCACGGAGGGGAAGACGTAGCTCGCCGCGAGCCCCACCCACATGGCGCCGACCGCAAGCGCCGTGGCGAGCGTCAGTCCCCGAAAGGGACGGGTCGTCAGCTGATGTGCGGCCGCGGCCGGGGCCGCGAGCAGCCCGAGGAGGAGCAGCGCGCCCACCGCCTCCGTGGTTTCCGCCGCGGTCAGACCGACCAGCGCGAGGAACCCGATCCCGAGTGCGCGCACCGGGACCCCACGGGCGGCCGCGACGGCCTCGTCGAGGCTGGCGAACAGCAGCGGCCGCGCGATCAGCAACACGCCGGCCAGGATCATCGCGCCGATCAGCGCCGCGGCGGCTGCCGCATCGGCGGACAGACCGAGGATGGAGCCGAACAGAACGCTCACCCCCGCCGTTCCGTTGGCGCCGCTGCTGTTCGACGTGTAGATCGACAGGAACAACACGCCCAGGCCGAGCATCCAGGCGAACACGCTGCCGATCACGACGTCGTCGGCGCGCCCGGATCTGCCGAGCAAGCCCATCCCCACGGCCACGGCGATCGTCGCTCCGAACAACCCGAACCGCAGGTCGACCCCGGCCGCGAGGGCGGCGAGTGCACCGGTGAAGGCGACATGGCTGAGGGCGTCTCCGGTGAATACCTGCGAGCGGAGCACGATGAAATAGCCGACGGCGCCGCACCCGGCCGCGATCCCCGTTCCCGCCAGGAACGCGTTCCGCATGAACGGATGACCGACGATGGGAGGCACCCACGCGAGGAGCGCGAACGTCGCGGTCACGTCAGCGCCTCCCGCATGGGAACGGGACCCGTCCCCCTTCGTGCGTTGAGCGTTCGGATCCCTCGAGCCGCGACGTAGGCCGCGAACGACAGCGTGGTGATGAAGGCCCCAGTCGGATAGGGGGTGTAGTACGCCATGGCCAGTCCGGCCCAGGTCACCGCGACCCCCAGAACCACCGACAAGCAGATCCCGAGGAGCGGGCGGGCGGTGATCACCTGCGCCGTGGCCGGCGGGAGCACCAGGAGAGCGAACACCAACAGCGACCCGGTGATCTGGCTCGCCTCGGCCGCGGCGATCCCGAGGAGCAGCAGGAAAGCGACCGCGAGCGCCCGCACCGGCACGCCGGTGGCGGCGGCAACCTCGGGGTCGACGCTCGCGAACACCAGCGGACGGGCCATCAAGCCGAGGGCGACGAGCGCGGGGACCGCCACCGCGAGCAGCGACAGGACCTGTCCGTTCGTGATCCCCAAGAAGCTTCCGAAGAGCAGGTTCGTGAGGCCGTTGAGATTGCCGTGGTAGAGGTTCACGAAGAGGAAGCCGCAGGCCAGCGAGAACGCCTGCACCGACCCGATCACGGCGGATTCCTCGCTGTAAAGGGCGGACCCGACGGGTGGAGAGGCCATCGCGATGATGACCCCCGCGGCGACACAGAACCCGAAGTAGCCGAGCGCCGGTGAAAGGCCGATGAGGATCGCGCCGGCCGCACCGGGGAACCCCACCAACGACAACGTGTGTCCGGCGAAGGTCTGCCGGCGGAGCACCATGAACCACCCCATCGCCCCCGAGACCACCGCGACGATCGTTCCCGCGCGGAGCGCGTTGATCATGAACGGGTAATCGAACAGGGTCACGGTCACCCCGCGTGCCGGTCGGCGTGGAGCGCCGGCGCCTCGGGCGTTCCGACGACGACCAGCCGCCCGTCCGACGCTCGCAGGACCTCGACCTGGGCGCCGTAGAGCGCGCTCAGGGTCTCGGTCCTGATGACGTCGTTCGGAGCGCCCACCACCGCCTTGCCTCCCGCGACGTAGACGACCTGATCGAGGAAGGGGAGGATCGGATTCACGTCGTGCGCCACCATCACGACGGTCACGCCCCGTTCCCGACAGATGCGCTGCACGAGCGCGGCCACGGCAGCCTGGTTCGCGAGGTCGAGGCTGTCGAGCGGTTCGTCCAGCAGGAGGAGCTCCGGACGGCGCACCAATGCCTGGGCGACCACGAGCCGCTGCTGCTCGCCACCCGACAGCTCGCCGATCGGACGGTTCGCATACTGAGTCGCCCCGACGAGGTCCACGACCTCAGCGACCGCTTCGCGTGTCCGCCTCGCGCGGAGCGCCGACAGGGGCACGCCCCACCGACTCCCGTCGAGACCCAGGCGGACCACGTCGATCCCGCGGATCCGGATCGTCCGGTCGTACCCGCCGCGCTGGGGGACGTAGCCGATGCGCCGGCGAGCCGCTCCTGCTGGAGCGCCGAGAACGTTCACCGTCCCGCTCGCGAGCGGCTGGAGACCCAGGAAGACCTTCAACAACGTCGATTTGCCGGCGCCGTTGGGGCCGAGGATCGCCGAGAACGTCCCGGGTCCGATGGCAAGATCGACCCCGCTCCACAGCCGACGCTCCCCGAACTGCACGGAAGCGTCCCGCGACTGGATGACCTCTGCCGAGGTCGATGTGTCGAAGCCTGCGTCGAGACGCGTCTGCTTCATCGGCCGGTCGCCTCGTGCAGGGCGGCTGCGAGCGTTCGGAGCTGAGCCACCTGCCAGGCCTGGAACGTCGCGCCGGCCGGGAAGAGCGTCTCGGCGATCGTGGTGATCGGGATGTTCGCTGCCGTCGCCTCGTCGATCTGACGCTGGATGTCCGGGGTCGCGTTCTGGCTGTTGTAGACGTACACCTCGATCTCATGAGAGGAGATCTGGTGGTCGATCGTCGCCTTGTCGGCCGCCGTCGGCTCCGACCCTTCGCTGATCGCCGTGAGGAAGCTCGGGGGCGTGATGAGGTTCAGCCCCAGGGCAGGCGCCATGAGCGCGAAGATACTCTCAGACGCCCCGACGGGCGTGCCCCCGTACTTCGCCTTGATCTCGGAGATAAGCGCGTGATACTGCGCGAGTCCCGTCGTCTGGAACGTCGACCGCTGCCGGTCGAAGTACGAGGCGTCGGCCGGATCGAGCTTCGTGTACTCGAGCGTGATCGCGTCGATCACCTGTTGGACATCCGAGGGCGAGTACCACCGGTGGGGGTTCCCGTCGGTGGTCACGCCGACGAGCGTGCCAACATCGAGGACGCGACGCCCGGAGACGGGGTTGGCATCGATGAGCCGCTGCGCCCACGGGTCATAGCCGACGCCGTTCTCGATCACGAGGTTCGCCGCCGCCATCGCCCGAGCGTCTTCCGTCGTCGGCTCGTAGTCGTGCGGATCCGCGTTGGGGTTGTCGATGATGCTCGTCACCGTCACCCGGTCGCCTCCCAGCTGGGCGGCGATGCTTCCCCAGACGTTCTCGGCAGCCACGACGTTCGGCCGGCCCCCGGTCGCCGCGCTGCCGGACCGAGAGCAGCTCGCGACCGGTATGACGAGCACGCAGATCGCTACGGCGACCGTGTACCTTGCAGCGGAAGACATCCAGTCCCCTCCTCAGGGCCGCGGTGTCGAAGTGGCTCGGAAACGATAATGGGAGTCGTTCCCATCGTCAAACCGAGTCGACGCCCTGCGGCGTGCGAGCGCGATCCCCCGATCAGCGTCCGGAAGGTGAGCTCACTGGACCGCGACGATGCGTTGCCAGCACAGGAGGTTCGAGCCCCGTTGCGTGACCAGATCCGCGTGCCGGGCGCAGGCCCCCGACCGGTTCGCGTGTGACGGAGCGATGTCGAACACGTACGCGTTGGTTCGGTCGTCGCGGCAATCGGTCGGTACGACGGTCCCGCCCTCCGCGTGGCCGCACATCGCTCCGTTCTGGTCGTGCACGGCGTTCAACACGATACGGATCGGCGGATACGAGCCGAGGGTCTCATCCGGCGAGCGGAGGAATCCTCGATAGGAGCCATCCCCCAGAGCCGCACGGTCGCCGGATGATCCGCTCGCCGAGCCGGCGGCGTTGATCCGATCGAGCCCCAGAGCGGCCAGCACGACGAACACGACCAGGATCGCCGCTCGCAGCGCAACCGTTCCTCGACGTGCCGGCGGTGCATCACGACCTCGACGTATCGATGCCGATCCGCGGATCCTGGCGATCAGCTCGTCGGCGAGCGGGTCCACCGCGTACACGGAGAGGAGCGAGGATTCCACCGAGCGCGCCGAGCCGTGCGCCGTCGCAGGGGCATGGGTCGCGCACCACGGGATGAGCCGGATCCGCCCGGCGACCGGTACCCGCTGGACAGCATCGGCGCGCCTGCCGGTGCCTTCCGCCAGACACGCCGAACAGACGAGACCCAGCCGAGCCGGGTAGCCGGTCTGCGCCCGGTAGCCCCGCCCGTGCTCGATCACCCTCCCCCAGAGCGACACCTCGCCGACGACCCCTCCTGGGAGGGAACGAAGTGCCGCCAGCGCTTCGGGACTGACCGCGGCGTAGACACCGCAGCGGCACCGCCGCTGCGGTGTCGGGGTGCGGCCCTTCGGACAGGACGCCGCGTGCGGAGCACGCGGCGTCCAGACCTCGGGCCTCGTCAAGGACGAGAGCCGGAGCTCACCGTCCACCTCGACCAGGCTCCACCCGCGCCAGGCGATGACCGCCTCGGCGAAGGTCGGAACCTCGGGGCCGCGGGGACGGAACCTCACCTCGCTATGATGCGCCTTCCGTCGCAGAGCGGTCGCGGGCGCTCCCGCACGGAGGCAGCCGCTCCCGAGAGGAGAACCGCAGGTGAGCACGGTGAACGTTCGCTACCTGGTCGATGACGTGGACGCCGCGATCGCCTTCTACACGGAGCATCTCGGCTTCTCGTTGCTCTCGAACGCGTCGCCGGCCTTCGCTGAGGTGGCCCGCGATGACCTCCGACTCCTCCTCAGCGGCCCCACGAGCTCAGCCGGGCGACCGATGCCCGACGGGCGCCAGCCCGGACCCGGTGGGTGGAACCGGATCGAGTTCGTCGTCGACGACATCGCCGCCGAGGTCGAGCGCCTGCGTGGTGCCGGGGCCCGGTTCCGGAGCGACGTGGTGCGGGGACCGGGCGGCACCCAGATCGTGTTCGACGATCCCTCGGGCAACCCGATCGAGCTCTTCCAGCCCGCCGATCGACCCGGCTAGCCGGGCGTCGAGAGGACGTCGACCACCTCTCCGAGCCCCCACTCCAGGTCGGAGCGGTCGATCACGAGCGGCGGGGCCAGCCTGATCGTCCGTTCGTGCGTGTCCTTGGCGAGGATGCCGCGCTCCATCAGCCGTTCGCACGCCGACCTCGCCGACCCGGCGCTCGGCACGAGATCGATGCCGACCCAGAGCCCGCGCCCGCGCACCTCGGCGACCGTCGGCACCGCGGCGTCCCGAAGCGCGGCGATCAGCCACGAGCCGAGCTCGGCGGAGCGTCGTTGGTACGTGCCCTCGAGGAGCATGTCGATGACCTCGATGCCGATCGCGCATGCCAGGGGATTGCCGCCGAACGTCGAGCCGTGTTCGCCGGGCCGGAACACCCCGAGGACGTCGCGATCGGCGACGACGGCGGACAGCGGCATGATCCCGCCACCGAGTGCCTTGCCGAGGATGTAGACGTCGGGGACGACGCCCTCGTGCTCGCAGGCGAACGTCGTGCCGGTCCGTCCGAGTCCCGATTGGATCTCGTCGGCCATCAAGAGAACGCCGCGCTCGGTGCAGAGCTCGCGGGCCGCACGGAGGTACCCCTCAGGCGGCACGACCACACCCGCCTCGCCTTGGATCGGTTCGACGAGGAACGCGACCGTCTCGTCATCGATGGCGGTGCGAAGCGCTTCCACATCTCCGTGCGGGACGGACCCGAACCCCGGGGTGAACGGGCCGAAGCCGGCCTTCGCGGAAGGATCGTCGGAGAACCCGACGATCGTGACCGTTCGCCCATGGAAGTTCCCGTCGGCCACGACGATCTTCGCACGGTCGGGGGCGACCCCCTTCACGTCGTAGCCCCACCTCCGCGCGGTCTTGATCGCGGTCTCGACCGCCTCTGCTCCGGTGTTCATGGTGAGCACCATGTCCTTGTTCGCGAGGTGCGCGAGATCGCGACAGAACACCGGGAACGTGTCGTTGTGGAACGCGCGAGAGGTGAGCGTGACCAGCTCGAGCTGCGCGCGCGCTGCCTCGACCAGCCGCGGGTGGCGATGGCCGAAGTTGAGCGCGGAGTAGGCCGCGAGCATGTCGAGGTATCGCTTCCCCTCGACGTCGGTCACCCACGCTCCCTCCCCGCTCGCGATGACGACCGGAAGCGGATGGTAGTTGTGGGCCGCGTAGCGCTCGGCAAGTGCGAGCAGTCCCTGCGTGCGCACACCGACGACGTGGTCAATGCTCACAACCGACCTCCACGAACCTCTCCCGACTCCATCATCGTAGGCGCTGCTCGGTCGCGTTACTTGGCATTCAACGCCAGACGGACACACCCGAACCAGCGAAGACGGGCACCAGCCCGGCGCTCCGGAGGAGGACTTCGTACCGCTGCTTGGATCGGTCAGCAAGGATCACCGCCGAGACGCCGTGCTCACGGATCCACGTTGAGAACTCGACCGGGCTCGGGAGGTAGGAGACAGCTCCCGGCTGAAGACCGTGCGCGATCGGCCCGGAGTCCACCTCTGGCGGAACCGGCCCGATGTAGCCCTCGGCGAGGGCGAACCGGTAGCCGGCCGTCGCCTGCCAGAGCATCTCGTCGCCCTTGTTCCCAGGGATCGCGTACACGATCTCCCCGTCTCTCAGCACTTCGCTCAGCTGCGGCGACGACAGGAACGCCGGCACCTGCTCCGATGGCTCACGTCCCGGCGATCGGGGAAGGAGTGACACGACGGCGGCAACGGCCACCACCCATCGCACCCATCGCCATCGACCACCGGCGCGAGCGAGCCAGAGCGAGGCGATGACCGCCGCCGCGAGGGCGGCGTAGACCGAGAAGCGGACCGGGATCGCCGATTGCACGATGCGCACGTGGCCGAGCAGGCTGGCCGGCGTCCAGCCGAACGGCCGGCCCCCGACATGCACCACGCGGCCGAGCGACAGGAGCCACGCGAGCCCGATGAAGGCGAACAGTGGCCACGCATCGCGGCGTCGACGCTCGGTGATCGCGAACCCGACGACCAAGACGAGGACGGCGACACCGACGTACGCGAGGCTGTTGCTGCGGGGATACTCCGTCAACCGTTCAAGGACCGGCGCGAACGCGGAGCCGCCGAGGAGCTCGTACCGCGGCGGCACGACGAAGCTCGAGAGGTCGGCAGCCGCAACCTTGTCGGTCGGGCGCAGGAGCTCCGGAGGCGTGTGGCTCAGGACGGCCGTCAGGTACGGGAGTAGCAGGATCCCGGCGATGACACCCGCGAGCATGATGAGCGCCCCAGTGCGGATGAGGCGCCGACGACGATCGGGCGCGAAGACGAGTGCGCCCCCGTACGCGACGGCCCCGAAGATCGTCGCCGTGCCGAACAGCTCGGTCGAGATCGAGAACAGGGCCACGAGCACCGCGGCGAATCCGGCCACGAACGTCGGCGACCCCAGCGAACCCTCGACATGACGGATCGCGAGATAGACCAGGAGTGGGATGGGGAAGACCAGGACCAGGTTCACGTAGCCGGCCATGTTGGCGGCGACGTACGCGGAGAACCCGAACAGGTACCCACCGATGAGAGACGGCCAGAACCGGTGGGTAAGTCGATGTCCCACGAGGTAGGCCGCCCATGCCGCGAGTGCGGGTGCCGCCGCGAGGAGCAGGTTGAGCGAGGCGAGCGACCCAGACGCCGACGTGATCGGCCACATCGCCAAGGCAGGACCGGGGATGAAGGCCGACCACGATAGGTTCGCGCCCGACGGAGCGAAGACCCAGCCAGTCTGAACCGGGTTCACGCTGTGGGAGATCGCGAAGGGTGTCCACGTGAGCGACCACTGGTAGAAGCGCGAGTCCGGATCGACGATCCCCACGTGCAGGCTCGTGAGTCTCGGGAAGATCGGCCGGACCCAGATAGCGAAGGCGAGCGCTTGGTAAAGCACGTATGCAGCGCCGGCCTTCCACACGGAGCGGACGCGTGGCGACGAGGTTTCGGGCGCATGCTCCGCCTCCAGCTCGCTCACCGTCGTCGTTGATCGGGGCTCGCCGTCTGGCAATCGTGGGCAGGCCTCATCAACGGACGGACCTTCCGCCTGTTGGTTCGTCCGGCCAGCGTCAGGCGGACGTCCCATCACCCTGATCTACGCGCGCAAGACCGGATTCGGACAACGAGGTTCCGACACTTCGTGGATGCTCGATCATCGACGATCACCGAGGTCCCGTGGTGTTCCCGCATCATCCCACGCCCCTCGCCGGAGCCGACGATGTATCGGCCATCCGCCACACCGAGACCCCGCCACCCGTGTAGAACGATCGGTACCCCGCGCCTTGAAGCATCTCCCCGTACTTCGTCGCTGCCCGGTCGTCGAGGATCACGGCGGACGCGCCGTGCTCGAGCATCCAACGAGCGAACTCCTGTGGATCCTGTGGGCGGCCTCGTCGCACGCTGAGCCCACGCGCGATCTCACCCGTCCGCAGTTGATCCGGTAGCACACCGACGTATCCCTCCGCCAGAGCGAACCAAAACTGCGCGGTCGCTTGCCACACCATCTCGTCACCCTTCTGGAATGGGATCGCATAGACATTCTCGCCCTGCGGGATGACGGCGCGCAGCTCACTGCTGGAGAGGAATGCGGGCACGACCTGCGAAGCGGGGTTGTTCGGCGTGCTGGGGAGCAATGACACGACGGCGCCCAGCGCCACGACCCAACGCACCCACGCCCAAGGGCCGGAGGCGCGTGATAACCAGAGCGCAGCGATCACTCCGACGGCGAGGGCGGAGAAGACGGCGAGACGTGATGGCACCATCAATCGAACGATGGGGACGGACGCGAGCACGCGCCCAGGAAGAGGGGCAACGGACTCCCCCCCCACGTGGAGTGCCTTCCCGAGGGTCAGGATCATGACGCAGGCGACGAACGCGAGGAGCGGCCACGTGCCCCGGCGGCGTCGCTCGGTGATCGCGAATCCCACGAGGAGCGCGAAGACGGCCGGTCCCACGTAGCCGAGACCGCTGCCGACCGGGAACTTCACGACCCTGCTGAGGAAGGGTGCGAACGTGGTGCCGCCGACCAGGAGCTCCCGAGGGGGGACGATGAGGCTCCACACGTCGGCCGCCGCGAGATCGTTGCCGTGCAGAACAGCCGGCCTGTTCGCGACGGCGCTCCACAGATAGGGCATCAGTATGAGCGCCGCGATCGCTCCTGAGAGCAGTATGCGGCCCCCGGTCCGCAGCAATCGGACGCGGAGGTCTGGCGCAGCCACGAACGCCCCGAGGAACGCGACTCCGCCGAAGATAGCCGAGGTCGCGAAGACCTCCGTCGATATCGAGAAGAGTCCCACCAGCGCGGCGGACGATCCAGCGACGAACGCGACCGGTCCGAGCGAACCTTCGACGTCGCGGATCGTCAGATACAGGAGGATCGGGATCGGGAAGACGAGGATGAGATTCAGGAACCCCATGTTGCCGAGCACGTACGCCGAATATCCGAACAGGTATCCGCCGACGATCGACGGCCAGAACCGGTGCGTGAGACGGTGACACGCGAGGTAGGCGGCCCACGAGGCGAGAGCCGGGGCCATGACCTTCAGCAGGTTGAGCGACACGAGCGGTCCGAAGGTCGCCGAGACCGGCCACATCACCAGAGCAGGGCCAGGGACGAACGTGGACCACGCGAGGCTGACGCCGTTGGGTGCGAAGACGTAGCTCGAGTGGAGGGGATCGACGTGATGGAAGAGCGCCCAGGGCGTCCATGACAGGGCCCACTGGAAATAGCGGGCATCCTGCAGCCCGGCGATGACGTGCTGGGTACCGAATCGGGGAAGGATGGGCACCGCCCAGACGAGGAACGTGATCATCTGGTAAAGGGCGTACGCCACGAGGCCTTTCCACGCCGGCCGGAGACGAGCCAACCTCGCAACGGCCGTGCGCCACGTGCCGGCGACGGTGATCCCCTCGACGACCCCGCTTCCTCCGTTCGCGGTCTCGCTCTGGAGCCCCGATCTCTCCTGCGCGGCGTCCGCGGAACGGCCATTCGGGGTCTTCACAGCCGCGAAGGTTACCTCACGACGATACGGAGCCCGACCGGGGTCGAACGACGGGCCCATCCTGTAGCCTCCGCCGGATGTCGACGGACGTGCGCAGCCCACGGGCGCTTCTCACGTCTCACCGGCTGGTCGCTCTCGTGGTGTTGACGATCGCCCTCACCGCGTGCTTCTTCGACAAGGACAGCTCACCGACAGCTTCGCCGTCGGGCAACGTGCCCAACGAGCTGGAGCCCGGAGATGTCGTCTCCCCTTCCCCGAGCGCGGGCTCGAGCCCTGCCACGATCGCCCTCGCGCGCCGGCGCATCAAACACGTCGTCTTCTTGATCAAAGAGAACCGGACGTTCGACAACATGTTCGGGACGTTCCCGGCCGCGGACGGCGCCACGACAGGGACGAAATGCGACGGAACGACAGTGCCGCTCAAGAGCGCGGTCGACCGCGAACCGGACCTCGGGCACAGCTTCACCGACGGCCTCAGTGCGATCGACGGCGGCGCGATGGACTGCTTCGCCGATGCTGGGTATTCGACGTACGCGGGAGGGAAGGGCATCCCCAACTACTGGGCGTACGCACGGCGCTTCACGTTAGCGGATCATTTCTTCAGTTCGGTTTACGGGCCGACGGGTATCGAACACCTCTGGACGTTCGCCTCGCAGTCGGACCGGTTCGTGGATCACGAACGACCCGGTCAGCTGGGGTCAGCCGGACGGGAGTTCTGCGACGACCCGTTGGAAACGGCGTTCTCGTTCCCCAAGATGAACCGATCGGAGCAAGAGAGGATCTATCGACTGGAGGAGGAAGGGCCAGATGGTGCGGCGGAGGTGCGGGCTTCCTGGCAGAGTCGATGGCCGTGCGTCGACGTCAAGGTTCTCCCGGATCTCCTCGACCAGCGAGGGATCACGTGGAAGGAGTATCTAGGAGCGAACCAATGGGTCCAGCCTCTCCGCATCGTGAGACACGTCCGCTTCTCCTCGATGTATCGCAACGTCGTCAGCGAGGAAAGCTTCTTCCGCGATCTGCGCGCCGATCGCCTTCCTGCGGTTTCGTGGCTCACCCCGTCATTCGCGGAGTCTGACCATCCCCCGAAGAGCATCTGCGCGGGTGAGAACTGGACCGTCGACACGCTGAACCAGATCATGACCAGCCCCTCATGGTCATCGACGGCGGTCATCCTGACCTGGGACGACTTCGGAGGGTTCTTCGATCACGTTCCGCCGCCGCACGTCGACCTGTACGGGCTGGGGCCTCGGGTGCCGACACTCGTCATCTCGCCGTGGGCCAAACGAGGAGTCGTCGACCACGAGACGATGGAGTTCGCCTCGGTGCTCCGGTTCATCGAGACGATCTATGACCTTCCACCGCTGACCTCGCGAGACGCGAACACGACCGACATGCTGTCTGCGTTCGACTTCAGCCAGACGCCGCAGCCCCCGTTGATCCTGCGTCAGCGAACGTGCCCGGCGGGCTAACGCTGCAGCCCGTTACGAGAAGCGAGGACGTGAGCCCGTTGTTGGGAGCTCGACTGCCGACCGCCCAGATCATGCGCTGCGCATCGACGATGACCCCCGTGAGCCACGCCGAGTTATCAGAGACCTCAACGGGGACACCGGTCCAAGCGCCATCCTCCTCGAGCAGCGCGACGGGATGGATATCCGAACCAGCGACCTGACGCCCGACGACAACGACTCCGGTCCCTGTTGCCGCGATCCCCGAGAGCGCGGCGTCGCCGAGGCTGGAAGGCGTCTCAACGACGTTCCAAGCCCGGCCGTCCCATCGCTCGACGAGGGGATGGAGCGTTCCGTCATCCTGTGTGGTCCATCCGACCGCCCAGACATCGTCGTGCCCCCGAGCAACGACGCCGCTGAGCAATGCGTCGGCGCCTCCGGGGTCCGGCGTCGGGACGACGCTCCAGCGGGTTCCGTCCCAATGCTCAGCGAGCGTTCGGTAACGTCCGTGCTCGACGAACCATCCAACCGCCCACCCGTCATCGGGCTCGGTCGCCGCCACATCTTTCAGCGCGCTCGACGTGGCGCCCTCGTTCGGGCTCGGTACCGGCTTCCAGGAATGGCCGTCCCAACGCTCGATCAACGTGCGAGATCCGATCCCGACGTCATGGCGGCCGACCGCCCACGCCGATCTCGACGACAGCGCGACCACTCCGGCGAGGCCATCGTCGGCGGGTCCCGGATCTCCGACGGTCGCCGGCGACCACGCGTTTCCGTCCCAACGCACGATGGCCGGGGCGCGAGTGCCGATCGCGCCGACGGCCCAGGCCTCACCGTGGAACCCGGCGACATCGTCGATCTCGAGCAATCTCGTGTACCCATGGATCGCGCCGGGCGTCCAGACCCCATCCTTCCCTTGACCTGCGAACGCTCCCGCCCTCGACCCGACGTACCCGGTACCCACGACGACGACGTAGTCCCCGACGGCCGCCACGCTCGACGGAACAGCCTTCTCTGCCGACGAGTTCGGCACCTCGGATAACTGACAACCCGACTGACCGGGACCCGCACCCCCTATGCACGCGGCCGTCAGCAGCACGACTGAGATGAGCCAGACCGGAAGGCGCATCGTCCGATCGCTCACCCGAACGCCTTCTGCCCGGCGGCGATGTACTGCGCGCCGAGCGGTGCCCAGGTGAGCGCCCGCTCCATCCGGCGGAAGGTCTCGGCTCGCCACGGGAAGAACAGGATGTACGGGGATCCGACCGGGTGGAGGTGGTTCGCAGAGAACAGCGCATGCGCCTGCTTGCGAGATGCAAGCACCACGCCCTGATCGAAATCGCAACGCGCGACCGCCACGCGCGTCAGCGGGTTGAACGGATTGTGCTCGATCGCGACGACGAGCCCTCCAGGGCGGACGACGCGTGACATCTCAGCGATGAACGCCACTCGCTCGGTCGGTTCCACGTGATGCAAGACGCAGATCGCGAACGCGAGATCGAACCGATCGTCCTCGAACGGAAGCGTTCGGCCGTCGTAGCTGGCATATGTCGCCCACGTATTCATGGCGGTCGCCTCGGCCACGGCTCCCTCGCTGACGTCCACCCCATGGATCGTCGCGAAACGACCCTCGAGGGCGGCATCGGTGAGCCCAACACCGCATCCAACGTCGAGGACCGCGAGCTCGCTGGTCTTCCCGAGCTGGCGCTCGGCAAGCTCACCCAACAGCCGGGCCTTCACATCCGTGAAGAAACCGACGTCCTGGCCTGAGAAATCGATCGACCGCTGAACCTCGTCCCGGTAGGTGTGACGGTACTCGTCGAAGTCGTTATTCATCGGGCGGGACCGGGGAGAGGGGTTGGCTCGGGTCTTCGTGGAGAGCGACCGCGTGGCCGCGTGTCCCGTCGCGCGGACCGGGGACCGCCTGGCCGATCCCCACGGTGTCTTGGACCAGGTAGAGCGGTCTGCCTCGCACCTCGTCATGGATACGCGACACGTATTCGCCCATCACGCCGATCGTGAGGAGCTGTACCCCACCGAGGAACGTGATCGCGAAGATCATGGACGTCCACCCAGGGACCTCGAGCGCTCCCGAGAGCTTCAGGACGATGGCGGCGATCCCGGCGGCGATGGAGAGCGCAGACAGGATGAACCCCACCCGCAGTGCCAGCCGGAGTGGCGCGCTGGAGAAGCTGATGATGCCATCGAAGGCGAACTTGATCATCTTGCGCAATGGGTATTTGGTGGCGCCGGCGAACCGCGGGGCCCGGGTGTACGCCACCGTGCACTGGCGGAAACCGATCCAGCCGAACATCCCCCTCACGTAGCGATTGCTCTCGCGCATCAGGCGGAACGCGTCGAGCGCCCGCCTGTCGACGAGCCGGAAGTCGCCGGCGTTCCCCGGAACCTGAACGTCGCCGATCCGCGCGAGCAGCCGATAGAACCACGACGCCGTCGCCGTCTTGAAGGCAGATTCGCCTTGCCGGTCGTCGCGGACCGCATGCACGACGTCGCATCCTTCCCGCCACCTCGCTGCCAGCTCGAACACGACCTCGGGCGGGTCCTGGAGATCGGCATCCATCACGATGACCGCCTCGCCGGACGCGTGATCCAAACCAGCGGTGATCGCCATCTGATGTCCGAAGTTACGAGAGAGCCTGATGGCGTGGAACCTGGCGTCCGCGCGGCAGACGTCGGTGATCTGCTCATAGCTGCGGTCGACGCTCCCGTCATCGATCAGTACGACCTCGGCGGAACCGTCAAGCCCGTCCATCACCGCCCGAAGTCGAAGCAGGAGCTCGGGAAGGGATTCCTCTTCGTTGAAGATCGGGATGACGAGCGAATACGTCGGTGTCTCCAAGCCGCTAAGCATACGCACCTAGCCGGCGGGGACGACCGTCCAGACGCCACCGGGCGGTCGCCAGACGGATACGCCCTCCCCCGAGTAGACCTGTTGCAAGCCAACATCGCCAAGGAGGGATCCGTACTTGGTGCGCGCTCGGTCGTCGACCACGATCGCCGACACGCCGTGTTGCTCCATCCACGTGGAGAATTGGCTCGGGCCTGGGAAGAAGAGATCGTGCCGCATGCTCAGCCCACGGGAGAGGGGACCGCTCTGCAGCGCGGGGGGGAGCGGTCCGATGTACCCCTGCGCCAACTTGAACCAGTAGTCCGCCGTCGCCTGCCACAGCACCTCATCGCCCTTCTGCACCGGGATCGCGTAGACGGTCTCGCCTTCCTCGAGCACGGAACGCACCTGCTCGGATGAGAGGAACGCCGGGATCTGCTGCGGTGGGACGTGATGCGGTGCTTGGGGAAGCACAAGGGCTCCCGCGGCGATAACGACCGCCCACCGCATCCATGCCCGTCGGCCAGGGGCTTCAGAGAGCCACACGGCGGCGATCACGCCGATCGCGAGCGTCGAGTACACCGTGAATCGTGAAGGCGTCGCCGATTGGATGATCGGCAGCTGGGACAACAGCCGTTCCGGGAGCCACCCGTGAGGATCCCCTCCGATGTGCAGCACGGGCCCCAGGGAAAGGAGCGTCGCGAGCGCAAGGAACCCGAGAAGGAGCCATGTGCTCCGCCGTCGTCGCTCAGTGATCGCGAACCCCACCACGACCGCTATCACTCCGAGCCCCACGTAGCCCAAGCCGTCGAGCACGGGGTTCGCCGTGTGGCGGCTCAGGAGCGGATACAAGGAATCCCCTCCGAGACGCATGTACGGCGGCGGAACTACGAAGGTCCACACGTCCGGCGCGGCCATGAGGTCAGGCGGATACAAGGGCTCGGACGGGCGGTTGGCGAGGATGTCGAAGAGATACGGGAGCAGCGCCACGGCGGCGATCCCTCCGGAGAGCAGCATCAACGGGAGCGTTCGAGACAGCCGCTGACGCAGGGAGGGCACGAACGCAAACGCTCCGATGAACGCGACCGCGCCGAAGATCGCTGCCGTTCCGAAGAGCTCGGTCGAGATCGAGAAGAGCCCGACGAGCAGCGCCGCGAAGCCTGCGACGAAGGCGACCGATCCGAGCGAGCCCTCGAGGCGACGGATCACCAGGTACACGAGCAGTGGGACCGGGAAGATCAGGACGAGATTCACGAATCCGATCGTGTTCCCAGCCACGTACGCGGAGAACCCGAACAGGTACCCGCCGGCCACCGATGGCCAGAATCGGTTCGTGATCCGGTGACACACGAGGTAGGCGGCCCAGGCTGCCACGGCCGGGGCCGCCGCCATGAGCAGGTTGAGCGAGACGAGCGGACCGAGCAGCGCCGTCACGGGCCACATGACGATGGCCGGACCCGGGACGAATGCCGACCACGCCAGATCGACGCCAGCGGGAGGGAAGAGGTATCCGGTATGGAGGGGGTTCAGGTGATGGGCGAGGGCGAACGGCGTCCAGCTGAGGGCCCACTGGAAGTACCGCGAATCCTGGAGGCCGACACCGAGGGCCTGCCGGCCGAACCGCGGAAGGATAGGCACCACCCAGATCGCGAAGGCGAGGGCCTGGTAGAGCAGGTAGGCGAACAGACCCTTCCACGCGGGGCGGAGTCGCCTCCCCCGTGCCGTGAGTCGCCGCCATCCTCCGGGCTGAGTGGCGCCTGGTTCATCTCCTGGTGTCGAGGCGAGATCGACGACCTCGTCATCCGATCCGTCCACGATCGCCGAGCCGCCAGGGGATGATCGCGTCGGTGAGTCCATGTCGGCGAAGGGTATCAAGGCGAACTATCCGGATATCTTCGCCGACCACGAGCCGTTCGCCGGACGCCAGACCGAGACGCCGCCATCTTCCGAGACGGGCTGGCCACCGGCAGATCGCAGGAGCGGGCCGAAGGTCTCCTTCCCCACATCGGCGAGCACGACGGACGTGACCTCGTGTTCGTCGAGCCAACGGGCGAGTTCGTCGGCCGGTACGGTGCGTCGCGGCGAGAACGTCATCCCGATGCTCAGCGGCTCTCCCTGGAACGCCTCGGGAACCGGACCCAAGTACCCCTGAGCCAATCGGAACGAGAAGTCGGCCGCGTCCTGCCACAGCAGTTCTTCTCCCTTGGACTTCGGGATGACGAAGACGACTTCGTCGGGATGAAGGACGTTCCGATAGTCCCCGCTCGTGAAGAACGCGGGGACGTCCTGCGGCAGGTGGTTCGGTTGCGCCCAGTTGGGGAACAGCAACACGGCGCCGAGCAGGACGGATCCCCATCGGAACAGCGCTTGTCCCCTTGGGGCTCGGGCGAGCCAGAGCGCGCAGATCACGGCGATCGCCAACGCCGAGTACGCGGGGAATCGTTGCGGAGTCGCGTTCCGGAGCAGCGGCACGTTCGTCATGACCGTCCATGGCATGGTGGTCGAAGGTCTTCCGAGGAGATGCAGGACGGGGCCCAGGGCGGCGACCGAAACGAGCGCGACGAACCCAAGCAACGCCCACGTTCCCCTCCTGCGACGATCCGTGATCGCGAAGCCGACGAGCACCACAACGAGCGCGACCGAGAGATAACCCGCATCCTCGATCGGCAGCGGCAGGATCCTCGCACTCCACTTATCATTGAACGCCGGCGACACGAGATGCAGACCGCCCATGAAGCTGCGTGGGACCAGGAAGCTGGCGAGGTCGACGGAGGCAGTGGTGGTGTCGCGGATCGTGATGGTCGGTTCGTTCCTCACCGCGGCGATGAGGTAGGGCAAGAGCACGACAGCGGAAAGAGCGTACGCAACCACGGTGAGGACGCCCGACTCGACGACCCGCCCGCGGTCGTTCCCAGCTGCGATGATCGCGATGATGTAGGCGAGCGCACCGAAGAAGGCCGCCGTGGCGAACAGCTCTGTCGAGCAGAGGAAGAGGATCACGAGCGCCATCGTCATCAATGCGATGAAGGCCACACGCCCCATCGACCCCTCCACACGCCGGATCACGAGATAGACGGCGAGGGGCACCGGGAAGATGAGGACCAGGTTGAGGTGACCGTGCATCTGACCGGTCATGTATGAGGAGTAGGCGAACAGGTATCCGCCGACGAGCGAGGGCCAGAACGCTTGTGTCAACCGATGGCACACGAGGTACGCGGCCCAGCCCGCGAGCGCCGGCGCCAGCAACATCAGGACATTGGTCGCCGCGACCGACCCGAAGAGGGATCGCACCGGGAGCATCACGAAACCACCCGCAGGGGTGAAGCTCGTCCATGTGAGGCTCGTGCCGGTAGGTGCGAATACCTTGCTCGAATACAGAGGATCGACCCCGTGCAGCAGGCTCCAGTGCATCCAGCCGATCGCCCATTCGTAGAACTTCGCGTCGCTCTTCCCGTTGCCCACCGACCGGGTCCGAAGATCCGTGAGGATGGGACCTGCCCAGATCGCGATCGCTCCGACCAGGTAGATCAGGAACGCGATGAGGCCACGCGCCCAGGGCCTGAGTCCCCGCCACCTGGACGGGGAGGATCCCTGAACGTCAGCATCTTCGTTCGCTGCGTCGGTCTCTTTGGCTGATCCACGATCGTCAAGCTCAACGAGGTCATCGACGGTCGTCGAGGGGCTCTCTTCAGGTGGATCTGCCATCGCGGACGAGGCTATCAACTGGCAGTGATGGAGAAATCATGCGGGCTCTGCTGGGAGAAGGGACTCGAACCCAGCGCGGTCCAAAGGACCATCCACGATCCGCAACACGCGCCCATCCGGGCCGACCAGCACCGTGAAGGGGAGCGGTGAAGGGTGGTAGAACGACGTCGCGACCCGCCCCAGCTGATCGACACCGATGTCGTACGTCAGCTTGAGGTTGGTCGTGACGTCAACCGGGACAGTACTGCCCGTGAACGATGCAACGGCGAGAGCGCCCACATCTGGGTGTGCCAAGTGGAATGCCTGCATCGCGCGAAGGTGCTCGTCGCAGTGACATGCGCTCGTGTAGAACGTCATCACGAGCGGATGACCCGCGTACCGACCCCACGTGATGCCTCCGGTACCGTCGAGCGCAGGCATTTGGAACCCGGCGACGACCCCGCCCTGTTGGTTCTGCGTCCCGGATACCCCGACGGTCGGGACGCGTCGCGGTTTCGCACCGCCCAGTGGTTCCCGCCAGAGACTCACGCCGCCGCCGAGATAGACCCGCTCGAGGCCGCTCGCGAGCAGCAAGGGTTCGAATCGCTCGCGAGCGGCATCGTCGAGGAGCACGGCCGTCGCATCGGCTCCTCTGAGCCAGCTGAGCAGTTCGCTCGGTGTCGGCATGTACGGGTTCGGCTGTCCCATCGCCAACCCGCGGTAGCGCCGCTCGTGGTTGAACGGGTCGGGGAGAGCTCCGATGTACGCCGCCGGCAGCCGGAACGAGAAGTCGCCGGCCTGCTGCCACAGGAGCTCGTCCGCGATCGTCGGCAGGATGGGGAACACGATCTCATCCGGCTGGAGCTCCAGCCGGTAGGTCCCATCGGTGATGAATGCCGGCACGGATTCCGTCGGGTAGAACAGAGGCGTGTCGACCGCGGGCAGCAAGGCTGCAGCGCCGATCATGACGAGCGCCCATCGGAGCCAGCCCCAGGGCCGGCGGGCGCCCCTGAGCCAGATAGCGGCGATGACACCCATCGCGAGCGCGGTGTAGGCCGGGAACCGTTGCGACGTTGCGTTCAGCAGCAGCGGGATGTGCGTGACGACCACGTCCGCACCGGTGAAGACCGGACGGCCCGCGAGATGCACGGTCGGTCCCAGGGCGAGTGCGGTCGCGAGGACGACGAAGACGAGCCCCCAAGTCGCCCGCCTGCGGCGCTCGGTGATGGCGAACAACGCGAACATGAGGATGAGCGGGACGCCGAGATAACCGGCGTCCTCGGCTCTGCGAGCCGTGAACCCCTCGGTCATGCGCAGGAACGAAGGTCGAGAGCCGAAGGCCGTGCCAGGTCGCGGGACGATGGGACTCAGCAAATCGATCGACGTCCGGTCGCTGGGCCGCAGCGGTGTGGCAGGAAGGTGTCGCAGCGCGGAAACGGCGAACGGGAGGAGCGTGCCCCCGACGATCACGCATGCGAGCCCCACCTCGAGTCCCACGCGGAACACAGGTGCGCGATCGTGGCCCGCGGCCACGATCGCGCACGCGAACGCCAGCCCTCCGAACAGGACCGTCGTGGCGAACAGCTCTGTCGAGATCGAGAATAGGCCGATCAGCGTGACCGCGAGCCACGCGACGAACGGGAGTCGGTCGAGTGATCCTTCGATCCGTCGGACAACCAGATAGACCGCGATCGCAACCGGGAAGATCAGTACCAGGTTCACGTGTCCGTGCATCTGCCCGACCATGTATGTCGAGAACCCGAACAGGTACCCACCCATCAGCGACGGCCAGAATGCGCGCGTCACCCGGTTGCACACCAGGTACGCAGCCCATGCGGCGAGCGCGGGGGATAGCGCCATCAAGACGTTGTAGGAGATGATCGGCCCGAACAGCCGCGTGACCGGCCACATCACTACCGCAGGTCCCGGGATGAACGCCGTCCACGCCAGGTTCACCCCGGTGGGGGCGAAGATCCGATCGGAGAAGATCGGGTTCTGTCCGTGTAGGAGCGCCCACGGCGTCCATCGCAGCGCCCATGCGTAGAAGACGGAGTCCCCGAGGAAGGGTCCCAGGCTCCGATGCCGAGGGTCCGGGAATACTGGCGCCGCCCAGAGGACGATCACGAGTGATTGGTAGAGGAGGTACGCGATCAGCGCGCGTACCCACGGGCGGAGCGCGCGGGCACTCGTCACGATCCGTTGCGCCGCTGGTGCGGCCGCGGCCCCCACCAGCTGCTCTTCGGCGATGGCCATCCGGCCGGAGGGTATCAAGGAGCTGATGACGGGATGGTTCGCTCATCGCCAGCCGAAGCCGACGTTCACGCGGGAGCGGCGCGTACGCGGCTCGAGCCCCCTCGTCTAGGCTGCCGCTGCGCGAGAGTGGCGGAACTGGCAGACGCGCCGGACTTAGGATCCGGTGGCCGAGAGGCCGTGGGAGTTCGAGTCTCCCCTCTCGCACTGCTGTGACCAGCGGAGACGGTCTCAGGCCATCGCTCGGCCTGCGGAAAAGCGACGATCTTGCTCACGGTGGAACGGCGCCGGATCCAACATGTTGGATGAGTCCGTGCGAGGGGGCGGTCGCTGCAAGGTTCGCTCGGTGACCGCACCCTCCCAGGATGAAAACAGACCCTCTTCCCCCCAACCCTCAGTCACCCAACCCCGGATCGACTGCGACGCGATCCGCTTAGGTCATGGGCAGCCGATCACTAGAGCAGCCGGGCCATCTGCTCCGGCTTCGTCGACACAGGCGTCGCTCCAGAGGCGGCCGACCTGCGTGCTCGCGACGAGCCTGATACGCCGGGCGGGGTTCGTGGGATGAAGTCCCGAACGGCGAAGGACGTCAGGAACTTCGGCGCGTGGCGTGCCTGCACCGCTTGCTCGAACGCATACGCGTACTTGATCAGCTTGGGCTCGCTCCAAGCCCTTCCCATGAAGGACACGCCGATCGGCAGCTCCCCCGTGTAGCCGGCCGGGACGGTGATGTGCGGGAAGCCGGCAACCGCCGCAGGCGAGGAGTCGGAGTTCAAGAAGTGATCTCCGTTGACGAGGTCGATCGTCCACGACGGTTGCCCGGTTGGCGCGAAGATCGCGTCGAGGTTGTTCGCCTTCATCACCGCGAGGATCCCCTCGCGTCGTGACAACCGCTTCGAAGTCTGGAGCGCCTCCAGGTACGCGGCATCCGTCAGGGGCCCGAAGGTCTCGGACAATTCGAATAGCTCTTGTCCGAACCAGGGCATCTCCTGATCCGCGTGCGAGGCGTTGAACTCGATCAGGTCCGCGAGCGTGCGCATCGTCGTTTGGCTGAGACCGGACAGATACGCGGCGACATCGTGCTTGAACTCGTACAGGAGCACCGTGAATTCTGGACCGAAGAGATCGGCCGCGTGCGGGATGTCGGCCGGGTCGACGACCGTGGCACCGAGAGAACCGAGTATCGGGATGACGCTCTCCACGACAGCATCGGACTCAGGGCTGAGGCCGAAGTTCCCCTCGCGCCAGATCCCGATCCGAGCACCGCGGAGACCGCCTGGGTCGAGGAACCGCCGGTAGTCGCGATGGAAGTGTCCGACGCTCGCCCTGGTGGCGTCGTCGAACGGGTCGACCCCCACGAGCGCTCCCAACAACGTCGCCGCGTCCGCAACGGTTCGGCAGATCGGCCCGGTCACATCCTGGCTGTGGGCGATCGGGACCACTCCCGATCGGCTCGTGAGGCCGAGTGTCGGCTTTATCCCGACGACCCCACACGTCGTGGCTGGGGAGACGATCGATCCGTCGGTCTCCGTCCCGATCGTGCCGGCGGCGAAGTTCGCGGCGACGGCCGCCGCCGATCCCGCGCTCGATCCGGACGCGTTGTGATCGAGGACGTACGGCATCAGGCATTGGCCAGCTCGACCGCTCCAACCGCTCGAGGATTGGAACGAACGGAAGTTCGCCCACTCCGAGAGATTAGCCTTGCCCATGACCACGGCGCCCGCCTCCCGGAGATCCCCTGCGATGCCCGCGTCCCGCGGAACCCTCGATCCCAATAGCGCGAGCGACCCGGCGGTCGTCTCCATCTTGTCCGCCGTTGCGACGTTGTCCTTCACGATGATCGGGATGCCGTGGAGCGGGCCGCGAACGTGGCCGGCCCGACGCTCGTCGTCGAGTGCCGCCGCGATCGCCTCGGCGTCCGGGTTGAGCTGGATGACGGAATTCAAGGTTGGCCCGGAGAAATCCTTGCGCTCGATCCGCCCGATGTACGCGCGTGTCAGCCCAAGGGACGTGGTCTCGCCCGAGCTCATCGCTGCTTGCAGCTCGGCGATCGTCGCTTCGTTCCATCTGAAGGAGTCATCCGACGCCGTCGTGGCGGCCGCAGCGTGGGGCGCACCGGCGATGCCGAGCCCGGGAACCGCCGACACTGCAGCGCCGGCCACCGCCGAATACTTGAGGAAGCTCCGTCGGTCGATGCCATCACGCGGAGCACGTCGGTCGTCCATCGCCCTCCCCCTCTCGCCGGACCCGCCGCGTGGCTCCGAAAGGGCGGGACGAGAAGCCGGCGGGCGATGGCCGTCGCACACATCCGTGCGCCGGGGGAACGGCTCCAAGACCAGACCCTCACCTCACGGCGTAGGTCGGATTTCATCCTCACACATCCCCCGTATCGCACGCAAACCATGCTCGGCGCGGGGTAGTGGGTCAGTTTGGCTCCGTCGGGCTAACGGTTGTCATCCGTACCATCGGGACAGTTTCGATCGGCCCTGCGGCGGCTCAGCCGATCCGCTCGGGACACGGATCTCGGAGTCGCCAACGGTACGCGAGGTGATGCGCGCGTACCGGCGGGCCGCGCGATCGTCCAGTTCGCTGCTCAGCGCGGGCAGCCGCAGTTAGCGACCCAGATCGTCCGGCTCCCCGGATCCGCCGTGATGCTGCCCGCGTACGCGGGGTCGGGGATGGGGATCGTCGTCTTGTGGAGAGTGTTCAGATCGACTTGGTAGACGTCGGCCCCCGCCGCGATCCAGATCGAGCCGAACGCGATCGTTGCCTGGACGGGATTGCCGCCCAACCCGATCGGCTGGCCGGGCTCGCCGGTCTTGGGATCGAGGGGCGTGAGTGTCGACCCCTGAGGATCCAGGACCCACACGGTGTCGGTCGTCGGCGCGGCGACGCTCACGATGAGGCCGTGCTCGGGAAGTTCGAGCACGCGGCTCTCGCGGCCTCTGCGTGGATCGAACTGCACGATCCTGCCGTGGTCGCAGTCGCAGATCCAGACGTACCCGGCCTCCGGCACCAAGGCGCCGGCCGCGGTCGCACTCGTTTGCCATACCTTGACGTCCTGCACGTGGGTGGGATCGACCCGTGCAAGGACACCGCCCTCCGTGACGGTCCAGAGCGAGCCGTCGCCGGTCGCCATCGACCGCACGGGGCCCGGGACGTCGACCCGCGCCACCACACTGCCGCTCACCAGGTCGACCTTCTCGATCGTGCTCGTGTCATCTGTCTTGGGCGTGGAAGCCCAACCGAAGCCCAGCCCGAACGTGCCGTTCTCGATCTCGGACTCCAGTCGGAGCGGGATGCGCACCGCTCCCGTCACTGGGTCACGGCCCACCACCTGGGTGGCCGTCGCCTGCCAGATCGTGCCGTTCTGGTCCCACAACGAGCCCTGGTGGTGGTGGCTGTAGTAGCCGTCGGCGATCGTCTCCGTGATCCGACCGGTCGTCGGATCGATCTTGATCATCGTGATCGTCGCGGCTCTGCCCGAGGACGCGACGACCACCGTGGCGACGATGGCGGCGACTAGGATCAGAGCTCCGACTGCCACCAGCCACCTCCGCCGTCGACCAGCACGTTCGTCTGACGCGATCGCGGCGCGCGCGTCCGCGGCTTCCTCGGGATCCATCGGCCCGGGGACCGATCGCTCGTCGACGTCCTGCAACGCGAACAGGGGCCACGTCCCGGGGACGCCCCGTAATTCGTGGACGCCGGCGTCCCGGAAGCGGAACGGCGCCCCGACGGTCAGGTCCTTCACCGTGCCGGTGACGAGGACCTGACTCGCTCCCGCGATCGACATCACGCGGGCGCCCGCGTGGACCCCAACCCCGCCGACGTGCCCGTCGATCGTCTCGATCTCGCCCGTGTGCACACCCGCGCGGACCTCGATCCCGAGCAAGCGGACGTCCTCGACGATCCCCTCGGCAGCGCGCACCGCGTGCGCGGGCTCGGCGAATGTGGCGAGGAACCCGTCGCCCGTGAAGCTCTCCTCCCGGCCGCCCTCGGCCTTCAACCGGCCGCGGACCACGTTCCCGAAGCGGCTCAGAAGGCCGTGCCACCGCGCGTCGCCCATCTCAGAGGCCACCGAGGTCGAACCCACGATGTCGAGGAAGAGTACGGTCGCGAGACGACGCCCGCCCCGACGTCGCGGCATGGGTTGAGTATGCCTGGTGGGCAAGGGACGCGCTACCCATCCACGACCGCGGGCATGGAACACGCCAGACAACACAGGACGAACGTGGAACCCGGATCAGTGGGTGGCGGGAGCAACGTTTGGATCCGGTGGCCGAGAGGCCGTGGGAGTTCGATCTCCCTCCCGCACTGCGCACTGCCCCGTCGACCTCCGCATCGCGTCCTTGCGCTGGCCCTGCGCACCGGTCCACGATTCGCGTGTGAACCGACCCAAGACCACGTACGCCTGGAGTGACGGCACGGCGATCGCATACCAGGTCGTCGGGGCGTCAGGACCTGATCTCCTGTTCGTTCCGGGGTCCGTGACTCACCTCGAAGTGCAGTGGGAAGAGCCCCGGGTGAGGCGGTTCTTCAACCGCTTGGCGAGCTTCTCACGGCTCATCCTTATGGACCCCCGCGGTCTCGGGCTATCGGATCGACTGACCGAGGTCCCGACGGTGGACGAGCGAGTCGCGGATCTGCTGTCCGTACTCGACGCGACGGAAACCCAACGGGCAACGCTGTTCGGGAACGCCGACACCGGGCCTGCGTGCATCGCCGCCGCCGCCCTTCACCCCGATCGCGTCGATGGGTTGATCTTGCTCGGGACCTACGCCAAGGGAGGCTGGGACGAGGACTATCCCATCGGGTGGACGACCGAGGAGTGGGAAGAGTTCCGGACGCGGGTGAAAGAGGGATGGGGAACGTCGGACTCCGTCGAGACGGTCGCGCCCTCGCTCGCGCACGACGAGGCCTTCCGGCAGTGGTACGCAACGTTGGCCCGCCTCGGGGCGAGCCCTCGAGCAGTCCTGCTCCTGGGTGAGATGTCGCGCGCTGTTGACGTGCGCCCGCTGCTCTCCCGGATCGCTGCTCCGACACTCGTGATGCATCGAACGGGCGACGGATTGAACTCCGTCGAGGCTGGTCGATACCTCGCAGAGCGGATCCCCGGGGCCAGATGGCTCGAGATGCCGGGTGACGACTTCGCGTTGTGGTCTGGCGATCTCGACGCGCTGGCCGGCGAGGTGGAAGAGTTCCTCACCGGACATCGGGGCGCAGCCGAACCAACGCACGTCGTCGCAACCGTCATGTTTCACCGACGTCGTCGGTTCGACCGAACGGGCTGTCGCGCTCGGAAACCGGGCGTGGGCCGATCTCCTCGAGGTGCACGACGCGCGCGTGCGAACCGAGCTGCACCGCTTCGGCGGTCGAGAGATCGATACCGCAGGTGATGGGTTCCTCGCGTCCTTCGACTCCGCCGCGGTGGCGATCAAGTGCGCGGAGACGGTGATGCGATCCACGCGCGAGATCGGGGTCGACCTCCGCATCGGGGTACACACCGGTGAGTGCGAGGTCGTCGGCGACAAGCTCCGGGGGATCGCCGTTCACATCGGCGCACGGGTCGCGTCGCAGGCCGGTGCCGGAGAGATCCTCGTGTCGCAGACGGTGAAGGACATCACAGCTGGTTCTGGTTTGACATTCGACGACGCGGGCGAGCACGAACTGAAGGGTGTCCCTGACCGCTGGCATCTTTACCGAGTGATCCAGCGGTGACGAGCCAGCCCACTGATCGTCTTGCTTGGGAGTTCGAATCCGCCGCCTCGCACGGCGTCTATCGTGCTTCGTCTTACGTGAGACCGGGTCTAGCTGGGATCCGTCACCAGGGTTAGCCTCCGCCCATGCGATTCCTCGTCCTCGGACCTCTCGAGGTCGCCCAGGCAGGCGGGGAGCCGTTAGCGATCGCCGGATCGAAGGAACGAACGATCCTCGCCTGCCTCGTCGCACGAGCGGGTCGGGTCGTGTCCGTCGACGATCTGATCGAGGAACTTTGGGGCGACCACCCACCTCGGACGCCCGAGAAGACCCTCATCACGTACGTTTCACGACTTCGTCGCGACCTCCAGTCCCGTCGGTCTGCCGGCTCGAACGTGGACGTCATCGTCTTCCGCGCGGACGGCTACACGCTCGAGAGCGACGGTCACGAGATCGACGCGGTCAGCTTCGAGCAGCTCGCGGTCGAAGGTCACCGACTCCTCGCTACGGGGCGCACCGGTGAAGCCGATCCGGTTCTCCAAGAGGCGCTCGGACTGTGGCGAGGCCCCGCCTACCAGGGCTACCGGTACACGGGCTTCGGCGCGGCCGAAGGCGATCGACTCGACGAGCTTCGACGAACGGCCACCGAAGACCTCATCGACTCGAGGCTCGCCGGTGCGGATCCGGGCCAGCTCATCCCCGACCTCGAGGCGATGGTCCGAGAGGAGCCGATGCGCGAGCGGCGGTGGGGCCAGTTGATGGTCGCGCTCTACCGAGCCGGGCGTCAGGTCGAGGCACTCCAAGCCTTCGCGCGCGCCCGAGAGGTGCTGGTCGGCGAGTTGGGGATCGAGCCGGGCCCCGAGCTGCAACGACTCCAAGCGGCGATCCTCTCCCACGATCCCGAGCTCGAGCGTGGTCGGCCGGATGCGGAGCCTGTGCGTCCAACCGATGTGTGCCCCTACAAGGGACTCGCACGGTTCGAGACGGTCGATGCGGACTTCTTCTTCGGTCGGGAGCAAGTGGTCGCAGAGGCGATCGGTCACGTCGTCGGGGGAAGGTTCCTCGCGCTCGTCGGACCCTCGGGGAGTGGGAAGTCCTCCCTGCTGCGTGCGGGACTCATGCATGCACTCGGATCGGGGGCACTTCCGGGCGGCGATCGGTGGGCCTACTCCGTGATCCGACCGGGCAACCGTCCGCTCGATGCTCTGGGTGATGCGCTGAGTGAGCGGCGGGAGCACTCGATGCTGGCCGTCGACCAGTTCGAAGAGGTGTTCACGGCGTGCTCCGACGTTGGTGAGCGGACCGCGTTCCTCGACGCCATCACGGATGCGGCTGGAGCGCCCGACGGCGCCACCACGATCGTCATCGCGATGCGAGCGGACTTCTACGGGCGGTGTGCTGAGCACCGCGGGCTCGCATCGTTGCTGGCCTCCCACCAGATCCTGGTCGGGCCGATGGATGCGGACGAGCTACGGAGAGCGATCGAGCTGCCGGCGCGACGAGCCGACCTGACCGTTGAGGAGCAGCTCACCGATTCACTCGTATCGGACACCGTGGGCCAGCCGGGTGGCCTGCCCCTCCTCTCGACGGCACTCCTCGAGCTCTGGACCCACCGCCGGGATCGGACCCTTCATCTCGACGACTACCTGCGTGCCGGCGGGGTGCAGGGGGCCGTCGCACGGTTGGCGGAGGAAGCCTTCGGCCGGCTCGATGCCGACGGGGAGGCGGCGGCCAAGCGCATCTTGCTTCGCTTGGCGGCGCCGGGCGAAGGGGCGGAGGTGGTCCGACGTCGCGCGCCACTCTCGGAGTTCGACCTGGACCGCGACGCCGACGCGTCGCGCGCGATGGCGGTCTTCACCGACGCGCGCCTCGTCACCGTCGCAGAAGGGACGGCCGAGGTCGCCCACGAGGCGTTGCTCCATGAATGGCCGCGGCTTCGGACCTGGCTCGAGGACGACGCGGAGGGACGCAAGCTCCATCGTCACGTCACGGAGTCGTCGCACACGTGGGACGAGGGGGGGCGTGACCCCGCCGATCTCTACCGTGGCGCTCGATCGACGGCTGCGTGGGAGTGGGCCGAACCCCATGAGGCGGATCTGAACGACCTCGAACGGGAGTTCCTCCGAGCGAGCCGCACCGCGTCACAGGGCGAGGCCGTTCGCGCGCGTCGAACGAACCGGCGGCTGCGCGGGCTTCTCGTCGGCGTCGCGGTGCTGCTCGCGGCGTCGCTCGTGATCGGCGATCTGGCGCTCACTCAACGAGATCGAGCGACCGGCGCGCTGACGCTCGCGGACGCCGGACGCCTGGCCTCCCGTTCGCGTCTCGAAGCCGATCCGCAGCTGGCTCTGTTGATGGCGAGGGAAGCCGTGAACATCGACGACTCGCCGGAGACACGGAGTGCACTGTTCGCGGCGATGGAACGGACGCCGGCGATCACCGACCGGATGTATGCCCCCGGTGGCCCTTCACCCGTCGGGGACGAGACCCAGTGGATCGCGCTGGCTTCCAACGGGAGCACGCTCGCCATCGGCGACGCAGGAACGACGGTCGAGTTCTTCGATTCGGCGAAGCAGGTGCCCATCGGCGCGGTCGACGTGGGAGCCGGAACCGAACGCGCGGCGTTCAGCCCGGATGGGAAGACGCTCGCTGTCGTGACGTCCGACGGCGACCTCCTACCGGTCGACGTCGCAACCCGAACCGTACGCGATCG
>Ga0307302_10000163_pt1 | contig 29049 bp, 29 predicted proteins | sample ER_DNA_183_FD_194490 | JGI IMG/M metagenome (GOLD analysis project Ga0307302, IMG submission 194490) | Bulk soil microbial communities from the East River watershed near Crested Butte, Colorado, United States - ER_DNA_183 | ecosystem: Environmental > Terrestrial > Soil > Floodplain | place...
GTCGTCGGCACGTCCTGGTAGTCGCAAAGGATCCGCAAGGCTCGAGCTTCGTCTCGAGTCTCAGAAGGGGCGGCCCTCGGGCCGCCCCTTCCCGTTTCCCCCAGACGGCCGACGCAGAAGCTCAAGCATGGTCCTTGGGCAGCCGACCATAAGGGGGATGATCGGTCAATCTCCCAAGCGCACGCGCCGTCTCCGGATCAGGCTCCGTCGTCTCCATGAGCAGGAAGGGTTCTCTCTCGTCGAGGCGATGGCGGCGATCACGGTTTTGGCGATCGGGATCTTCGGCGCGGCCCAGGCGATGACGATCGGGTTGAGCACGACCGGCCTCTCTCGGCAGCGCCTCGCCGCTCGTGCCGCTCTCGATCAACAGATGGAGGAGGCCCGGGCGCTGAACTACGACAACCTGGTCTTGTCGGACCCTGATCCCGGGCTCACGCACTCGACCGACTCGGCCGACCCCGACTACTGGGTGAACACGGCTGCCCAGACCTACGATCCCGATGGGACCGGCCCGCTTCCGGCCGAACCTCTCGTACGGGTCGCGGGCGCGTCCCCGGCGCTGCAGCACTACCAGAACCCCTTCGTGGTTGGGAGCACGACATACACCGTCTATCGCTATGTCACATGGGTCGACTCGGCGACCGATGGCACGGGAGCGGCGGATGCGGCCGACGGGAACGGCGACGGGATAAGCGACGCGAACGGGCACGATCAGAAGCGTGTCACAGTCGTCGTCACGTGGACCGACCAGTTCGGGCGCACGCCGGTCAGCCAGAGCCAGTCGTCTCTCTTCACAGATGGGAAGATCGTCTACCGGGCGCCCACCCTGAACGTGCCGCCGGCGGTCAGCTGCCCGAACGCAACCGTGTCCGGCAAGACGGCGAACTTCACCTCGGCAGCGTCGGATCCTGACGGCTCGATCGCGAGCATCAGTTGGACCTTCAAGGATTCGACGGGGACCGTGTTGGGTACCGCCACCGGGACAACGGCTACCTACACGTTCCCCGCGTTCAGCACGACCTACACGGTCGTGAACACGGTCGTGGACAACGGCGGCGGTAGCGCGACGAACACCGCACTCAACTGCACCGTCACGACCGGCGGGGACCCGGTTGCGGGGAACGGCGGACCGAACGCCGGGACGATCACGATCGCGGACGACGCGACCTACACCAACACGACGATCGTGACCCTCAACATCGCCAAGGCGTCGGGGCCTGCACCCTCCCAGATGCGATTCTCGAACGACGGATCGACGTGGGGAGCGCTCGTAGCGTTCGGCACAACCGCGAGCTGGACCCTCACGACCGGTGATGGCACCAAGACGGTCTATGCCCGCTTCTACGACTCGACGGGAACGCTCTACAGCGCGCAGATGACCGACACGGTCATCCTCGACACGACGGCTCCTGGTTCTCCGACCAGCCTGTACGTTTCCGCGTCGTCCACCTCGGGCTCCAACAAGAACCTGACCCTCTCGTGGACCGCCCCCACCGGGGTGACCGACCTGGGCGGTTATCGGCTCTACCGCCGCATCATCACCTCCAGCGGTGCGTTCAGCCTCGTGTGTGACACGTCGAGCATTTCATGCAGCGACACCCACAAGAAGACCGACTCCTACGAGTACTACGTGATCGCCTATGACCTCGCTGGTAACCAGAGCGCGCAGAGCAACCACATCACCGGGTGACGGCCAGTCGGGGTTCACCCTCGTGGAGCTGCTGGTCACGATGCTGGTGATGGGGGTTGTAGCGACCGCAGTGATGGCGGTAGCCATGCGCACATTCACCACCACTGCCACGATCACGAATCGACGCGACGTGTTGACCGATGGCAGGACGGCGCTCGACAGGCTCTCGAAGGAGCTCCGTCAAGGCGAATCGATCGATCAGACCGTGAGCGACGCATCGACCATCTCGTTCTCGGGATACATCGACGGCGACCCCGCGACGATCGTATGGCAGGTCACAGGCAGTTCCGCCCCGTACACCCTCGAAGAGTCGCGGCTCGGAGGAGCCAACCCGGTCCCGATCGTGTCGTCGCTGTCGGACAACGACGTGTTCACGTATACGACGCACGGGATCGTGGTCGATCAGGTGACCATCCGTCTGTCGCTCCAGACCACGACGACGACCGTCGTCATCAGTACCGACGTCCAGCTTCGGAACGCCCAAGACGATTCCTAGGAGAGAGACGACGATGATGGCCACCTTGATCCGACGCCTCCATCGCGAGGAAGAGGGGTACTCGCTCGTGATCGCGATCCTCTTGCTCTCCATCATGATGGTGCTCCTGGCGGTGGCCCTGGACGCGGGGAACGCATCCCTCCGTCAGTCGAGCCGGTCCCTGGAATGGAGCAAGGCTCTGACGGTCGCCGAAGCCGGCCTCGACGATTCCGTGACGCGGCTCGGAGAGAGCCGCTCGGCAGCGAACCCGTGCAGCATCTCGACGTCGACGGTATGCACCGGTGGCGGCGGGGAGTACCAGGTCGGCTGGACGCAGAGTGGGGGCACGATCGTGGTCACGTCGCTCGGCTACTACCCGACGAAGACGGCGGCCAGGTTCACGCGCGAGATCCAGGCGACGTACGAGCCGGTCCCCACGTTCAGGTACGCGATCTTTTCCCAGACCGCGCTCGACATCAAGAATAGCGCCACGATCACGGGCGACATCTACTCGGACGGGAACGTGTCGGTCGGGCAGAACGCCACGATCTGTGGCAGCATCACCTCCTCGTCAGGTGGCGTGTCCGTCGCGAACAATGGCCAGATCCTGACGTCGAACGCCAGCTACGGCTGCTCGGGAAAGACCGGTCGCGTCTGGACGGGGGGATCGACCGGGATCGCGGGCTCCTCGAACGTGTTGATCGAGGGTGACGCGATCGCAGGTGCACCCTCGACCACGACGTGCAGTGCCACGTCGAGCAGCTACGCGCTCACGAATCTCACGGTGGACGGCGCAGCGAAGGCCTGCGGCAAGATCTCTGGAGTGAGCGGAGCGACGTCCAACACCCAGGGCGTGACGACCGCCGCCCCCGCCCCCGTGACGTTCCCGACGTTCGTCTTCGATCCGAACAACTACCCAACCGCCGTGACCGACCCGCTCCACCTCCAATGCTATCCCTCGGCGGGGACGTGCGGCTCGAACCAGTCGAGCACAGCGGTTGGGGACTTCAACGCGTACGTCGCGGCGCACAAGACCTCGCTGACGGGGACGTTCGCGGTGTGGGAGAGCACTCCGCAGCCGATGTCGAACTCAACGTGTACGACCGCCTCCACGACGCAGATCTGTCTGGACGGGATCACGCTTGGCGGGGACCTCACGGTGGTGACGAACGCGCCGATCGACTTCGGGAACACCAGCACGGTCAGCACGACGTCGTCATCGGTGGCCGCCGACATGACGGTCGTGTCGACGTATCAGCCCGGGTCGGGGACCTCGTGCACGACGAACGGCGGCGACTGCAGTATCTACGGCCAGAACTCGGTGGAGTTCGACGCCGGGACGGTGTCCAACCCCGACGACGGCGTGGTGGGTTTGCTCTACACGACCGGCAAGATGGCCTTCAAGAACCACCCGGCGAGCCAACCTCCGGGTGAGGGGGCGCTGTACGCAGGAAGCATGGACCTCAAGAACGGCTACGACATCCTCTACAACTCGCGGGTCGAGCGCGTGCTCGGGTTCGGAACGACGTACGAACGGACCCTCTGGCAGGAGCTCAACGTCTAGCGTCCGGCATCCTCGACGATAGGGTTCGCACGTGGACTGGCTCCTCGCGATCGTGACGTTCTCGCTCGGTCTCGCCCTGGGGAGCTTCATGACGGTCGTCACGGCCCGCGTCCCCGCCGGCGAGTCGGTCGTCCAGCCGCGGTCCCGATGTCCCACCTGCGGCGTCGAGATCGCCAACCGGGATAACGTCCCGATCCTCGGATGGGCTCTGCTCCGAGGGCGCTGCCGGAACTGTGGCTCGCGGATCTCCGCGCGGTACCCGCTGCTCGAGCTCTCCACCGCGTTGCTCGTCTCGGGAGCCTTCCTCGTCTACGAGAGCGTCTGGGTCGCCGTCGCGATCGCGGCCCTCCTGATGTTGATGCCGGCGATCGCCCTGATCGACATCGAACACCGGATCATCCCGAACCGGGTGATGTATCCCTCGCTCGTCGCGTTCCCCGTCTACCTCGTCGTCGCGCGGCTGGCCGGAGCGCCGGTGGACCTCGTCCGCATGGTCGCCGGGTTCGCCTTGTTCGGGGGCGCCCTCTTCGTCGTCGCGCTCGTGTCACGGGGGATGGGGATGGGCGACGTGAAGCTGGCGTCGCTGATCGGTCTGGTGCTCGGTTCCCTCGGCTTGCGGTACGTCGGAGTCGCCGCCGGCGCAGCGATCGCTCTCGGGGGCGTGGGCGCCATCGTCGCCCTGCTGATCGGCCGAGGCCGGAAGGCGGCGATCCCGTTCGGGCCGTACCTGGCCGCGGGGGCGATCGTCGCCGCGTTCTGGGGGTCCCAGATCGCCGACTGGTACCTCCGGACGTTCGTCCGCGTCTGAATGCGTCCAGCGACCCCGAACAGGCGTTCGACCTGCGGAAATCATCTCTTCGGGATGTTTGACTTGCCCTGACCCCTGGTGTTTCGTGAGCCTGCTTTCGGGGCTACCTGAGCTTCGATGAACACTATGTGGCAGATGTGGCACCTGTGACACAGGTGCCACATCTAGCCTCGGAAGGTTCAGGCGAGAACGGGCTCGGATCGGAGAAAGGGCGGATGGCGATCGGCGACTCCAAGGCCTTCGTTCCCGGCGGAGGGTCGCTCCTCACCGTGGGCGAGGTTGCCGCCGCGATGCGCGTTTCGAACATGACCGTCTACCGGCTGATCAAGGCCGGAGAGCTCGCCGCGGTACGCGTCGGGCACAACTACCGGATCCGCGAGGGGGACGTCGAGCGCTTCCTGACGGAGCGCTCCGTCCACGTGGAAGGGGCTTGAGTGGCCAAGGGTCGGATCGGACTCGACATCGGGTCTACCGCCGTCCGCGCGGCTGAGCTCTCGGCCGGGACGCAGCCGACGGTGGTCCGTGCTGCGCAGGGCCCGTTGCCGCCCGGTGCGGTCGAGAACGGAGAGGTCCGCGATCCCCTTGCCGTGTCGGATGCCCTCCGGGAGCTCTGGAAACGGGGCGGCTTCAGCAGCGGCCAGGTGTGGCTCGGGGTCGGGAACCAGCGTGTGGTCGTCCGTGAGATCGCTCTGCCGTTCCTCCCGGAGAAGGAGCTGAAGGCTTCGCTCAGCCTCCAGGTGCAGGAGTTCATCCCGATGCCCGTGGATGAGGCCGTCCTGGACTACGACCCGATCGGGGAGTTCGAACAGGACGACCGGAAGATGCTGCGGATGCTCCTGGTCGCCGCGCAGCGCGCGATGGTTGATCAGGTCGTCCAGGCGGTGGCGGGTGCCGGGCTCGAGCCCATGGGGCTCGACCTGATCCCGTTCGCCCTCGTCCGCGCGGTCGGGACGCCCGATGTGTCGATGGACCTCGAGGAGGGCGGCGAAGAAGCGATCATCGACATCGGCGCCCACGTCACGAACATCGTCGTGCACGACCGGGGGGACACGAGGTTCGTCCGTATCCTGCCGAGCGGCGGCCGAGACGTGACCACCGCGATCGCGCGGGCTGCGGGCGTTGATGACGCCGTTGCGGAACGGCTCAAGCGGGGCGAGGAGATCGAGGGATCGGTCGAGGACCAGCCCGAAGCGACCGACGGATCCGAGGGAGCGACCGCTCCCGAGGCAGGGGCGGCGCCACGACCGCAGCAGGTGCGGCAGGTCGCGCTCCAGCGCGCCGCGGCGTTCGTCGACGAGGTCCGCTCGTCGCTCGAGTTCTACACGGCACAGGCTCGCGAGGCTCGGATCGCGCGGGTGCTGGTGACGGGTGGGGGCTCGAAGCTCGAGGGACTGATCGACCTGATGCGCCAACGCATCCCGGTCCCGGTCGATCCCGGACGCGTGTTCCAGCACGTGCCGTCCGAGCTCGAGGAATCCGAGGGAGCGATGGCTGCGGCGGAGCCGTTCTTCGCCGTGTCGGTCGGACTCGCGATCCCGGGGAGGGTCTGATGAGCCAGGTCAACCTCCTGCCTCCCGACATCCTCCAGGGACAGCGTTACCGGCGGTTGACGCTCACCGTCCTTGCGGCCGGCGCGCTCATCCTCGCGCTCATCATCATCTTCTTCCTCCTCCAGGTTGGCCGCCTCGGATCCGTCAACGGTGATATCGAGGCGAAGCAGAAGACGAACGCCCAGCTGCAGAGCCAGATCGACTCCTTGCAGAAGTACGACGATCTGCAGGTGCAGGCGCAGCAGGCGCAGAGCCAGCTGGATGCCGCCTATGCGGGCGAGGTCTCGTTCTCCGGGATGTTGATGGATCTGTCGCGGGTGATCCCGAGTGACGCATACCTGAGCACCTTCTCGGCGACGATCACCGGACCTCCTCCGGCGACGGGAGGAGCGGCGACCACCACCCCCTTGATCGGCACGATGACCACCGGCGGGGAGGCGATCGGGTTCGACTCGCTGAGCATCTGGCTGACGCGGCTGGAGTTGGTGCAAGGGTGGGTGAATCCGTGGATGCCGTCCATCGCGGCGGATACGACGGTCCCGAACGCCTACACCTTCACGACGAGTGTCGACCTGACCCAAGACGTCGAGACACCGCGCGGACGAGGCGAGGTGACGGCCGATGGATAACCGCCGCGCGCCGCTCTATGCGGGTCTGGCGGTCGCTGGGGTCGCCATCCTGATGGTGCTGCTGCTCGTCCTGCCGAAGATGAGTCAGGTCTCAACAGCGCAGAACGAGCTGGATCAGGCGCAGAGTGATCAGCAAACGCTCGAGTCCCGCAAGAGTGCGCTCGAGGACGCGAAGGCTGCCGCCCCGCAGGCCCGCAAGACGATCGCCGAGGTCCACAAGCGGATCCCGCCAACCGCCGATGAGCCGGGACTCATCTTGTTGCTGCAGAACGCCGCGATCAGTGCAGGGATCGATGTGTTGTCCCTGTCACCAGGTACCCCCGTGCTCGACACGACTTCTGGTCTCTCGAAGATCACCGTCGGCGTCAGCGCCACAGGCACGTACTTCGACGTGACGGACTTCATGTACCAGATCGAGACCCTGCCCAGGGCGGCGATCGTGACCAACCTGAGCCTCGCGCCCGGCGAGACGAGCCAGACAGGGGTGCCCCTGCTGACGCTCACCGCATCGATCCAGACTTACACGAGCGACACCAGCGCCGGACCGGGCTCCGAGCCCGGTCCGACGTCGGGGGGGACCGCGTAGCCATGCCGCTCTCCGATCGCGATAAGCGGACGCTGAGGATCGGCGGGGCCGTCGCCGGAGTCCTCATCGTGGGACTCGTTCTGTTCAACGTGCTCAGCGGAGGAGGCAGCACGGAGACCGCGCTTCCACCGACCACCGCGCGATCGGCGACTCCGACCGCCACCCCGACCGTCACGCCCACGACCACCCCGACACCTGTCGCGCAGTTCACGGGACGCGACCCGTTCTCGACCCCTCCGCAGTTCCTGGTAGCGACCGGCACCTCGGGGACGGGCTCCTCGAGCTCGGGTGGCTCCTCGAGCTCGAGCAGCTCTTCGGGGTCCGGCTCGTCGAGCTCGAGTTCGCCGCCGCCGACGCAGCCGGGCGGCGGATCGAGCGAGAACCTGGGCGGTCATACCGTGGTCCTGCTCGACACCTTCAGGGTGAGCGGGACCGATCGCGCGCAGGTGGAGATCGACGGTGTCGTCTACAACGTCGCCGTCGGTGAGCAGTTCGGACCGGGGAACCGGTTCGAGCTGCGCTCGGTCTCCGGGAACTGTGGAACGTTCGTGTTCGGCGATCAGTCGTTCACGCTCTGCATCACCCCGTCGAAGTAGACGCGGGGCGAAGCCCGGCGGCCCGCCCACGGGGGGAGCGGTCGCCGGTCGGCGGGGGCGGCCCCGCAAGGGCGCCGCCCCCGCACCCTTTGTATGCCCGCGGTTCCGAACCGCGTGTTCACTATCATCGAGCGCATGTTGCGCCTGCTCACCGCCGGGGAGTCCCACGGGAAGGAGCTCGTGGCGGTGCTCGAAGGGCTCCCCGCGGGGGTCCCCTTCTCATCCGAAGCGCTCTCCGAGGAGCTCGCCCGCAGACGCCATGGCTACGGCCGCGGCGGACGTCAGCGCCTCGAGGCGGACGCGTTCGAGGTCGTGGCCGGCGTCCGCCACGGTCTGACCCTGGGGTCCCCGATCGCCATCACGATCCCGAACGTGGAGTGGGACGCGAAGTACCGGGAGCTCATGGCCGTCGAAGGACCGGCGGATCCGTCGCAGCGCCTGACGCGCCCGCGACCGGGCCACGCCGACCTCGTGGGCACGATCAAGTACGCGTTCGACGACGTCCGCAACGTGCTGGAGCGCGCCAGCGCCCGCGAGACGGCCGCGAGGGTCGCGGCCGGCTCGTTCTGCAAGGCGTTCCTGCAGGGATTGGCGATCGAGGTGTTCTCGCACGTCGTGCAGATCGGGAAGGTGCGGAGCCGCTCGCGGAAGGTGCCGGTGCCGGAAGACCGCGGTTCCATCGATGCATCCGCCGTTCGCTGCGCGGACCCCGACACTTCCGAAGCCATGAAGGCGGAGATCGATCGTCTGCGCAAGGCGAAGGACACGGTCGGCGGTGTCTTCGAAGTCCTCGCGTACGGCGTCCCGCCCGGGCTCGGCTCGTACGTGCATTGGGATCGCAAGCTGGACGCGCGGCTCGCCGCGGCGCTGCTGTCGATCCAGTCCGTGAAGGGCGTCGAGGTCGGCGACGGGTTCGCGAGCGCGGCGCGTCCCGGGTCGAAGGCCCACGATGAGATCGTCGTGCGCGGCGGCCGGCTCGCGCGAGTCACCGCGAGAGCCGGCGGCATCGAGGGCGGCATGTCGACCGGCCAACCGATCCGGATGCGAGCCGCGATGAAGCCGTTCTCGACCGTTCCGCGCCCGCTCCGGACCGTGGACCTCGCGACGGGCGAACCCGCGGTCGCGATCAAGCAACGGACCGACGTCTGCGCGGTCCCGGCCGGCGGCGTCGTCGGCGAGGCGGTCGTCGCGTTCGTGCTGGCCGACGCGACGCTCGAGAAGTTCGGGGGGGACTCGCTCCCGGAGACGAGGGGGAACCTCGACCGGTACCTGGAGGCCCTCCCGTGATCGTCTACCTGGTTGGGATGCCCGGTTCGGGCAAGTCAACGGTCGGACGCGAGGTCGCGGGTCGTCTCGGTGTCCCGTTCGTCGACCTCGATGGCGAGATCGAGCGACGCCACGGCTCGACCGTCGCGGAGATCTTCTCGAGCGAAGGGGAGGCTGCCTTCCGGGCCCTGGAGGCGAGGGCGCTCGTCGAGGTATCGCGCAATGACCCCTCGGTGGTCGCCTGCGGCGGCGGCGTGGTCCTGGAGCCTGCGAACCGGATCGCGTTGCGGAACACCGGTACCTGCGTGTTCCTGGACGTCCCCCTCGATCTGCTGGAGGAGCGCGTCCGCCCGGCCGCCGAGCGTCCCCTGATCAGGGCGGAGGGTGATCTGGAGCGGTTGCTGGCCGAGCGCGGGGGGCTCTATCGAGAGTTCGCGGCACATGTCGTCGACGGCAGCGGCTCACCCGGAGAGGTGGCCGACGCGATCGTGGAGGAGCTCCGTTGGAGCGCGTGACCGTCCGGGTCCCCGGGCGTACCTACGAGGTAATCGTGGGTTCGGGCGTGCTCGACCGCACCGACGAACTGCTGCCGGCGTTCGCCGGCGCGACCCAGGGCTTCGTCGTGACCGATCGCACCGTGCACGACGCTTGGTTCCCAACCCTCGCGACTGCGCTGGATCGAGCCCGGCTCCACGCCGTGCCGCTCCTCGTCCCGGCCGGTGAGGAAGCGAAGACCCTCGACGTCTATCGCGCGCTCCTGCATCAGCTCGCGACGCAGGAAGCGCATCGAGACGACCCGGTCATCGCGCTGGGAGGTGGCTCGACCGGCGATCTGGCAGGGTTCGTCGCGTCCACCTACATGCGTGGCACCCCATTCGTGCAGGTGCCGACCACGCTCACGGCGCAGGTGGACGCGTCGATCGGCGGGAAGACCGCCGTGAACCTCCCGGAGGGCAAGAACCTGGTGGGGGCGTTCCATCAACCGTGCGTGGTCCTCAGCGAGATCTCGGCGCTGGCGTCCCTCCCGGATCGCGAGTTCCGCGCCGGACTGGGCGAGGTTGCGAAATACGCCCTGACGATCGACGTCGACCTGCTCGAGCAACTGGAGCGGGATCCCTCGCCGATCCTGGCTCGGGATCCGACCGCGCTCGAGCGAGTCGTCACCCGATGCGTTGTCGCGAAGGCAGGCGCCATCGCCGAGGACGAGCGCGACAGGGGTGGGCGCCTGATCCTCAACTACGGCCACACGCTCGGACATGCGTTGGAGCGACTCGATGCGTTCGCGGGTCGGACGCACGGGGAAGCGATCGCAGCAGGGATGGTGTTCGCCGCGCGGTTGAGCGAGGCGCGGGGGCTCGGTCCGGAAGGGCTCACGGCGCGGACGGTTCGGCTCCTCTCGTCCCTCGGTCTCGACCCGACCGGTCCGCTGCCTCCGGCCGGAGACATCCTCCACGCGTTCCAGATGGACAAGAAGTTCCATGACGGCGTCCGCTTCGTCCTGCTCGAGGACGCCGGTCGCCCACGGATCGTCGACCGCGTGCCCCCGGAAGAGGTTCGCCGCGTCCTCCACGAGATGGGAGCTCCCGTATGAACGTGCTCTATCTGTTCGGCCCCAGCATGGGAGCGCTCGGGCAGCGCGATCCCGACACCTACGGATCGCAGACGCTCGCCGAGATCATGGAGGAGGTGGATCGACGAGCCGGAGAGCTCGGCCACACGGTGGCGTGGAAGCAGTCCGATCACGAAGGCGATCTGATCGGCTGGCTGCTCTCGGCGCCCCGCGAAGGGGTGGACGCGGTGGTCCTCAACCCCGGCGCCCTCGCGCACCAGTCTTACGCACTCCGTGACGCCGTGGAGGCCTGCTCGTCGCCGGTGATCGAGGTGCACATGTCGAACATCTACGCACGCGAGTCGTTCCGCCAGACGTCGGTGATCTCGGCGGTGTGCCGGGCCACGATCGGGGGACTCGGGGCCGGTGGCTATCATCTCGCGCTGGAGGCGATGCCATGGATCACCAGCTGAGGAGACGCGCGCTCGCCGCGCGTCTCGACGACCTCGGGGTGGACGCGTTCCTCGTGACCGACCTCGCCAACACGCGATACCTGACGGGCTTCACGGGCTCCAACGGGCAGATCCTGATCGGCAGGTCGTTCGAGCTCTTCCTCACGGATGGGCGGTACGCGGAACAGGCTCGCCGCGAGGTGCCGGGCATCGACCGGTCCGCGTCCGACCGGTCGTACCGGGGCGCGGTCGCGGAACGGTGCGTGTCGACCCCGGTGGCGCGGCTCGGCGTCGAAGCCCATCGGATGACCTTGTCGGCCCACGCCGGTCTGGCCGAGGCGTTGGGGAGCGGCGTCGAGCTCGTCGCAACCGACGACGTGGTGGAGGCCGCGCGCCGCGTGAAGGACGACGAGGAGCGGGAGCTGATCCGGCGCGCGCAGGCGGCGACGGACGTCGCGTTCACCGGGATCTTGGACCGGTTCGCCCTCGGCGTCTCGGAGGGGTGGATCGCCCGGGAGCTCGAGCGCCTGATGCTCGAGGCCGGGGCCGACGGGCTCGCGTTCGATCCGATCGTGGCTTTCGGCGAGAACGCGGCCGAGCCCCATCACGAGCCCGGTCATCGTGTCCTCGAGGAGGGGGACGTGATCAAACTCGATCTCGGATCGCTCGTCGAGGGCTATCACGCCGACATGACCCGCACGATCGCGTTCGGTCAGCCCGCGGCCCAGGTGCAGAAGGTGCACGACATCGTTCGTCAGGCGCAACAGGCTGCGATCGACGTGGTGCGTGCGGGCGTGACCGGGGTCGAGGTCGATGCCGCGGCGCGGTCCGTCATCGCTGAGGCGGGCTACGGGGACAACTTCGTCCACGGCCTTGGTCACGGGGTCGGCCTCGAGATCCACGAGCAGCCGTGGCTCGGAACGACCCAGGAGAACGAGCTTCCCGAAGGCTCCGTGGTCACGATCGAACCCGGGATCTACCTCCCCGGGATCGGCGGAGTCCGGATCGAGGACATGGTGGAAGTCCGCGACGATGGCTGCGCGGTCGTCGGGATCTCCACGCGCGACCTGATCGAGCTGTGAGGGAGCCTGGGTGAGCGTATCCACGAACGACCTGAAGAACGGGATGACCCTCGACCTCGATGGAACACTGTTCCAGGTCGTCGAGTTCCAGCACGTGAAGCCCGGCAAGGGCGGCGCCTTCGTCCGCTCGAAGCTCCGCAACGTCAAGACCGGCGCCGTCGTCGAGAAGACCTTCAACGCCGGCGTGAAGGTCGGGCTCGCCATCGTCGAGCGCAAGTCGATGCAGTACCTGTACGCCGATGGCGGCGAGTACGTGTTCATGGACAAGGACACGTACGAACAGGTGCACGTGTCGGGCGAGGTCATGGGCGACGCCCCTCGTTACCTCGCCGAGTCGGGTGAGGCGCAGATCGCGATGCACCAGGGCGCGCCCATCGCCGTCGAGCTCCCCGCTTCGGTCGCCCTCGCGATCGTCCAAACCGATCCGGGAGCGAAGGGCGACACGAGGACGGGAGCGATGAAGCCCGCGAAGCTGGAAACGGGTGCCATCGTCCAGGTCCCCCTGTTCGTCGAGGAAGGGGAGCGCATCAAGGTGGACACGCGATCGGGCGAGTACCTCGAACGTGTGAAGGGTTGAGGTGGGGAGCCGCCGAGAGGCCCGACGGATCGCGATCGACGTCCTGTACCAAGCCGATGTGACCGGGCATGCGCCGGGGGCGGTGGTGGCCGGTTGGCACGAGGCCGGCCGTGACATCCCGACGTTCTCCCGTGAGCTGGTCGACGGCGTCGAAGCGCATCTCCCTTCGATCGACCTGCTCCTCGAGCGCGACGCGGAGGAGTGGAGCGTCGACCGGATGACCTCCCTCGACCGCACGATCCTGCGGGTCGCTGTCGAGGAATTGCTCTATCGAGAGGACGTTCCCCCGTCGGTCGCGATCAGCGAAGCCGTCGAGGCGGCGGCGGAGCTCTCCACCGACGAATCGAAACGGTTCGTGAACGGCATCCTGGGGCGCGTCGCGCGCGACGAAGCGTCGCGTGACGATAGTGGTGGTTCGTGAGGCTGGCCCGGTCGGTCAGGGAGCCGGCGGCTGCTCGGCCGGCTTGGGCGGTTCTGCCACCGCGGGCGGCGTCTGCGCCGGCGGGGGCGCCGATTCCTCGACGGCGCCCTCCCGCATCCCCTTCTTGAACTCACCTTGTGCGCGGCCGACGTTGCGAGCGATGTCGGGGATCTTCTTCGCCCCGAAGAGGACGGCGACCGCGATGATGCCGACGACGATCCATTCAGGTCCCATGGTTCTGGCGCACCTTTCGCGTTCGGGAAGCTCCCAGCCAGCATACGTCGGGCAGGACGATGCGAACAGGAAGCTTCCTCGTTGTCCGCCTGGCGGCCGGCCGGTATGCTCCGTCCAGCCGTTCATCCCCTTTAAGCCGGTCCCGCGAGGCCGGGAAGGGAGCGAGAAACTTGCACGACAACACGTCCGCCTCCCTGCTCGCTCGGGGAGGCGTTCCCTTCTGAGCGCCAAGGTCATGGAGCCCGACGACGTCCGGCGCGCCCTCACCCGGATCGCCCACGAGATCCTGGAGCGGGACAAGGGCGCCGCCGACGTGGTCCTCGTGGGGATCGCGGATCGCGGGGACGATCTGGCGCGGCGCCTCGCGGACGAGGTCCGTCGGATCGAGGGGCCCGTCGTCCCGGTTGGGGTCCTCGACATCACCTTCTACCGCGACGACATCGGGATGCGCGCGGACGCGCCCGAGGTCCACGAAACGAGGATCCCCTTCGACGTGTCGGGCAAGGTCGTCGTGCTGGTCGACGACGTGTTGTTCACCGGCCGGACGATCCGTTCCGCGATGGACGCGCTGATGGATCTCGGGCGCCCGCGCAAGATCCAGCTCGCCGTGCTCGTCGATCGCGGTCACCGCGAGCTGCCGATCCGGGCCGACTTCGTGGGGAAGAACGTGCCGACGGGTCGCGCCGATGACGTCCGGGTGCTCGTCGCCGAGCTCGATGGCGAAGACGCGGTCGTGGTCGAGGGAGCGCGGTGACGTGAACGAGCACCTGCTGTCGATGCACGATCTGAGCGCAACGGATGTGACGCGGATCCTCGACACGGCGGAGTCGTTCCGCGAGGTCGGGACGCGGGTGATCAAGAAGGTCCCGGCCCTCCGTGGCCGGACGGTCGTGAACTTCTTCCTGGAGAACTCCACCCGCACGAGGATCTCGTTCGAGCTGGCCGCGAAGCGGCTGTCCGCCGACGTCATCAACTTCAGCGCGGGGGGGTCGAGCGTCGCGAAGGGGGAGTCGCTCAAGGACACCGCGCTCACCTTGCAGGCGATGGGCGCAGACGCGATCGTGATCCGTCACTCCTCGAGCGGCTCGCCGCTCCAACTGACCAGGTGGGTGGATGCCCACGTCCTCAACGCCGGCGACGGAACGCACGAGCACCCGACCCAAGGCCTCCTGGATCTGTACACGATGCGCGAGAAGCTCGGTCGTCTCGAAGGGCTCCGAGTGGGGATCGTCGGGGACGTGCAGCACTCGCGGGTGGCCCGCTCGCTGAGCTTCGGGCTGGTGAAGATGGGCGCCGAGGTCACCCTGGTGGGGCCGCCGACGCTGATCCCACCGGAGGCGCCGATCTGGGGCGTGCAGGTCAGCTATGACATCGAGGGAGTGCTGCCCAAGCTCGACGTCTGCTACGTGCTTCGGGTCCAGCGGGAACGCCAGCGACTCGAGTACTTCCCCAGCGTGCGCGAGTACGCACGGCTGTTCGGCATCACGCGCGACCGGGTCGCCCTCATGCCGGAAGGCGGGCTCATCATGCATCCCGGCCCCATGAACCGTGGCGTCGAGATCGACTCCGACGTGGCCGACCTGCCCCGTTCCGTGATCGAGGAGCAGGTGACGAACGGCATCGCCGTCAGGATGGCGCTGCTGTTCCTGCTGCTCGGGGGCGGGAAGGGCGAGGCTTCGTGAACACGCGGTTCGTGTTCGAGGGCGGCCGGGTCGTCGACCCGGCGACCGGCGTCGACGACGTCCGGGACGTCATCGTCGCCGACGGCGTCATCGCGGGTCCGGACGCCGCCGAGGGCGCCGAGCGGATCGACGCCCGAGGGCTCGTGATCGCACCGGGCCTCGTCGACCTGCACACGCATCTGCGCGAGCCGGGGGAGGAGCACAAGGAGACGGTCGCGACCGGGACGCGCGCAGCGGCGGTCGGCGGCTACACGGCGGTTGCGGCGATGGCCAATACCCAACCCGTCGCGGACAACGCAGCGGTGATCCAGGCCGTCCGCGACCTGGCCGGGGCCGCCGGTCTCTGCGAGGTCCATCCGGTCGGAGCCATCACGAAAGGCCTCGAGGGTGAGCAGCTCGCGGAGATGGGCGAGATGGTGGAGGCCGGGGTTCGGGTGTTCTCCGACGACGGCCGTGCGATCCCGACGGCCCGGCTCCTGCGGAACGCGTTGCGCTACGTGAAGGCGTTCGGAGACGACGTCGTCCTCGCCGAGCACGCGGAAGACCCGTCGCTCGTCGAAGGTGGACACATGCACGAGGGCGCCGTGTCCGCCGCCCTCGGACTCGCGGGACGCCCCGCCGAAGCGGAGGAGATCGTGGTCGCGCGCGACCTGACGCTCGCTCGCGCAACCGGCGGTCGGATCCATCTGTGCCACCTGTCGAGCGGGAGGGGCGTCGAGCTCGTTCGCCGCGCGAAGTCCGAGGGCATCCGGGTGACCGCCGAGGTGACCCCGCACCACCTGACATTCACGGACGAGGATCTGCAGACGTACGACGCTAACCTGAAGATGAACCCGCCGCTCCGTTCGGCCGAGGACCGTGACGCCCTCCGCGACGGCCTCGCGGACGGGACGATCGATGCGGTCGCCACCGATCACGCTCCGCACGCGATCGAGGAGAAGGAGGCGGAGTTCGATCGGGCGCCTCCGGGGACGATCGGGCTCGAGACCGCGCTCGGCGTGATCATGACCGAGCTCGTGCATCCGGGTCTCCTTCCGCTGTCGCGGGCACTCGACGTGCTCTCGACGATCCCCGCGCGGATCTTGGGCGCGACCGATCACGGTGGCCCGATCGAACCCGGGCGACCGGCGAACCTGGTGGTGTTCGATCCTGATCATGAGTGGGTCGTCGAGGCTCCGTTCGCGTCGAAGGGCCGCAACAGCGCGTTCCTCGGTCGCCGGCTGCGCGGTCGTGTCTCCCACACGGTCTACCGCGGCGCGCTGGTCGTGGCGGAGGGGAAGCCGACGAGATGACGCCCGGTCGCCGCCCCACGCTACTCGCGCTGGAGGACGGCTCGGTGTTCCGAGGGACGGGGTTCGGAGCATCCGGCGAGGCGTTCGGCGAGGCCGTCTTCAACACGAGCATGACGGGATATCAGGAGGTCCTGACGGACCCGTCCTACGCGGGGCAGATCGTCACGATGACGTCCCCGCACCAAGGGAACTACGGCATGAACGCCGACGACGCGGAGAGCGGGCGCATCCAGGTGGCCGGGTTCGTCGCGCGTGAGGTCGCCCGCCGCGCGAGCTCCTGGCGCGCGAGCGGCTCGTTGTCCGACGCCCTGGAGGACGCCGCGGTCCCGGGGATCGAAGGGGTCGACACGCGCAGGCTGACCCTTCGGATCAGGGAACAGGGCTCGATGCGTGCGGCGATCTCGTCCGAGGATCTCGACGCGGTGTCGCTCGTCGAACGGGTCCGCTCGTCTCCCGGGATGGCCGGCGCGGATCTGGCGAAGACCGTCTCCACCGCGTCGCCGTTCGACGCGGAGGTCGTCACCGGGCCGCCGTCGACCCACCGCGGCCGGATCTTCCGCGTGGCCGCCTACGACTTCGGTTTGAAGCGCACGATCCTGCAGCTCTTGGCGGACCACGGCATCGGATGCACGGTGTACGCGGCCGAGACCCCGCCGGCGACGATCGCCCGGGGTCGTTTCGATGGGGTGTTCCTGTCGAACGGCCCTGGGGATCCGTCGGCGACCGTCTACGGGATCGAGGCGGCCCGCGAGCTGCTCGGCACGATCCCGATCTTCGGGATCTGCTTAGGGCATCAGCTGCTCGGGCTGGCGCTCGGCGGTGCCACGTACAAGATGAAGTTCGGGCATCGCGGCGTGAACCAGCCGGTCAAGAACCTCGCGACGGGGGCGGTCGAGATCACGAGTCACAACCACGGCTTCGCTGTCGATCCGGAAGGATGGGCGAAGGACGGCGACGGCCGCGCGCTCACCGACCATGGGCGAGTCGAGCTCTCGCACCGGAACCTCAACGACGGCACCCTCGAGGGGCTCCGCTGTCTCGACGTGCCCGCGTCGAGCGTGCAATACCACCCGGAGGGAGCGCCGGGCCCCCACGATTCGCGGTACCTCTTCGATGCGTTCCGCGCGTTGATGGAGGCCGGGACCTGATGCCCCGGCGCACCGACATCCGGAAGATCATCGTGATCGGCTCGGGGCCGATCGTGATCGGCCAAGCGTGCGAGTTCGACTACTCGGGGACGCAGGCGTGCACGGTGCTCCGGCGCGAGGGGTTCGAGGTGTGCCTGGTCAACCCGAACCCCGCGACGATCATGACCGACCCCGAGTTCGCCGACCGCACGTATATCGAGCCGCTCACACCCGCTTCCGTCCTGCAGATCCTCGAGCGAGAGCGGCCCGACGCGCTGCTGCCGACGCTCGGCGGCCAGACCGGTCTGAACGTGAGCGTCGCGCTGGCGGAGTCCGGCGACCTGGGGCGGCTGGGCGTCAGGATGCTCGGCGCGTCGCTCGAGGCGATCCACAAGGCGGAGGATCGCAGCGGGTTCCAACGCGCGATGGTCGAGGCCGGTCTCGATGTCCCGCGGTCGGGCATCGCGCGGTCGGTCGAGGAGGCCGTGTCGCTGGGCACGGCGCTCGGGTTCCCCGTGATCGTCCGGCCGTCGTTCACGTTGGGTGGAGGGGGGAGCGGGTTCGCCGACGATCGGGCCGAGCTCGCCGACGTCGCGGCTCGGTCGCTGGCGGCGAGCCCCGTCAGCGAGGTGCTGATCGAAGAGTCGATCGCAGGGTGGAAGGAATTCGAGCTCGAGGTGATGCGCGACGGCGCCGACAACGCCGTGATCGTCTGCTCGATCGAGAACCTCGATCCCATGGGCGTGCACACCGGCGACTCGATCACGGTCGCGCCCCAGCAGACCCTCAGCGACCGCGAATATCAGCGCATGCGCGATACCGCGATCGCGGTGCTCCGGGTGATCGGCGTGGAGACGGGTGGGTCCAACGTGCAGTTCGCCGTCGATCCGTCGACCGGCCGGCAGGTCCTGATCGAGATGAACCCGCGCGTCTCGCGCTCGAGCGCGCTCGCGTCCAAAGCCACGGGGTTCCCGATCGCGAAGATCGCGGCGCTCGTCGCCGTCGGGTACCGGCTCGACGAGATCACGAACGACATCACCGGCGAGACACCGGCTGCGTTCGAACCGACGTTGGACTACGTCGTGGTGAAGATCCCTCGCTTCGCGTTCGAGAAGTTCCCCGCCGCCGATACCGCGCTCGGCTCGACGATGCGTTCCGTCGGCGAGGTCATGGCGATCGGGAGCACGTTCAAAGAGGCGCTCGGCAAAGCCTGGCGAGGGCTGGAGCGACCGGCATCGGACCGAACGTGGGGGGGCGCAGATCTCGCCTCCTTGACCGCACCGGGCGATCCGTCGATGGCCGACGTCGCCCGGCCCTCCGAGCACCGACTGCACCTGGTCGCCGCGCGGCTCGCATCGGGCGAAACGATCGAAGCCGTCGCAGCCGCCTCGCGGATCGACCCCTGGTTCGTCGATCAGATCGCACAGGTGGTCGAGGGCGCGCGCGAGCTCATCGGGAGACCGCTCGAGGAGATCCAGACCGACGAGCTCCGGCACGCGAAGCGGTTGGGGCTGTCGGATGAACGTATCGGGGAACTCACGGATCGCTCCGCCGGAGCCGTCCGGGCGCGCCGCGAGGCCCTCGGCGTGATCCCGGTGTTCAAGACGGTCGACACCTGCGCGGGCGAGTTCGCCGCTCGCACGCCGTACCACTACTCCACCTATCAAGAGGAGACCGAGACCGTCGAGGCGGACCAACCCCGGGTCGTGATCCTCGGCGCCGGCCCGAACCGGATCGGGCAGGGGATCGAGTTCGACTACGCCTGCGTCCATGCGGCGTTCGCGCTCGAGGAAGCCGGGTTCGCCTCCGTGATGATCAACTCGAATCCCGAGACGGTCTCCACCGACTACGACACGGCCAGTCGTCTCTACTTCGAACCCCTTGCGGCAGAGGATGTCCTGGCCGTTTGTCGGGCGGAGCGACCCGTGGGGGTGATCGCGCAGCTCGGTGGCCAGACGCCGCTCGAGCTCGCGCGAACGCTCCGTGACGAGGGCGTGCCGATCGTGGGAACGTCGCCGGAGGCGATCGACCTGGCCGAGGATCGCGGTCGTTTCGCGGCGCTCTTGCAGGAGCTCGAGATCCCGGCACCGCCCCACGGCGAGGCACGGACCATGTCGGAGGCTCGCGACGTCGCCGCGCGGATCGGGTACCCGGTCGTGGTCCGCCCGAGCTACGTGCTCGGGGGCCGAGCGATGGAGATCGTCTACGACGACGAAGAGCTCGAGCGCTTCGTTGGGATGGCCGCCGAGGCGTCGCCCGAGCATCCGGTCCTGATCGACCGCTTCCTCGAAGGCGCGATCGAGGTGGACGTCGATGCCGTGTGCGACGGGGAGGGGGACGTCTTCATCGGCGCGGTGATGGAGCACATCGAAGAGGCCGGCGTCCATTCGGGAGACTCGTCATGCCAGATCCCGCCAGCGACCCTGAGCGACGACGAGCTCGATCTCATCGAGGACATCACTTCCCGGATCGCCCGACGTCTCGGTGTGATCGGCCTCCTGAACCTGCAGTTGGCAGTCAAGGACGAGCGGATCTGGGTGCTCGAGGCGAACCCGCGCGCCTCTCGCACCGTTCCCTTCGTGGGGAAGGTGATCGGGGTATCGCTCGCGCGCGTCGCGACGTTCGTGCTCGTGGGCCGAACGATAGCTGACATGCGCGCGGACGGGATCGTGCCTGCGGATCGGTACCACTACCGGCATCTCCCATCGACCAGCGTCAAGGCCGCCGTCCTTCCCTTCGGCCGGTTCCCGGGCGTCGACACGATCCTTGGACCGGAGATGCGATCGACCGGCGAGGTGATGGGGATCGACGTCGACTCCGGGATGGCCCTCGCGAAGGCGATGGTGGCGGCCGGCCACGCCCTTCCCACTACGGGAACCGTGTTCGTGAGCGTCGCGAACCGCGACAAGCGCTCGATCGTGTTCCCCGCGAAGCGACTGGCGGATCTGGGCTTCCGTATCCTGGCGACACGTGGCACGGCCGGCGTCCTCCAGCGGGCGGGGATCCCGGTCGCGATGGTGGCGAAGGTCTCCGAGGACGCGGACAACGTCGCCGGGCTGATCCGCGCCGGCGTGGTCGACCTCGTGATCAACACGCCCTTCGGGCGGGCCCCCCGAACGGACGGCTCGCTCATCCGGACCGCCGCCGCGGCCGCGGGCGTGCCGTGCATCACCACACTTCCGGGAGCGTTCGCCGCGCTCCGCGGGATCGAGGCGCTCCGCGGCGAACCGACGATCCCGATATCGATCCAGGAGCACCACGCCGCGGGCCGTGAGGGGACGATCCAGGTGCGGCTGACGTTCGACGAGGCCGCCGACGTCGCCGGGGCACCCGCATGAAACGGGCGCGCGCGGAGATCCTGTCGACGCGGAAGATCGGGGCCTATCAGTCGATCACGCTGGTCGCCCCGGAGATCGCCGAACGCTCTCGCCCGGGTCAGTTCCTCGCGATCGCGATGCCGGAAGGCCGCGAGTTCGTGTTGCGCCGCCACTTCTCGATCCATCAGGCGTCCCGTCGCGGTGGGTGGGCCGGCACCCTCGAGTTCGTCGTGGATCCGGCATCGGGGGCGGGGACCGGCTGGCTCGCGGGTGCCATCGCGCACGAGTTCCTGGACGTGATCGGCCCGCTCGGGAAATCCTTCTCCTATCCGAAGCGCCTCACGAATTGCCTCCTGGTGGCCGAGGGTCGCGGGGCCGCCTCGCTCTTCTTCCTGGCCCAAGAGCTCGTCGCTCGGCACAAGCGCGTCGACATGATCCTCGGAGGCAGCACGCTCGAAGCCGTGTTCAAGCCGATCGACGCCAAGCGCCTCGCCCAGACCGTCGCCGTGATGACCGCGGACGGCTCGCTCGGCGAGCGAGGTGGCGTCCTCGATGCGCTGCCGGACGCGATCGCCCGCGCGGAAGCCGAGGTCGTCTACGCGGTCGCGCCGGCGCCGATCCTTGTGGCGGTTGCCTCGTTCTGCCGGACGAACCGGCTTCCCGTACAGGTTGCGGTCGAGGAGCGCATGGGGTGCGGATTCGGCCTCTGCAACACATGCGCGGTCCCGGTCGCACGCAAGGATGGATCTGGTTACGACAACCTCCGGGCGTGCGTCGACGGGCCGGTCTTCGATCCCGCGCGCATCCTGTGGGATCGGTGGCTCGGGGGGACACAGGCCGTCCCGGCCACCGAGCCCGTGGGGACGATGCCGGGTGGAGGCGACGGGGCATGACCGCCGCCCCATCGCTCACCGTCGATCTGGGAGGGATGATCCTTTCGACCCCGGTGATGATCGCGGCGGGGTGTGGGGGAACCGGCCGCGAGCTTGCGGGTCTCGTCGACCTCCGTCGCGTCGGGGCGATCGTCTCTCGGACCATCACGGTCGCGGAGCGGGTCGGATCGGATGTGCCGCGGATCGCCGAGTCGCCCGCAGGGGTCGTCTGGGAGACGGGACTGCAGAACCCCGGGCTCGACACGTTCGTGGCCGGCGAGTTGCTCCGCATCGCCCGTGGCGGCGCGAGGATCGTCGTGTCGATCGGCGGCACGTCGCTGGAGGAATACGTGCGGATGACCAGCGCGCTCCAGGGGCGGCCGGAGGTCGCGGCGATCGAGATCCATCTGTCGGGTCCCGACGACGAGCTCGATCGTCCGGTCTTGGGGGCGCATCCGGATCGACTCAACGAGATCGTGGGCGCGGTGGCGCGCATGTCGTTGGTTCCGGTCTTCGCGAAACTCCCCGGAGCGTCCGACGACATCGTCACGCTCGCGCGGACCGCCGTCCGCGCCGGAGCGACCGGGGTAACGCTCCTGGCCTCACCTCCCGCGCTCGGCCTCGACGTCGCGCGGGACCGTCCACGGATCGGGACGGTGCGGGGGTGGCTCTCGGGTCCCGCCTTGAAGCCGATCACCCTGCGCGCGGTCTTCGACGTGGCGCAGGCGCTTCCCAGCGTCCCCGTGATCGCGAGCGGCGGTATCCGAACCGGGGACGACGCGGTCGAGTGCTTGCTCGCCGGAGCGTGGGCCGTGCAGGTCGGGACCGCGACCCTCACCGACCCGGCGGCTGCGGTGACGGTCGCCCAAGGGATCGTTCGGCGGCTCAAAGCCGCCCGCCTCGCGTCGCCGATGGAGCTCCGCGGCCGGCTACGACCGCAGGAGCCGGCTGGAGCGGACGCGGACGCGGATCCGGACCCGGTGCCGACCCCATGAGACCTCGCCCCGAGAACCCGCTGATCGTGGCGATCGACGTCTCCGAGATGGCACCGGCCGTGGCGCTCGCCGAGGCGTTGGCGCCGCACGCGGCCATGCTCAAGGTCGGGCTCGAGCTCTTCTGGGCGCACGGGCCCGAGGCCGTCCGTGCGATCGCCGAGCGGGCGCCGGTCTTCGTCGACTGCAAGCTCCACGACATCCCGACCACCGTCGAACGTGCGAGCGCGAACGTCGCGAAACTCGGGGTGCGGGTGTTCAACATCCATGCGCTCGGCGGCGAGGCGATGATGCGGGGAGCCGTGGAGGGTGCCCGGCGAGGAGCCGATGCCTCGGGGTACCCCGTGCCGCTCGTGCTCGGGGTGACCGTCCTGTCGTCGCACGGTGGTGAGGGACTCGCGTCGCCGGCGTCGCTCGCGTGGGAAGCGAAGCAAGCCGGGCTCGACGGCGTCGTCGTGTCCGGGGAGGATGTTCGCGATGTGCGAGACGCATGCGGCGAGGATTTCGTGCTTGCCGTTCCGGGCATCCGTCCCGAAGGATCGAACGGCCATGATCAGGTGCGCGTGCTGACACCCGAGGCCGCGATCGAGCGCGGCGCCGACTATCTCATCGTCGGACGGTCGATCACCGACGCCGCCGATCCCGTCGGTGTCGCACGCGGGATCCTCCGCTCCGCGCGCTGAATCCGCAGGCCACACGGTTCGTTTCCCGTTTGTCCCGCTCACGGGCCGTGCGTATACTCCCCGGGTTCCTGACCTTCCACCGAACGAAGGAGTATGTCCATGGCTCTTCCCGTGCTCACCCCCGAACAGCGCGCGCAGGCGCTTGCCAAAGCAGCGGAGGCTCGCAAGAAGCGCGCAGAGGTCAAAGGGGAGCTGAAGTCGGGGAAGCGAACGCTCGCCGATGTGCTGAAGACGGCGGGTGATGACGGCACGCTTGGCAAGATGAAGGTATCGACCGTGCTCGAGTCATTGCCGGGCGTCGGCAAGGTGCGGGCGCAGAAGATCATGGAAGAGCTGGACATCTCCGCGAGCCGTCGCGTGCGCGGTCTCGGTTCGAAGCAGCGTGAGCTGTTGCTCGACAAGTTCGGGAAGAAGTAGCGGCGTCGCCTCGTGCGTCGAGGCACGCTGATCGTCATCGCCGGCCCCTCCGGGGTCGGGAAAGGAACCGTGATACAACGGTTGCTCTCTCGGATCCCGGAGGGGCCGGCGCTTTCCGTGTCCGTCACGACCAGGGGGCCCCGTCCCGGCGAGATCGAGGGCGTCCATTATCACTTCGTGACGGACCAGGAGTTCGACCGGATGATCGCCGATGGATCTCTCCTGGAGTGGGCGGAGATCGTCGGACACCGCTCAGGAACGCCACGCCGACCCGTCGACGAGCTGCTCGCCACGGGTCGGGACGTGATCTTGGAGATCGACGTGAAGGGTGCCGAACAGGTGCGCGAGCGGGTGCCCGATGCCCTCCTGATCTTCCTGGAGCCACCGTCGCTCGATGTCCTCGAGCAGCGGCTGCGGGGTCGCGGGACCGAGACCGACGCGATGATCGAGGAACGTCTGCGGCTCGCGGCTCGCGAGGTGGAGGAGGCATCGTGGTTCCACGCCGTCGTGGTGAACGACGACGCGGATCGCGCCGCGGACGAGGTCGCTGCTATCATCGAAGCGTCCCGCACCGTCTGACCTGCCGAAAGAACACGGACTGGAGCGTCCTACCGATGATCGAACCGAAGATCGACGACCTGCTCGCCACCGTCGACTCCAAGTACACCTTGGTGATCCTGTCGGCCAAGCGCGCACGCGAGATCAACTCGTACTACAACCAGCTCGGTGAGGGGCGGGGCGAGTTCGTCCCGCCGCTCGTCGAATCGGGCCTCCGCAACAAGCCGCTCTCGATCGCCCTCGAGGAGATCGCCGAGGGCAAGATCGACTACGAGCGCCCCGAGGAGATCATCGAGGTCGACTGACGTGCCCGAGCCACACGGTCGCCGGGTGTTGCTCGGTGTCACCGGTGGCATCGCGGCGTACAAGTCCGCGCTCCTCGCACGCCTGCTCTCCGAAGCGGGGATGGAGGTCACGGCCGTCCTCACCGACTCGGCGACCCGATTCGTTGGACCCGAGAGCTTCTCGGCCTTGACCGGTCACCCCGCCTACGTTTCCCTCTGGGACCGTCCGGGCGAGATCCTCCACGTTCGTTTGGCGCACGAGACCGACGTCGCGGTCGTTGCGCCGTGTACGGCGAACACGATCGCGAAGCTCGCGCAGGGGCTCGCCGACGACCTCCTCGCGTCGACCCTGCTCGAGTACGACGGCCCGCTGGTCCTCGCGCCGGCGATGCACTCGGGGATGTGGGGTGCGGATGCAACGCAGACCAACGTCGCAACGCTTTCGTCGCGCGGGGTGCGGTTCGTCGGGCCGGTCGACGGTCCGCTCGCGCACGGCGACACCGGGCCCGGTCGGATGAGCGAGCCCGCGGAGATCGCTGAGGCTGTCTTCGCGGCCGTTCGGCCCCGCGATCTCGACGGAGCGCGCGTCCTGGTCACGGCGGGGCCGACCCATGAGCCGATCGATCCGGTCCGCTACATCGGCAACCGCTCGAGCGGGAAGATGGGTGTCGCGATCGCGCGTGAGGCGCGCGCTCGAGGCGCCGAGGTCACCTTGGTGCTCGGTCCCTCCACGATCGCGCCTCCACCGGCCGTGGAGGTGATCGGGGTGGAGACCGCAGAGGAGATGCGCTCGGCGGTGATCGATCGCTTCACCGCGGCCGATGCGGTCGTGATGGCTGCTGCGGTCGCGGACTTCCGACCGAAGGCGCCGAACGATCGGAAGATGAAGAAGGACACAGGCGTCCCCGACCTGATGCTGGAACCGACCCCGGACATCCTGGCCGAGCTGGGGGAGCGGAGACGGTCCGGTCAGTTCCTCGTGGGATTCGCGGCGGAGACCGATGATGTGGAGGAGGCCGGTCGCGCGAAGCTGCGGAGCAAGCACCTCGATGCGCTCGTGGCCAACACGGTCGGCCGCGAGGGCACGGGATTCGGGAGCGAGACGAACGACGCCACGATCCTGGTGGCCGAAGGACCGGACGTGCCGATGCGCCCGTGGTCGAAAGCGGAGCTCGCGGCGGTGGTTTGCGACCTCATCGCACGGTCCAGACGGCCGCGATGACCCCATCACTTCCGAAGGAGGTCGTTCGCGCCGGATACGACGCCATCTCGTGGTCGTACCGGAGCGACGACTTCGATGCCACCGGCACGTGGTACGAGACGCTGCTCGACGCGCTGGAGTCACGGGTGCCGGACGGTTCCCGTGTCCTGGACCTGGGGTGCGGGTGCGGCGTGCCGGTCGCGCAGCGGCTCGCGATCCGTCATCGCCTCGTGGGGGTGGACATCAGCGAGCGCCAGATCGAACGGGCGCGGCTGCTCGTTCCCGGCGCCACGTTCATCCGCGGGGACATGACGGAGCTGGCCTTCGACCCCGACTCGTTCGATGCGATCGTCGCCTTCTTCGCGATCATTCACGTCCCGCTCGACCAGCACGAGGCGCTCCTCGACTCGGTCGCCTCGTGGCTCCGCCCCGGCGGCGTTGCGACGCTCACCGTTGGGGACGCCGCATGGACCGGGAGCGAGGGCGACTGGTATGGCGCACCGATGTACTGGAGCCACGCCGACCGGGACACGTACCGCGACTGGCTGGCCGAGCGCGGTCTGCGGGTGGAAGAGGAGTGGTTCGTCCCCGAGAACGAGGGTGGTCATGCCGCGTTCCTGGTCCGGTCGCTGGATGCCTGACGGGGACCCGACCCCCCGGTAGACTCGGGCGATCATGAGCAAGGGTTACCTGTTCTCATCCGAATCCGTGACCGAGGGACACCCCGACAAGCTCGCCGACCAGATCAGCGACGCGGTCTTGGACGCGATGCTCGCCAAGGACCCGAACAGTCGCGTCGCGTGCGAAACCCTGGTGACGACCGGGGTCGTCTTCGTCTCCGGTGAGATCACCACGGAGGGGTACGTCGATATCCCGTCGGTCGTTCGGAACACGGTGGTGGAGGTCGGCTACACGGATGCTCGGTTCGGGCTCGACGGCTATACCTGTGGCGTGATCACCGCGATCCAGGAGCAGTCTCCCGACATCGCTATCGGGGTGGAGCACGCCCTCGAGGAGCGTGAGGAACATTCCCAGGATGCGCTCGACATGCTGGGCGCCGGCGACCAGGGGATGATGTTCGGCTACGCCTGCCATGAGACCGACGAGCTGATGCCGTTGCCGATCGCCCTGGCGCACCGTCTCGCGAGGCGTCTGTCCGACGTCCGCAAGGCGGGGATCGTTCCCTACCTCCGTCCGGACGGCAAGAGTCAGGTCTCGGTCGAGTACGTAGACGGCAAGCCAACGCGGGTCGACACCGTGTTGATCAGCGCGCAACACCGGGAAGAGGTCGACGTCGAAACCCTCCTGCGGCCGGACGTCGAGGCCGAAGTGATCGATCCGGTGCTCCGCGAGTTCCCGGAGCTCACCACCGATGGCGTGCGGGTCCTCGTGAATCCGACCGGGCGGTTCGAGGTCGGCGGTCCGAAGGCCGACACGGGCCTCACGGGCCGCAAGATCATCGTCGATTCTTACGGCGGCATGGCGCCACACGGTGGCGGCGCCTTCAGTGGGAAGGATCCGACCAAGGTCGACCGCTCCGGTGCGTACATGACGAGGTACGTCGCCAAGAACGTGGTGGCGGCGGGACTTGCGGATAAGTGCCTCCTGCAGGTGGCGTACGCGATCGGCACCGCCCACCCCGTATCGCTGATGGTCGACACTTCGGGCACGGAGCAGGTCGATCCCGTCAAGCTCCAGGAAGCGATCTGGGACATCTTCGACTTCCGTCCGGCGGCGATCATCCGCGACCTGGATCTGGCTCGTCCGATCTACCAGGAGACGGCGGCCTACGGGCATTTCGGGCGCAAGGAGTTCCCCTGGGAGGCCACGGATCGCGTCGACGCGCTCCGGAGCGCCCTCGGCGCCTGAGGAACTCTCAGGCCCGGTCGCGGTCTGCATCGACCGGCCGGTCCTCTCGCTCGACCGGCCGTTCACGTACACACTCCCGGCCGAGCTCGAAGCGGGTGTTGGCTCGTACGTCCGTGTCCGGTTCCACGGCAAGCTGACGCGGGCGTGGATCGTCGGCCCTGCCGACGAACTCCCCGGTCGGACGCTGCCGGTCATGCGGCGTGTCTCGCCGGTGCGGTTCTTCGACGAACCGATGCTCCAACTCGCGAGGTGGATGAGTGAGCGATATGTCGCGCCCCTCGCGACCGTGCTCGGGGTGCTGTCACCGCCCAGGGTCGCGAGCGAAGAGATCGACCTCGACCAGACGAGAACCGTCGAAGGGTCACCGCAGCGGGAGCCGCCGGTTCCGGCTACGCTCGCGGACTATCGGGGTGGGGCCGAGTTGCTCGAAGCGATCGGCGGAGGGTCGGGGGCGTTCATCCTGCGACCGGCGCCCGAAGACGAGCAAGCTGCCGCCGTCCACGCCGTCGGTGCGTGTCTCGCCCGCGGGCGGCGCGCGATCGTGGTGGTCCCCGAGGCGGCACCCGTCCCCGCGACGGCGACGGCGCTCCGAACAGCCTTCGGTGACCGGGTCTGCCCGTACCTTGGCGGCGACAAGCGGCAGCGCTACCGAGACTGGCTCGCCGTGAGCGGCGGCCGCTACGACGTCGTCGTCGGGACACGTCCCGCGGTGTTCGCGCCGCTCCGGGACGTCGGGCTCGTCTACGTGTCGCGCGAGTCCCACGCCGCGCATCGAGAGGACCGCGCTCCCTATCACCACGTCCGGGACGTCGCGCTCCATCGGACCCGGCTGTCTGCGAGCACCTGCGTGCTGGCGGCCCTCTGTCCGACGGGCGAGGCCGCGGCACTCGGCATCCCGATCGTGACGCCCTCGGACAGGCGATGGCCCGTGGTGGAGGTGGTCCGTCCCGGACCCGAAGGGCGTGCCCCTCGCCTCGTCCAGGCTCTGCGCTCCGTCCGACGGGCGTTCATCTACGCGCCGGTGCCCGGCTACGGTGTCGCAGAGATCTGTCGCACCTGCGGCCGGCCGGCCGCCTGCGCGTCGTGCGGCGGATCGCTCCGTGCCGAGTCGGGACAGGTGCGGTGCATCGTCTGTGCCTCCATCGGCGTCTGCGCCGTCTGCGGCGGTACCACCTTCGGGATCCGGCGCGGGGGCGCCGAGCACGTCGAAGGATGGGCGGCCCGAAGCGCCTCGGTACCGGTCGCGAGGCCGTCCCGACCGAGACTCCCGAGGTCC
>Ga0307302_10000165_pt1 | contig 28964 bp, 26 predicted proteins | sample ER_DNA_183_FD_194490 | JGI IMG/M metagenome (GOLD analysis project Ga0307302, IMG submission 194490) | Bulk soil microbial communities from the East River watershed near Crested Butte, Colorado, United States - ER_DNA_183 | ecosystem: Environmental > Terrestrial > Soil > Floodplain | place...
TTCGCATAGGCCTCATCTGGAAAAAACGCGGCTACTCCCGCGCCGCGCTCGATGAGGACTTCGAAGCCGCCCTTGGTCAGGCGGCCGGCAGCGTCGGGCGTGAGGGCGACCCGCCGCTCGTTTGGAGCGATTTCCTTCGGCACACCGATGCGCATGGGTTCTATGATCCGCGCGGAAGTTGTGGTCGGGGGGGCTCGCGGTGTTGTGCCAGCATCCGCTCCGCGAAGTCCACCCGCTCTGCCAGGTCGTTGAACTGATCGCGTAACGCGCCGAACTGTTCCTCGAGCTCGGTCACGCGCTGCTCCGCGCGCCCAACGAGCCGGTGCTGGGTGAAGGACGATTCCGCGACACCCCACTCCCGCAGGGGCAGATCATCGCTGTCGCGGAACTCACCCGCCGCGATCAGCACGAGATCGTAGAGGTACCAGATCCCGCAGCCGCCGAAGGTGAACAGCATCGCGATCGCGGTGCGCGGCTTGTCCACGTAAAAGCGATGCAGTCCAAACACCCCGCCGAAGAATGACAGCAACAGCGCCACGCCGCGGGAGCGCTTGGAGACTTCGGGCTCCTCCGGGGGAGCGTCGTCGGGGTCGTCGCTGTAAACGTCGGGGAGCGTCATGCCCGATACTACCGGCCCGATTCGGACGGGGCAAGCAAGAAACGGAGGGCGTGCTCGACATCCGGCGAGCCAAAATTGAAACCGGACGCGAGTAATCGAGCCGGCAGGACACGTTGGCCGCTCTGGAGCATCGCCGCACCATCGGTGCCGAAGGCTATCCGCAGCGCGAACGCCGGGACGGTGACCACCGCGGGACGGCCGAGCACTTTCCCCAGTGTGCGCGCGAACTCGCGGTTCGTGATCGGAGCGGGCGCCGTCATGTTCACGGGGCCGACGAGATCAGCCTTCTCGAGCAGATGCAGGATGGCGTTGAGGACATCGGCGAGTGCGATCCAGCTCAAATACTGGTTGCCGCTTCCGACGGGCCCGCCAAGGCCAAGTCGAAACGCGGGCAGCATCTTGGCCAGCGCCCCTCCGGCGGTCGTCAGGACAACACCCATTCGCATGTTGACGACGCGGATTCCGGCGCGCGTGGCGGACGCGGTCCCCGACTCCCAATCGCGGGCTACGTGCGCCAGGAAATCCTCTCCCGGCGCACTTTCTTCGGTGACCGGTTCGTCGCCGCGGTCGCCGTAGTATCCGATGGCGGACGCCGCCAGCAGCGTGGCGGGACGGCGATGCAGGCCGGCGAGCGCGTCGCTCAACAGGCGCGTGCCCTTTACCCGGCTATCGTAGATCCGTTGCTTCTTCGCCGGCGACCACCGCCCGAACACGTTTTCGCCCGCCAGATGGATGACGGCGTCCGCGCCTTCGAGCCCGGTGCGATCGATCGCTCCCCGCTCAGGATCCCACGCGATGGCGTGCTCGCCCGGCGCTACACGCCGGCGCACGAGCGGCATGATCTCGTGGGCTGCCCCCCGCCGGGTGAGCGCGTCCATCAACGCGGAGCCGATCAAGCCCGTCGACCCGCTGACAACGATTTTCATTCGGGAAGAATCGCTTCAGCCTCGATTTCGACCAACATGGTTGGATCGACGAGCTGCTTCACTGCGACCAGCGTGGACGCGGGGCGAATGTCTCGAAAGACCTCGCCGTGCGCGCGGCCGACGGCCTCCCAATGCGCGATGTCCGTCACATACATGCGCGTCCGCACGACGTCGGCGAAACCGCTTCCTGCCAGCTCGAGCGCTCGACCGATATTCCCGAGCGCCTGGACCGCCTGCGCGTACGGATCACCCGCGCCGACGACCTTGCCGCTTGTATCCGTCGCGGTCGTGCCCGACACGTGAACGACACGACCCACCCGGACCGCGCGCGAGTAGCCCACGATTGGCTCCCACGGCGTGCCGCTGGAGATGTTGCGGCGACTCATCGCCCTTCGAGACCGGGAGACGGCGCCGCGTTCCAGGTGATGTGCGACGGCGCGCCGGTTGACTTGGCTTCGGCAATGCGCTCATCGGTGGCACGGATGATCTCTTCCACCGCGTGCGGCGGACTCAGGAATGTCACGCCGCCGATGCTGGGCGTGGCGGGCCGGCCATCGGCCAGACGAAGCTCCGCGAGCCCCGCGCGCAGCTTGTCGAGGACGATGCGGGCAGATGCCGCCGTCGTCTCGGGCAGGAGGGCGATGAGCTCGTCGCGTCCCAGGCGGGCCACCACGTCGGTGGCGCGCAGCGCTCCGCGCAGGATGGTCGCGGCAGCGCGCACCAGCTCATCGCCGACACGGGAGCCGAGGTCCACCACGGCCACGCTGAAGGGGTGCTGGTAGCGGCGCGCGCGCTCGATTTCCGCCCCGGCCGCCTCATGGAACGCGCGGGCATTCCGGACCCCGGTGAGGTCGTCCACGCGCGCCAGCCGCCGCTCCCGGGCCAGGGAGCGCCGCAGCGCCAGGATGGCCCAGGTCAGCCCCCCGATGGCGGCCAGGGATAAGACGATGATCGGCACGCAGTCCCGCATGCCGAAAAGCTATCCGCTAAGGCGGGGTTTTGCGCAATGGCACCACGGCAATGGCGTACCAGCAAGGGTTCCAGCGGCATCCTTCCATCACCACACGGATACCGTAGACCGCCGTTGTCTCGGCGGTGAAATGCAGCGTGGGGAGACTTTCGCTGTTCCGTTCTTTGGCGATATCGCTGCCGCTTGGCGAGAGCAGCGTCAGTTGGAGCCGCGAGCAATCGTCATCGCACACTGCGATGATCGCGTACGGCGTGTGCTGCGCGAGCGTCGTCTGGAAGGACGCTGCCTCGTCGGTGTTCAGCATCCCGGACCGTCTCACCACGGGGAGTCGCGAGGATGGGCCCACGGCCGCGATCGTGCGTTGCACGCGCTCTTGTACCTGGCGCTCCCAGCGCTGTCCGATGAGTACCTGGGGGATTCCACAGACCGCGAGCAGCACCACGATGATTCTCATCGGATCTGCCGTCGCGACGCTGTACCGGCCACGACCACGATCGCGAGGACCGCGATCGCCAGCGCGATCGCGACTCCTCCCAGTGGCGGCGCGGGACCCAGGCGAATCGGGCGGACGAAACCGCGCTCCCAGTCCGCGGTCCACTCACCGACCGGTTGCTTGAGCGCTGCGGCAAGCGCCGTGTCCACCGGCTGCCCTGAGGTCCAGAAATCCAGAAAGCGGTCCCGCCCGACTGTGCGCGCGACATCGCCGAGGTACCGTTCACCCGGCAAGAGGTGCTGCACGCGCCACCAGCGGCGCTCGACCAGAATGATGTTCGGAATGCGAATCGTCCGCTCGTCGGCGGCCCCGGCGAGAACCGCGGTCCTGCATCCGCTCGGCCGACCGGCGAGACACGCCACCGTTGCGGGCGGGAACGAGTAAACGCCGTCCCACCAGTACCAGGGGGAGCTGGGGTTGCCCAGGAGGTCCAGGGAGGAGAAGCGCTCACCCGCGATGCCGTGGGAGCCGAGGTAGAGTCCTACGTCCCAATGGCGCGCCGCGAGCCAACTCTCGACGGGTGTGCCGGGAGTCCCGTAGGCAGCATAGAACGCGCAGGGGCCGAGGCCTGCCGCCAACCACTGCGCAAATCGGCCGAAGCCGTCGTGCCGGGCTTCCCGCTTGCCCAGGATGACCAATGTCCAGTATGTGCCGGCAGGCAGGTACGCCAGACAGGTCGTTCGGTGGGTAGAGTCGGGCGCGAGATATGCCACCCGATCTTGCAGGGGAGTTGGGGTGTCCAAGCTGTACGGCCGCTGCAATTCAATCACCAGGGTGACTCGCACTTTGGTTTCGGCGAAGCCCAGACCTCGCCACAGACTATCCATCACGGTTTCGACCTTGTGAACAGCGTTGGGAGGCAGCGCCGCACCGCGGAAGACAATCGTGGGACTTGTCCGAAGAGAATCACGCTTCACTCGTTGGCGGTCCTCCAGCAGGCGTACCGCCGCGTCCGCGTTGCGCCATTCCTCCGCCAACGCCTGCGCGTGTTGCCGGGCCGGCGTTCCCCACACCGTCTGGCCAACGAAGAACGATGTGCCGCTCGACTTGGCGCCACGCGGCGGCAGGTACGCCAGCGCCAGGGCCAGGCATCCCACGAGTCCGACCAGAATCCAGCGCTTTAGAGACGCCACCGGCTGCTCCGTAGCGCGCAGAGACCAAAGAAGGCTGTCCAACCGATTGCCACGAAGCTGGCCCACCACGGCAGGGTGAGCGGCTTCGGACGCGCCGCCAGTACATGGTTACGCCAGCGCACGACCAGCGAGTCGATATCCATCCCCGCCGCATTCGACAGTCTCTCGCCGATGGGCGCGCTCGGACGCGCGACGAGGCGCCGGTACGCGTCGCGTCCTCCCGCGCGCAGGGCTTCGCGAACGAGCAGAATGCCGGCGGCCTGCGCGAGTGGGCGCGGCAAAGTCCCCGGCGGTAGCGACTGCAACAGCGCGGTGCACGCATCATCATGATGTTGACGGCATCGCTGCAGCGATGGTGCAGTCGCGCCGCGCGCGAAGTAATCCGTGAACGCTTCGGTGACGAGCGCCTCCCGCTCCGCCGGCGTCACGTACCAGCGCGCCAGCAGTCCAGTCGAATCGCCGACCTGCAGAACGTCTTTGCAGCGGACGATGTCGCCCAGGAAACAGCGGCGCACCGCATCGGAGGGCGCGGTGACGAGCAGCACGAAGACAACGGCGCGCTCATCCTGCGGCCGGAGCGTCGGGCGCAACGCGGCGCCCAGCCAGGCCGCCAATGCGGGGTCGACATGTGGCGTCGTCACCGTCGTCAGAAGGACCGTGCTGGTCGCACGGAGGTCGAGGTCCCAGGGGACCTCGACGCCCACATGCAACACCGCGCGGTGCTCGCCAGTGTCGGGATCGACGGCGCGGAAGATATAGGGATATCGCGGCAAGTCCTCGGCGGCGCTGCCGTAGAGACTGTCGATGACCGGCCAGGCAAGTTCGGCCGCTTGCCGCCACGGCAAAGGCGATGGATTCACGACGATTCGCAGGCCACCCACGGCGATCGTATCGGACCCGGCCGTCGCGCGCACCTGCTCGAGACTGTCGGCGACGTCTGCAACCCTTTGTGCTTCGCGCCAGCTGCCGAGCAGACTATCGGCCTGCCTGCGCAGCCGCACCATGAGGGAGTCCTGGCCGCGAAGCGGTGACGCCAGGAGCGAGGCCGCGACTACCAGCCCAAGGAGTCTAGACATCCACCAGCATCCACCGCCCCGTAAAGACGGCGAGTGGTCCCGGGCCCAGTAACAGCACAGTCTGCGCGGCGCCGAAGACGTTGAGATCGATGTTGGCGATGCTGGCGACGACCTGCACCAGGATCACCGCGGCGATGACGCCGAGGATAATGCCCGCCGTGCGGGCCGTTCCCGCGGACACGGCAAAGAACACGGCGTAGGCGACAAAGACCGCGAACGCGAACCGGACAACCAATGCGATCGGATACGATTGCAATCCTGGCGGAAGCGTGGCGGTGAGCACCGCGAGGGAAGAGCCAATGAGGACCGCCGCGATGGGCGCCGCGAGGAGCACGAATCCAGCTCCAAACCGCAACAGCACGTATCGCCACCGCTCGATTGGCAGCGAGAGCGCATGGATGTGACGGCCGCGGTGGTCGGCAGCCCACGCCGCGATCGCCATCAGGAGGCCGAGCGCGGTCGCGAGCAGCGGATACAGCGTCCCCCACGACTGCACGGCCCGAAGCAATTCCTGCGCTTGCAGCGCACCGCGATCAGCCCGCGCGGCGCCTTGCAGCGACAGCAGCGGAATCGCAAACGCCGCGACTGTTCCCAGCACGACGATGAGCCGCGACCACTTCCACTGGGTGTACAGGACTGCGCGGAACATGGCGATCATCGGCCTGTCCCCCCCTTCCGGAAGCTGCGTAACAGCTCGACGAATCCATCCTCCAGATCGAGATCGATCACATCGCGGACGGACGCACCGACTGCCTCGAAGTACGACGTCATGCCGGGCTCCCAATCACCGACGACCCAGTTCTCTCCGGCGCCACCACCGTTCGCGGACTCGCGCGTCAGGACTCGGAACGGTGGGTTGACGATCTCCGCAGGCGCGTCCATGACCACGAGGCGCTTGGTGCCGTGCTTGAGCTTTTCCATCGGCGCTTCGGTGATCAGGCGCCCGTCGTCCATCACGGCGACCCAGTCGCAGACCCGCTCCAGCTCGTGGACGAGATGACTCGAGATGAAAATCGTGGCGCCTCGTTCGGACACATAGGTGACAAGCGCGCTTAGGATGTCGCGCCGCACGACGGGATCGAGTCCATCGGTCGGCTCATCCAGGACGAGCAGATCCCCGCATTGCGCCAGCGCGAGCAGAATCATGAGCTTCGCTTTTTGGCCCTTGGAGAGACGGCCGAAGAGATGCTCGCCGTCGAGCTCGAAGCGCTGGACGAGCTCGTCCGCCCGCACACGATCCCAGCGCGCATAGAACGCCGCCTGGAAATCGATCAGCTCGCGAACGGTGAGCGTCGCGTCGAGATGCGGTTGCTCCGGGACATAGCCGACCCGCCCGAGGACACGGGCGTGCTGCTCGGGCATCGGAAGATCCAGGACCGTGATGCGGCCGCTCAGCGGGCGGAGCAGGCCAAGGACGAGTCGAATGGTGGTGGTCTTGCCCGAGCCATTCGGGCCGAGGAACCCGTAGATCGACCCGGAAGGGACATGGAGATCGAGGTCTTTGATCTCGAAGTTTTTTCCGGCTCGATAATGCAGGCGCTCGATCTGGATCACGTCGCTCATGTGGTTTTTGCTCCTAACTCTGTCTCGAGGGCGCGTTGCAACTCAGCCAGCGAAACGCCGGAGCGCCGCGCTTCGGCGAGCAGTTTGCGTACGAGCGCGACCGCTTGTTGCGAGCGCTCCCGCGCCCTCCGCCCCGGTGCCAGCTCGCGCACGAACGTGCCCGCGCCGTGACGGATTTCGACGAAGCCCTGTGCCTCGAGATCCCGGTAGGCCTGAATGACGGTCGCCGGATTAATGCGCAGCTCGGCGGCCAGCTGGCGGACGGATGGCAGCGGCGCGGCGCTGCCCAGCGTGCCGGTCGCGATCGCGAGCCGCACGCGCTCGGCGATCTGCACATAGAGAGGAATAGGACTGCGGGGATCGATGCCGTGAAACACGCCGGGGCCTCGCGTGCCAGTGTACTGGTACAGTATAACAGTTGCGCGAGACTCGCAAGCGGGGGGCGATGTGCCAGATTTCAAGCACGACTCAACGAGGAGAGCACATGAGCGAGAAAAAGGCGTTTCTCGACGCCTGGGACCGCGAATCGGCGACTACCATGAAGCTCCTGCGGGCATACCCCAGTGCAAAAGAAGGACTCAAGCCCCACGATTCCTGCCGCAGTGCGAAAGATCTTGCCTGGACGTTCGTGTTCGAAGGCATCGCCGGCGCGCAGGCGGTGCAAGACGAGATGAAGTTCCCACCTCCGAACATGCCAGCGATGCCGGCGAACTGGCAGGGCGTCGTCGGCGAGGTCGAAAAGGCGTTGCAGTCATTCGGCGACAAGGTGCGGAAGGCGGACGAATCGCAGCTCAACACCACAGTCAAGTTCAAAACCGGCCCGAAGCAAGTCAGCGATCTGCGACGCCTGGACGTGCTGTGGTTCATGCTCAACGATCAGATCCACCACCGTGGACAGTTCTCCGTGTATCTGCGTATGGCCGGAGGGAAGGTGCCGGCTATCTACGGCCCGTCCAAGGACGAGACCTGGCAGTGAGGATTTGAGCGCACAAATCGGATAGAAGTCCAGCGGGGGCTCGCGCTAAATTCTCCGCCATGAGTCCCACTGAGCGCTGGCACGCGGTGTTGGCAAGAGATCGCCGGTTCGACGGGGCGTTCGTGTACGCCGTCCGCTCGACCGGCATCTATTGCCGCCCGTCCTGCGCCAGCCGCCGCCCGCGGCGCACCCAGGTCACGTTTTTCCCCATCCCCGAAGCGGCTGAGCGCGAGGGATTCCGCGCCTGCCGGCGCTGCCATCCGGCCGCTGCCAACGGCGGCGATCCCGCCGTCGCGCTCGTGCGCGAGGCGTGCCGGGCGATTGCCGCCGGCGAGCCGCTCCGCGGCGACACCCGCCGGCTCGCGCGCGCCTTCAAGCGCGTCTTGGGGATCACGCCGCGGGCGTACGCCGAAGCGCGTCGGATAACGCGCTTCAAACAGGAATTGAAACGGAGGAAACACGTGAGTCCCGCACTCTATGAAGCCGGCTACAGCTCCACCAGCCGCGTCTACGAGCACGCGCACGAGCAGCTGGGCATGACCCCCGCGACGTACGCCCGCGGCGGCACGGGGATCGGCATCGCCTATGTCACCGTTCCTACGGCCCTCGGCCGCCTGCTCGTGGCGGCAACGGAGCGTGGCGTCTGCCGCGTCGCGCTCGGCGACACCGCCTCAGCGCTCGAGGCCGATCTGATCGTGGAGTTCCCCGCCGCCCGCGTCGTCCAGGACAAGAGCGGCAAGCTGCACGGCTGGGTCACCCCGATACTCGCGTATCTCGATGGCCGCGAACCGGATCTCGATCTGCCGCTCGATATTCGTGCCACCGCTTTCCAACGGAGAGTGTGGCAGGAGCTGCAGAAGATCCCGTTCGGGCAGACGCGGACCTACGCCGAGATCGCGAAGCGGATCGGGCAGCCGACCGCGGCGCGAGCGGTCGCGCGCGCATGTGCCACGAACCCCGCCGCGTTAGTGATTCCCTGCCATCGCGTCGTGCGAGAGGACGGTGACCTGGGTGGATACCGCTGGGGCACCGAACGGAAGAGATCGTTGTTGATGAAGGAAAACGGGGACCCGCGCTGATCAGTTCACCGGGATCCAGTAGCTCACTTTCACTGCAAAGAAATTGTCGCCCGTCGCCCGGAACGAGTTTATCAGATCCCTGAATCCGACTCCGCGAGTCGTGCCCCGGGAGCCATCGCGATTTTGTGCCCAGACCAGGTACAGCGTGCTCCCCGGCCTCCATTCCCACCGCAACACGGCATTGCTGTGGAACGACAAAATGTTGAAGTCGGGATTCGGAATCTGCAGCGTGTCGGCGCCACCATTGTCCGTGACGGTGTAGTTGCCGCCCGCATCACGCGCGATCGTCGTCCCGGCTGTGCCGTAGCGACGCAGGTTGAACGTGCGCGGCCGGGCGAGCTCCCCTAGGCCGTAAAAGTGGCCGTTCGCCGCGAACGGCTCGCCGTACAGCTCGAGGGTGAGTTCCGGGCCAATCGTGTAGTTGGCCCGAAGCTCCATCAGGAACGTGTTCTGGTCGATCTGCCCGAAGACGTAGCGTGATCCATACGTGGCGGCCGGCCCATGCGAAGTCGTATCGAAAGTGGTCGCCCACTGGCGCGGCAGGATGTAACGCACGTAGTTGGGCGCCGCAGAGAGCTGAAAGCGGCTGGACGGCCGGATGGAAATCTCGCCGCTGAGTCGGTACGTCTCACCCCCGAGCTCGTCCTCACCGTAGTAGACGCGGCCCACCCACGAGTTCTTCGCGCCGAACTTGCTCGCGAGACGCACGACCCAATTCCACGACTCCGGCGTCGCCATCTCGGGACCGCCGCGTGTGAGGGAATGGTCGAGGGAGCGCGGCTGATAGTCGATGTACGAGCTCAGATTCCAGAAATTCTTGAGTGTCACCTCGCCATAGAGCTGACTGAACAGGCCCTGCCGATCGCCCCCAAAGTCGTACTCCGTGAATGCGCTCAGCGTAGCGACGTAATTCTGGAACCAGGCACGCGGCTTCGTTTGCCGGTAAATCATCCCGGCGAACGCGGTACGGCCATCGGCATTGCCGAGGCGTCCGGCATCGTTCGGGTCGTATGCCGGTGATTCCCAGCCGTATTCGAGATCGAACAACAAGTTGCCCTTGGTTTTCCGGAACCAGATATCCGCGACCGAGCCCGTGAGCGAGGTGCGCGTGGAATCGTACGTCAGATAGCCCGCATCGGGACGCTGGAAGTAGTGCACCGGGGAGCGCTGCACCCGGTTGATGTCACGCGCGTCGCCGCGCAAGTGACTGAATCCCGCATAGCCGCGTAGCTCGTACGCGCCGCGGTCCCAGCGTAGCACCCAATCCGCGCCGCCCGCGTGGGCCCGGTGCGTATAGAGCGGCGCCATCGCTGCATCGACATCCCGCTGCACCGTGGTCAGTGTTGCGCCCACCACCGATTTCGACGCACCGAATTCCTGCTGCACGCGGACCACGCCGTAGCCGGCGGGCGGTACCAGCTCGACTCGACCGAACGTGTTCGTGGTGGAGTCATAGATCCGTGCCGATTCGCGGGAAGTCACCGCCGCGAGCGCGCCCAGCGACATCCCGCCGGCCAGACGCCCGGTTACTTTGGCCGCACCGAGGATCGTGGCATTCTGGGGGCAGTCCACGAAGTCGCCGCCGGCGTTGCACGACGGCCGCGCGCCGATGCGGCGTGAGTAGAAGTAGGAGGGGCCGTTGCCGCGTAACAGCTGGCTGCCCTCGGTGAAGAACGGCCGCCGCTCATCGAAGAACTGCTCGAACCCACTCAGGTTCACGAACGCCGGATCAGCCTCGACCTGACCGAAATCGGGATTCACGGTCCCATCGAGTGTGATGTTGGGGCCGAGACCCATCTTCACGTCGGCGCCCACACGACCCGCGAAATTGACCGGATTGGTGAATGGATCGTCCGGGTGGACCCCGCTCAGCAGTCGCGAATCGGCGGCCCCGTACGGCATCACTTCGAGCCGGCGAGTCGGCTTGACGCCCTCGATGCCCACGAGCTGTCCCATGAACGACGACCATCCCGTGCGGTCGGTGGGCACCGGGATCCAGTAGTCGTCCTCGCTCGTGGCGGGATTCCAGCGGTTGGCATTGAAGCCCCACACCTGCACCGGCTGGTTCGTGAACCGGAGCTGCGAAAAGGGGATGCGCATCTCCGTGGTCCAGCCGAGCGCGTCGATGTTCGCCTTCGCCTCCCAGACGGGGTCGAACCCGAAGTTCGCGTCGTTCTCATTGTCTGACGCATGGTACCAGTCCGCCCGCACCCCCGATGCCGAGATACCGAACGAGTACGCAGTGCGCTTGTCGTGGTAACTGTCGAACGACACCCACATGCGTTCCGACTGGAAGGTGTTGTCGCGGCGCGAGAGCGGCGCCTGAATCTTGGACGGATCACGGCTGAACATCCGCGCGCCGACATAGATCGCATCGTCGTCGTAGAGAATCGCGATGCGCATGCTGTCGCTGGGCGGCGCGCCCTCGCGCGGCTTTTTCTGCACGAAGTCGCTGATCCACACCGCCTGCGCCCACGCCGGCTCGTCGAGCCGCCCATCCAGGCTGATGGACGTGCGCAGGCGCGTCGCCCTGACCTGCTTAGCGGGTGGCGCCTCGCTCGTCTGCAGCGCGACCGAGGCGGCAAGGCACACCGCGACGAGGTTCAATCGCGGGCCAGCGCTTCAAACACGCGACCGCGGTCGTACTGCGAGCTGAGTGATGCTGCGTTGGCGCGTATGGCCGCGCGGATCGTGTCGTCCATCTGCACTTTGCTGATGACCGCGAGCAACAACTCCGACAGCTCGTGATCGGACGACATCGTCTTCGCCGACTCCAGCACCGCCAGCACGACCGGCCGCGGCATTGGGCCACGCTCGACGACGCTCAGCAACGTGCGGCCGTGCTCGTAATCGGAGTTGAAGCTATTGGCGGCTGTGAAGAACGCCGGCCGCAGCGCATCGTCCAGCACGTAGGACCCACCGACCTTCGACAGCAGCTCGGCCAGCTCGTAGTCGGAGCTGATCGACTTGGCCGAAGTGAGCACGTCGGCGAGCATGGCGGGGCTGGTACCCTGTCGGGCGACGACCGCGTCCAGGACGCGCCGGTGTTCGTAGTCGGACTGCAGCGAGTTCGCGGCCTTGAAGAACGCGGGCCGTACCGCCTCGTCGATCGCGCGGGCCGCGTTCACCTCGATCAGCAGCGTCGCCAGCTCGTAGTCGGAGCTGATGTCCCCCGCGGCGTCGAGCATCCCGGCCTCGATGGCCGGCGTGAGCCCAGGTCGCGACAACGCCGCGCTTAGAACGCGATGGCGCTCGTAGTCCGAGCCGATCGATTTCGCCGCCGTGACGAATCCCACCTGCATCCGTTCCGTCAGCGGCTGTGTCTTCGAAACGGCGATCAGGAACTCGGCGAGCTCGTAGTCGCTGCTGATCGTCTGACCGGCGAGCGTGACGAGCCGCTCGTACCCCGCGGCGTCGAGCTTGCCGCTCTCTACCGCGGCCTGATAGTAAATCCGCCGGGTGTAGTCACCCGAGAGCTGGCCGAGCTCATCGATCAGCCCTTGAATGCCGCGGTGGTTCAGAATCCAGCGAGCGCGCTCCTCGGCCATGTAGCCCGTGCGCCGGAAGAGATAGGTCATGGTCTCGCTGAACCAGCTCTTGGCCTCGGCGTCGAAGGGCCGAACGTCGCCATCGACCTTGTAGATCCGCTCGCTCGGCCGGACGGTCAGGCGGCGATCGTGCGCTCCATAATCCACATCGACGACCACCTGGCCGCCATTCGCCACGGACGCGATGTCGGTGAAGTCGTCGTTGAACTCGAATTTGCCGACCGAGGACAGCTTGATCGTGCAGTTTCCCAGTGTGAAGCTGATCGTCACATCGTCATTCTCGATCGACGTGCTGGTATGCGAATGCCGTGTTTCGCCCGAGCAGCCGCGCAGTGAATCGGTCATCACCAAGCGCTTCGGTTGCGATGCGCGACGACTCATCGGCATCGGCGAGGGGAGGCGCGTAATGGTGTCGATCGCGCTGGAACGTCCGGCTGGTTCCGCAACTCGGGGCGCGGCGGCGGCCAGCGGCACCACAACCGCGATCGCCGCCAACCAGGCCGGCAGTGCGGCACGCGTGGACAGCGTGTCGCGGCACCGCCGGGTGTCGAGCACGTCGATCAGCCGGGTCGCGAGCTGTGCCGGTCGCGCCATTGCCACACTGGCCAGTGAAGTCGCGCGCGCCGCACGTAACCCGCGCGCAATCTCGAGTAGATGCGAGGCGTATTCGGAAGGCGTGGCGCCGGCGCGCAGCACATGATCGTCGCAGGCGCGCTCGCGCTCCTCACGCAGGCGGGTGGCCGCGAGCCACACCATCGGATGGAACCAGTAGACAGCGCACGCGATACGCGCCATCAGCTGAATGAGAAAGTCGTGGCGCTTCACGTGCGCCAGCTCGTGCAGCAGCACGTCGCGCCTCCACTCGGCGGTCCAGTTGTCGGCTTCCGCGGGCAGCAGAATCGCGGGCCGGCGAATGCCCCACGTCATCGGCATCGCGGGGCCCTTCGCCCGCAGCAACCGGACGTGGCGAGTGAGGCCCAGCTCCAGTGACAGCTCGTCGACCAGAATGAGCCATGCTTCGTCTTCCACGGGACGCGTGGCGCGATCGAGCCACATGATCCGCGCCATCCCGACGGCGAGCAGGATCAGCACAGCCCCGACGCCGCCGAGCCATACCGGGAACACGAGCGTCGTCCAGTCGGGAGTCAGGCGCCAGCGAACCGGCTCTGTTTCTCCGGCGGCGGATGTTGGAGGAACGGTCGCATGCGCCGTCGGTACGACGGGCGGCGCCGGCTTCGGGTCCGGTTCCGACGCTTGCGGAGCGAGTTGATCGGCATCGAACGCAACCGGCACATCGAGACGTGGCCACGCGGCGAGGCGCCAGTTGGGCAACAACGCGGACGCGAGGGGCAGCGCGAGCACACCACCGCACGCGAGTGTCCACACGAGGTGGCGCAGCGACGCGGGAGAGCGGCGTAGGAACACCGTCACCACCGCGGCCAGCACCAGAAGTACGGTCGCTTTGACAAAAGCATCAGCGAGGATCGCGATCATGTCAGCGGCCCTCCTTCCGCGCGTCAGCGATGAGCTGGCTCAAGCGAGCCAACTCCGCGTCGGAGAGGCGTGTGGAAGAGAGATCGAGCAGCGCCGCGACGGCCTGCTCGGTTGAACCGTCGAAGAACGTGTGCAACAGCTGGCGGAGCGCCGACTGCCGCGCCCGCTCGCGCGGGACGGTCGGCACGAACACGTAGCGGGGACCGTCTTCCTCGTGGCGCAGATGCCCTTTCTCCTCGAGCACCCGCAGCAGCGCGCGTACGGTGGAATACGTCGGCGGATCGGGGAGCTGATCGAGCACCTCGGCGGCGGTGGCGCGGCCGGAACGATAGATCACATCCATGATCTCCCGTTCCCGACGGCTCAGCTGCGTATTCGGTTCTTTGGACATTGCCGATCCCCCAACGGTTGGATGCTAAAAACTTAGCACTTACTGCTAAGAAAGTAGCATTGGAGGCTTTCTTGTCAAGCGAGGCGGCTGCGGACGTTTTGGGCTTGCCAGAGATGGCGGCGGTCGTGGGCCAGAATGAAGTTGAAGTAGGTGCCCAACGGCACGCGCAGCAGGCGGTTAACCGGCGAGGTCAGGCGGACATGCGCCAGATCCAGGCCGTCGGCCTGCCGCACCCGCTCGCCCAGCTGATCCCGAACCCGGGCGAACTCCGGCAGCACCTCGGCGCTGCGGCGGGTCGAGGCCGGAGCGACGCGAATCAGCTTGGGGGCGCGCATGCGCCACTTGGGGGGCGGCTCCATGGATCTCGCGATCATCCGCGCGAACCAGCCGTAGCGGAACGGTCCGCCGGAGAACTGGCCATTCGCCCGCCCCTCGGCGATGGAGCGGTCGAACGCCGGCAGTGTCTGCGTGACGCTCACGTTCAAGTGCTGCAGGCAATCGAGGATCGACCAGCTCTCATCGGTGGAATGCCAGTTCAACTGATCGTCAGTGAGGCCGGCCGTCACCGCCCGCCCTTCCGCTTTGATGGCCTCGATCTGATCGAGCATCGACTGGGTGTCAGCATTCATGAGGTGCCCTCCTTGCCGGGTCGCGGACCCCGGGTCACGTTTCGTGACACTCCGGAGGGCTCTATGACCGTCTTCGCCGTCCCGCTCCTCGTGCTCTCAACGCTCGCACAAACGCCTGCTCCCCGCGACCTCGTTGCACGCGCCGTCACCGCAATGGGCGGCGAGACGGCAGTGCGCGGGCTACGTGGTTCCGCGATCGACTTCTACCAGGCGACATTTGGCTTGGGGCAGGAAGAGACGCCGGCCTCGCCGGCGCGAGCGAATTTGACGATCGGCCGGCAGGTGACGGACTACGCGGGCAACCGCGCGCTGGTCACGACCGAGACCCGCAACCCAACCGGTGCGGTCCCCAAGTTCCGCCGCGTGATCGCCGGCAGCATCGGGATGGCTGAGACCAACGGCGTGCCGGCGCCGGACAACCCCGGGCAGGTTGCCGCCGTCGAACGGTTCATCCGGCGTACGCCGGAACGCTTGTTGATCACGGCGCTCGATAACCCCGCCGCCTTGCGCGCCATCCCCGTCCGGCGTTGGCGTGACGAACCACTGGACGGCATCCGCTACGCCGCGGGCCTCGATACGCTCGATCTCTACTTCGATCGCCGCTCGGGACTGCTCCTCCTCACGGAAACGTTGACGGACGATCCGATCCTCGGCGATCGGGTGACGCGCACCGCGTTTACGCGTTGGCAGGATGCCGGCGGCGTGCTGTTTCCGCGACAGATCGATATCGAGGTGAACAACCGGTTGCAGACCGAGAACGTGGTCACGGCCGTCAGCACCAATCCCGAGCTGCCCGATTCCATGTTCGCAATTCCCGACTCGATCGCCTCCCGCGCACAGCGCAGCAACCCGACGCCGCCAGCGGTCGTCGTCACGCTCGTCGAGCTTGCTCCGAATGTGTGGCGCGCCGAAGGCGGATCGCATCATTCGCTGATCGTGGATCAGGGAACCCGGCTCCTCGTCGTCGAGGCGCCGCTCAGCGCGTTCCGGATGGAGGCAATGCTCGACACACTGCGCTCTCGATTCCCCGGCAAGCCCGTGGGCCTGGTCATCAATACGCATCATCACTGGGATCATTCGGGTGGGTTGCGGGCCGTACTTGCTGCCGGCGTGCCGGTCGTGACCCAGGCGCGTAACGTGAGCTTCGTTCGGTCAATCGCCACGGCACGGAAGACCATTCGCCCCGACGTGCTGTCCCGACGCCTCGGCCCCGCCCGCCCGCCGCTCCCGGCGATAAGCGCGGTGGAAGACAGCCTGGTCATTGGCAGGGGTGACGGGCAGGTCGTTGCGTACCGCCTGCCCACCGCACACGCCGAAGGGATGCTCGCGGTCTACGTCCCCTCCGCCAGAATCCTGTTCCAAAGCGATGTCGTGAATGCCGCGCCGACGCCCCCCGCAGCAGGTAGCGCCGAGCTGGTCAGGTTCGTCAAGGCGCGAGCGGTAGTGGTCGAGCGGGTGGCGGGTGGGCACGGCCTGGTGCTGCCGTGGGCGGATGTGGAGCACGCCGCGGCTCCGTAAAGTACGAAACGCTTCGTATTGACAAGTACGAAGTCTTTCGTATTTTGGGAGTATGATCCGTCCCACCAATGCCGAGCTCGCGATTCTGGGGGTCCTGTGGCAACGCGGACCCAGCACCGTACGCGACGTGCACGAAGCCCTGCGCGCCGCTCGGAGCGGCGCCGTCGGGTACACCACGGTCCTCAAGCTCCTCCAGATCATGACCGAGAAGAAGCTCGTCAAACGGGACACCAGCGCGCGGACGCACGTCTATTCCGCGGCGGCTTCCGAAGCAACCACCCGCGGGCATCTGCTATCAGACTTGGTAGACCGGGCGTTCGGAGGGTCGTCGCTGGCGCTCGTGCTCCAGGCGCTGTCCAGTACCCGCGCGACCCCCGCCGAGCTCGAACAGATCCGACGCCTCCTCGACGAGAGGAAGGGAGATTCGTGATGAACGCAACGCATGCGCTCGGTTGGGCGCTCGTGCATTTCCTGTGGCAGGGCGCCGCACTCGCCATCCTGCTGGGCGTCGCGCTCGCGGTCATCCGGCCCACGGCGGCTCGCACGCGCTACACCCTTTCGATCGTCACCCTGGCAGCGATGCTCGTCGTCCCCATCGCGACGACGCTGCGACTCTATGAGCCCGTGTTCTCCTCATCGTCGCGAAGCTCAGGTGCTGCCCAGCCGGCGACTGAGATGCAGGCATCCCCCTCGCCCTCTCCCTCCCCCTCCCCCTCCCCTGCCCTGACCGTTGCCGCCGTGAAGTCGCTCGCGACGTCGGACAGCCGGCTCGCACGGTTCACAGAGCTCCGCGATCGCCTCGAGTCCGCCCTGCCGTGGCTCGTGGTGGTGTGGGTGCTGGGAGTGCTGATCTTGTCCGTGCGCCTCGCCTATGGCTGGATGGCGGCGCGTCGCCTGCGGACCGACGGCACACGCGACGTCTCCGCGTCGCTGCAGCAACTGCTGGCGCGCCTTGCCGCGCGGCTGCGTGTGCACCAGCCGGTGCGCCTGCTGGAATCAATACTGATCGAGGTCCCGGCCGTCATCGGCTGGCTGCGCCCGGTGGTGCTCGTACCGGCCAGCGCGCTCACCGGCCTGACCCCGCAACAGCTCGAAGTCCTGCTCGCGCATGAGCTCGCGCACGTGCGTCGCTACGACTACCTCGTGAACCTCATCCAGTGCGTCATCGAGACGCTGCTCTTCTATCATCCGGCGGTGTGGTGGGTATCGCGTCGCATCCGGGAAGAGCGCGAGCACTGCTGCGACGATCTCGTCGTCGAACTCTGCGGCGATCCCCATCTTTACGCGACGGCGCTCGTCGGCATGGAGCGGCTGCGGCCGGCCACGCCGCGGCTGGCGCTCGCGGCAACGGGCGGGGGCGGCTCGTTGCTCAAGCGCGTCAGACGACTGATCCTGCCGTCCACGGCGCGCACGGAATACTTCCCGCGCTGGGCCGCCGGCATCGCGGGCATGCTTGCCGTGACCGTTGGGCTCCTGGCGACAGGAAGCGACCGCCTGGCAGGCGAACCGACCCAGAACCAGGTCGCTGATACCGCGCGCGCGGCGCCCGATACCGTCCTGCGGCATCCCGACCCCTCGCAGCCCCTCGCGCAACGCTGGGACTGGGCGCGGACTCAGGCCCGCCAGCTCAGCCGGCGCACGTACTGGATCGGCTACACGATCAAGCGGCCGTCGTGGCTCGAGCACTCGGTGTACGTCGATCGTGGTATGGAGGTGAAAGGTGAGAACATCACGATCAGCGGTCGTCTGTTCGGGGACTTCCAGGGTTTCATGTTCCGCGGCGTGCGCCTGGCGCGGTTGACCGGCAGCAACGACTCCGACGACATCGTGATCCTGCTGGGATTCACCGATCAGAGCGGCAAGATCGCGCTATCGCACGTCCACGTGGCGAGCTTCTACCTGCCGATGGACTTCCGCGGCCGGACCCTGTTCTGGCTCGGCGACGCAGCTGACGCGCAGAGTCTGCCCGTCGTCGAAGCGTTGTTCACGGCCACTCCGCAACCGGAGCTGCGCGAGGACGTCGTCGCGGCCATTGGGATTCACGGGTCGAGCGACCTGGTCGTTCCCATCTTGCTGCGTTTGCTCACGAGCCGCGAGCCGACCGATGTGCGCGCGCAGGCGGCGGAGTGGCTGGGATTCCATCCCACGCCCGCAGCCGTCGTCGGTCTCAGCGCGGCCGCTCGCAACGATCAGGCCGGTGACGTCCGCCGCGAAGCTGCCGAGGCACTCGGCGACAACACGTTGCCGGCAGCCACCGACTCCACCATCGCGGTCGCCAGGACCGCGAGCGATCCGGATACCCGGCGCGAGGCGGTGGAAGGCCTCGGGCATAAAGACAGCGACCGGGCGCTCACCGCGCTCGTGGCGATCGCCCAGTCCGATCGCAACGAGGATGTGCAGCGCGAAGCCGTGGAGACGCTGGGAGAAATGCCGAACGGACGCGGGCTTGCGGCGGTCCGCGACATCGCGCGCTCCCATCCGCGCGCCGACGTCCGGCGCGCGGCGGTCGAGACGCTGGGGGAAAACCTGGCACCCGCCGAGGCGATTCCGGTGCTGAAAGACATCGCGACGCGCGATCCCGATCCGGACGTGCAGCGGGAAGCGATCGAAACGCTGGGCGAGGTCCACGGCAACACCGCGGACGTGCTCGCCGCCATCGGGGGGTTCGCGCGCACGCATCCCAACTCCGATGTCCGTCGCGAAGCCGTCGAAACCCTCGGGGAACGGGCGCCGACCGCCGAGACGGTCCGGGTGCTGGCCGACATCGCCGCCACCGACCGGAGTGAGGACGTGCAGCGGGAAGCGGTCGAGACGCTGGGCGAAATCGGCGATCTCGGACTGCCGGCCGTGATCGAGATTGCCCGTACTCATCCTTCCGCGGACGTACGCCGCTCAGCGATCGAGGCGATCGGGGAAAAGGCGCCAGCCGCTCAGGCGCTCGACTTGCTGGCGCAATTCGCGCGGCGCGACCGGGATCCGGATGTGCAGCGCGCAGCCGTCGAAACGCTCGGCGAGCTGCACGACAGCCGCGCTTACGCCCTCCTCGTCGAGTTCGCGCGCAGCCATCCGGTCAGCGACGTCCGGCGCCAAGCGATCGAGAGCTACGGCGAATCGGCGCCGAGCGATTCGTCAGTGGCATTACTCAAGAGCATCCTCGCGAGCGACGCGCCCGAAGACGTCTACTCCGCGGTGCTCGAGGCGCTCGAGGAAGTGGAAGGCGGCGCGGGGATCCCGGCGCTCATCGACGCGGCACGCTCACATCCGAACCGGGAGGTTCGGGCCGACGCCCTCCGCCGACTGGCGGAGAGCGACGACCCTCGCGCTCAAAAGGTCTTCGACCAGACGTTGCGGCGGCCCTAGGGCTGGTGCGCCTCGCCCCCGCTCGCGGCCGCTTCGCTCCCGAGCCGGTGTTGCTGATACCAGCTCATCATGTAGAGCTGGGTCCGGAGGAAGTTCGAGGGCTTGGAGCTGGTGCCGTGGTATTCGCCATTGAAGCGCAGCATCACCACGGGCACCTTCAGCATCTTCAGCGCGGAGTAGTACTCCTCGGTCTGCGGGATGGGCGTCCGCAGATCGAGCTCACCGGTCATCAGCAGCGTCGGCGTCTTCACGTTGCCGACATACGCGAGTGACGACTGCTTGATCCATTGCTCCGGCTTTTCCCAGAACGGCGCATCGAAGAAGCCGTAGGTGAACAGCGGCACGTCGGTCTGCCCCGCCATGCTCATCCAATCGATGACCGGACAACGCACCGCTGCCGCCGCGAACCGGGTCGTGTGGCCGATGACCCAGCTCGATAGCACGCCGCCGCCCGAGCAGCCGCCGACGTACATCCGCTGCGTATCGATGTAGCCGCGTCCCACGACGGTATCGACGCCGGCCATCAAATCGTCGTAGTCGACGCTCGGATACGCGCGCTCGATCGCGTTACCGAACGGGCTGCCGTAGCCCGTGCTGCCGCGGGGATTGGTGATGAGCACCACGAAGCCATTGGCGGCGAAATTCTGCAGCTGGTAGCTGAACGCACCGTTGTACATCCCGTGCGGGCCGCCGTGAATCTCCATGAGCAGCGGATACTTCTTGGTACGATCGAACCCGGGCGGCTTGATGATCCATCCCTGCACCTTCGCGCCGCCGGTCGAGGTATACCAGATCGCTTCTTCGGCGCCGAGCTTGATGCCCTGCAGCACGTCGGCATTCACATTCGTGAGGCGGCTGATGGGCTGCGTGCGGCGAAGATTGAATCGGACGATATCGGCGGGGTCATCGGCGTCGGTGCGGACGCCCACCGCGTTGAAGTCGCGCGACACCGACGAAAGCGACAGCATCTGCTCGCCTTCGGTGACGCGGCGGTTGCCGCCTCGTACACCGGCGAAGTACACGTTGCTGGTCCCTTGCTCGGCGAGCGCGAAGAACACGCCGCTGCCGTCGGGACTCCAGCGCACGGTCCCGGGATCGCGGTCATACGTCGTCAGCGCGCGCAGCCCGCTGCCATCGATCCCCACCGTCCACACCTCGTCCGCACGGTAGGAGAAGGTGCCGTACTCGTGACCGGTGAACGCCACGGTGCGCCCATCGGGTGACACGACGGGCCCCGTCCAACCGCCCTTCTTGGTGACGAGCGGGCGCACGGCCCCGGTCTGCACGTCGACCGTATAGAGATACGATTCGCGATAGCGATAGTCGGCATCCGCTTCGCGCAGGCCGTCGAAGACGATCGTGCGTCCGTCAGGGGTCCAGTCGTAGTTCGGCGCGCCGAAACCGCCCAGCTCGCTGGTCCCGAAGTCGCCCTTGGTGAGTTGCCGCGGCGTCCCACCCTCCGCCGGCACAAGGAAGATCTGCGTCGTTCCTTGTTCGACGTAGCCGGTCCGATCACGACGGTAATGCAGCCGGTCCACGATGCGCGGCGCGGGGGTCCACTTCGCCCCTTCCGGCGCGCCCGGCATGCTGATCTTCCACGGCGTCTCGTTCTTCACCAGCATCGCGAAGGCGAGCGAGCGGCCATCGGGGGACCAGCTCAGGTTCGCCGGAGTCTCGCTGACGTGGGTGATCTGCGACGTGGCGCCCTCGGCATCCATCCAGCGCACGAAGACCTGCGTGCCCTTCGGCTCGCCGTCGGCGAAGTAGGCGATGCGCGTGCCATCGGGCGACCAGCGGGCGTTCGAACCCTTCACGAGGAAGCGGTTCTTCGAGCCGTCGGCGTTCATGATCCACAGACCCGCATCCCAGCGGTCCTCGATCTTGTTCACCCAACGGCGGGTGTACAGGATCTGCGAGCCGTCGGGAGACGTCTGCGGATCGGCGACCTGTTCCCAGTCGAGGTAGTGGTTGACGGTGAGCAGCGTGTCGGATGCGGTTTCTTGACTCGAGGCAACGGACGGAACAACGAGGAGCGCGGCCACAATCAGGGAACGCATAAGGCCTCCGCGGGCGGCGGATTGAAGGATGTCTTTAAGAAAACCTCGGAACACCGATCAGGTAACTCCCCCGCAAAGGTGACCAACCACCACGAAAGTCCCCGATCTCCCAGTCGTAGCTGTCGAGTCCACGGACCAGCTCTTCGAGCTCGGCTTTCGAATAGGTCCGCAGGCAGGAGACGATCCCGTCGAACGTCCCGACGACCGGGAGCACGGGCGGCAGATACGTCCACGCCAGTCGCGACCAGCTCCAGGGACGCATGAACGGGGCGGACACGAGCGTCCCCAGCCACGTGAGGGCGACGACCGCGATCTCGAGCGGAGCCCGGCGGGCAATCTCGAACACGCCGATCCCCTGACCTCGCCGGACTGCGTCGGTGAGGATGGCCCGGGCCTCGGCCGGCCGGAAGTGGTGAAACGCGGTGAAGATCGTGCGAAAGCCATCGAGTTCGACGGGTACTGCCCGCGCGTCGACACGAATGACGCTCTCCCCGTGCGGGTACAGGTCCGTGAGCATCACCGGCACGCCCACCAGCGCCCCCAGCCGGCGCCAGGGGCCACCCGCACCCGAGCAGAGATCGACGATCCGGCGTGCCTTCGTGCGTTCGAGCGCGCGGCGCAGCAGCGGACCCACGGGATCGTAAGCACCGGTCAGGTTTTCGCTAAACGCGAGAAAGTCGGTCAGCGCGTCGCGCAGCGACGGCGGACAGAAGGCGAGATCGTGGATTTCGACGAGGTGCAGTCGCATCAAGGCAAAGTTAGATTTCGCGCCCGATAATGGACAATTTTGAGCTCCTCCGGCTGTTCGCGGATCGTCCCGCCGGCCACAACTACTTCGAGCTGATCCGCGTCCCCGCGATGTCGGCGGGATTGTACGTGCTACAGCCTGGCGAGCTGGACCGACAGAAGCCGCATCGCGAGGACGAGCTGTACTACGTCGTCGGCGGCAAGGCGACGATCCGGGTCGGGACTGACGACCAGCCCGTGGCCGCGGGAACGGCCGTGTTCGTCCCGGCGGGCGTCGAACACCACTTCCACTCGATCAGCGCGGAGCTGCGAGTCCTCGTCGTCTTCGCACCTGCAGAAACTCCGGTTAGCGCGTGAGCCTGCGGACTACGCCGTTTCATCCCCGCACCGGTCCGCTGTCGGAAGGTCAGGCCTGGCGGCGCTGGGCGGGCTACGTCGTCGCCAGCGCATACGAGCTGTCGCACGACCGCGAATACCACGCAATCCGGAACTCCGCCGCCCTGTTCGATGTCTCCCCGCTCTACAAGTACCTCATCACCGGGCGCGACGCAGCCCGGCTGCTCGATCACGTCGTGACGCGCAACGTCGGCAAGGCGAAGGTCGGCCAGGTGCTCTACACGCCGTGGTGCGACGATGAAGGAAAGCAGATCGACGACGGCACGATCTCGGTGCTCGGGGACCAGACGTTTCGCATGACGTCGGCCGATCCGACGCTGCGCTGGTTGCATCTGAATTCCTCGGGCCTCGACGTCACCGTCCAGGATGTCTCCGAGACCACCGCGGCCGTGTCCCTTCAAGGACCCAGCTCGCGGGAAATCCTCCAGCTCGCCGCCGAGCGCGAGCTGTCGGCACTGAAATACTTCCGACTCACCAGCGCCAAGATCCGCGGCATTCCCGTCACGATCTCGCGCACCGGTTATACGGGGGATTTGGGGTTCGAGGTCTGGGTTGATGCGTCGCAGGCCGTCCCGCTCTGGGATGCCCTGATCGAAACCGGCACGCCGTACGGCATCACTCCCGCGGGCATGCTGGCGCTCGACGTCGCGCGCATCGAGGCCGGACTGCTGCTGATCGAGGTGGACTACTTCTCCTCGCGACATGCGCTGATCGAATCCCAGAAGTCTTCCCCGCTGGAGCTCGGGCTCGGCTGGACCGTCGCGACCGACAAGGAACGCTACAACGGGCAGGCGGCGCTCGACGCCGAGCGGAAGCGCGGCCCCGCGTGGCAGTTCACCGGCCTGACCGTGGACTGGGATTCCATCGAGCAGCTGTACGCCGACGTCGGCTTGCCGCCGCGGCTGCCGAGCCAGGCGTGGCGCACCAGCGTGCCGATCTACGATCGCAGCAGCCACAAGCAGCTCGGCTACGCGACGAGCGGCGGCTGGTCGCCGCTGCTCAAGCGTTACATGGCGTTGGCGCATCTCGGATCCGAGCATGCTCCCGGAACGGAAGTCCGTATGGAGGTCACCGTGGAGCATCGCCGCAAACAGGCGCAGGCGCACGTCACGCCGCTGCCGTTTTTCAACCCTGAGCGCAAACGCGCATGAAACGGTACGACGCGATCGTTATCGGCGGCGGCCACAACGGTCTCGTCACGGCGGCCTATCTCGCGCGCGCCAAGAAGTCGGTGTTGGTGCTCGAGCGCCGGCCACGAGTCGGCGGCGCCGCCGTCACCGAAGAAATCTTCCCGGGCTTCAAGTTCACGATGTTCTCCTACGTCGTGTCGTTGCTGCGGCCCGAAATCATTCGCGATCTCGATCTGCCGCGGCACGGGCTGCACATCCTGCCGCTCGAGAGCACCGTCACGCCGATGGAGAACGGCGACTATCTCGCGGCCTGGGCGGATCACGACGAAACCCGGCGCGAGCTGTGCCGCCACTCGCCGCGCGACGCCGAAGCCTACGACGAGTACGGCCGCCTGATGCACTTCATGGCCCAGGCGGTCAAGCCGATCCTGAGCATGGTGCCGCCCGACCCCACGTCGTTTGCTCCGGGCGACTTGGCCGGTCTCTTGAAGCTTGGCAAGCACTTCCGCGGCCTCGGCGGCGAGCGCCTGCACGCGCTCGTCAAACTGATGACGATGAGTTCCGCGGACTTCCTGGATGAGTGGTTCGAGACGGATGTCCTCAAGGCCACGAAGTCGGCGAGCGGCATCATCGGCACGTTTCTGGGTCCACGGTCTCCTGGGACCGCGTACGTGCTCCTTCATCATTACATGGGCGAGCTGGACGGCGTTTTCAGGGCCTGGGGATTCGCGAAAGGGGGCACGGGCGCGGTAAGCGAAGCCATCGCGTCCGCCGCCCGCTCGTTTGGGGCTGAGATCAGGTGCGATGCCGGAGTTTCGAAGGTCCTCGTGCGTAACGGCCGGGCCACGGGCGTCGTGCTGGAAAACGGTGACGAGTCGTCTGCGAGCATTGTCGTGTCGAGTCTCGATCCGCGCCGGACGTTCCTCCAGCTGCTCGAATCCCATGAGCTGCCCGCGGAGTTCGTCGCGGATATCAAACGCTTCAAGTTCCGCGGTTCGTCGGGGAAGGTGAACCTGGCGCTCGATTCGCTGCCCAGCTTCAGCTGCATGCCAGGCATCGGCCGGCAGCACCGCGGCGCGTTCTCGATCAGTCCCAGCCTCGAGTACGTCGAGCGCGCGTACGACGACGCCAAGTACGGCGAGTTCTCGCGCCGGCCCTATATGGACATCGTGTTCCCCTCGATGATCGATCCCGGCATGGCACCTCCCGGCAAGCATGTCATGTCGATCTTCGTGCAGTACGCGCCGTACCACCTCAACGGTGGCTGGACCGACGCGAAGCGCGAGGCGTTCGGCGACACGGTCGTAAACACGGTCGAGAGCTTCGCACCGGGGTTCAAGTCGAAGATCCTGCACCGGCAGGTGATTACGCCGCTCGATATCGAGACGATCACCGGCCTTTCCGAGGGCAATATCTTCGCCGGCGAGCTGGCGCTGCATCAGTTGTTCTTTCTGCGCCCCGCGCCGGGGTGGGCGAAATTCGCGACGCCGGTGCGCGGCTTCTATCAGGCCGGCTCGGGGACGCATCCGGGCGGCGGCATCATGGGTGCCTCGGGTCGGCTCGCGGCAATGCGCATTCTGAAGGATGGCGTGTGAAGTACGACGCGATCGTCATCGGCGCGGGAGCGAACGGCCTTGTGACCGCCCACTATCTCGCGCGGGCGGGCAAGCGTGTCCTGGTCGTGGAGCAGCATCAGGCGGCGGATCCGTCGGCCGATATCGGTTGGATCCCCCCCGCGGTGATTCGCGACCTCGGCCTCGCCGGTGCAGGCCTGCGCGTCGCGGAGCCCGATCCCTGGATCACGGCGCCGCTCCCGGCCGGTGGGACCCTGGAGCTGTCGCGTGACATCGGGCGATCGACGGAGGCGATCCGTCGCATCAGCCCCGCAGACGCGGGGAAGTGGCCGGAGTTCTGCCGGCGGATGCGCTCGCTCGCCGGCGTGCTCGAGCGGCTGTATCTCGTGCCGCCTCCCGACATCGAGTCGAACGATGTCCGCGAGCTGGCGCGCATCGCCGGGCTCGGCCTGTACGTCCGGCGCCTCGGCAAGCAGACGGTGATCGATCTGGCGCGCGTTCTGCCGATGTCGATCGCCGAGCTGCTCGACGACTGGTTCGAGAGCGACGCCCTGAAGGGATTGCTCGGCGCGCTCGGCGTCTGGCACCTGAAGCAGGGACCACGCTCCGGTGGCACAGCGTTCAACTTCTTGCATCATCATGCCGGCAGCCCGATCGGCGTCTTCCGGCCGACCCGTTCGAACATCACACAGGCGTTGTCCAAGCTGCCGGGCGTGGAAGTCCGGCGCGGCGCGCGTGCCATGGTGCTCGCGAAGAACGGCACGGCCACCGGCGTGGTGCTCGAGAAAAGCGGGGAGACGATCGAGGCACCGCTCGTCGCATCGAGCGCCCCGCCGCGCGCCACGCTGCAGCCGCTCGCGATCGAGCTCTACCCGGACTTCGCACGCGCAGTGGGCAACATCAAGGCACGCGGCGTCGTCGCCCGCGGCACGCTGACGCAGGAGCAGACGCCCGCGTACTCGACCCTCTGCATCGCCCCCTCGCTCGACTATCTGGAGCGCGCCTACGACGACGCCAAGTACGGCAAGGACTCGACTGCTCCGTACGTCGAGGTCCAGCGTACGGACGGACGGGTAGAGGTCCATGTGCAGTTCGTGCCGCCCGGCACGCATGGCGGACTCGCGGAGCGGGTCGCGCAGATCCTCAAGGTTCGCCCCAACCAGGTGGCCCTGCAGCCGGCCGAAGAGTGCCTCTACCATGGAGAGCTCACTCTCGACCAGATTCTGTTCATGCGCCCCGTACCTGGTTGGAGCCGCTACCGCACGCCCATCGAGGGGCTGTACTTGTGTGGCTCGGGCACGCATCCCGGCGGCGGGATTCCGGGCGCCGCCGGCCGCAACGCCGCGCGCGAGATCCTATGAGCTTCCTGAAGACCGTCGAGAGCTATCGCCAGGGTGCGCGCACGCTTGCGGGCCGGTACTACACGGCTCCGGAGGTGTTCGATGCTGAGCAGGAGCGAATCTTCGGACGTCACTGGATCTGTGTCGGCCGCGATGCGACGCTGGCGGCGCCTGGGGACTACTTCACTGCCCTGGTTGCCGGCGAAAGCATCATTGTGCTGCGCGATCAGTCAGGGGAGCGGCGCGCCTACTACAACGTCTGCCGCCATCGCGGCACCAGGTTGTGCGAAGCGCCGAAGGGCCGGCTCTCCGAAACGATTCAGTGCCCGTATCACGCCTGGACCTACGCGCTCGATGGCCGCCTGATCGGTGCGCCGCACATGCACGAGGTGGAGGGGTTCGACAAGAAGTCCTATCCGCTGCATACCGTGGCGCTCGCCGAGTGGAACGGCTTCCTGTTCGTCAATCTCGATCCCGCGGCAGTTCCAGCCGCGCAATGGTTCGGCCCACTCAAGGACCGATTCGCGGGTTACAGCCTGCCGCTGCTCCGGACGGTCCGCCGCATCGAGTACGACGTGAAGGCCAACTGGAAACTGGTCCTGCAGAACTACAACGAATGCCTGCACTGCCCGACGATTCATCCGGAGCTGTCGACCAAGCTGCCCTACACCAGCGGCGCGAACGACCTGATCGAAGGACCGTTTCTCGGCGGCTACATGGAGATCAAGGCACCGAACGAGAGCGCGACGATGACGGGCCGGGCGTGCGCGTTGCCGCTCGGCACCCTGGCGGCCGAAGATCAGCGCCGCGCGTTCTATTACGCGCTGTTTCCCACGATGATGTTGAGCCTCCATCCGGACTATGCGGTCTTCTACACGGTGTGGCCGGTCGCTCCCATGCAATCGCGCGTGGTGTGTGAGTGGATGGTGCACCCCGACGCGCCGGACGCCCCGGGCTACAACATCCAGGACGCCGAGGAATTCTGGGATCGCACCAACCGGCAGGATTGGCACATCTGCGAGCAAAGCCAGCTCGGCATCAGCTCTCGGGTGTACGCGCCCGGACCGTACTCGCCACGCGAAAGTATCCCCGCCGCGTGGGATCGTATGTACTTGAGGGCATTTGAAGGCTCTTGAAGAAGTGCTGAAGGAAGTCGCGGAACGCCTCAAGGACAACTACCCATACGGCGATCCGCTGTACGCGGGCCAGATGCTCAAGCCACCGCACGACGTGGCGCGCCGCGCGTACGAGATGGCCCTCAAGATCAATCCCAACAACCACGCCCTCGACGGCGGCCGCGCCAGCTCGGCGATGGAGAAGGAGGCAGTCGCCGAGCTGGCGAAGATGATCGGGTGGGACACGCACCTCGGCCACCTGTGCGGCGGCGGCACGATGGCGAACCTCGAGGCGCTGTGGGTCGCGGGGCAGCTCCATGCGGGCAAGACGGTCGTTGCTTCGACCCAGGCACATTACACGCACCAGCGAATCGCCGGCGTGCTGGGACTGCCATTCGAGGCGATTCCCTGCGACCGCGCCGGCCGGATGGACGCCGCGGTGCTCGCGCGCCGGTTGGCGGCCGGCGGAGTCGGGACCGTCGTGGCCACCATGGGCACGACGGCGACCGGCGCCGTCGATCCCCTCGACGCAATCGTCGAGCTGCGTGGCCGCTACGACTTTCGCATCCATGCCGATGCGGCGTACGGTGGCTATTTCCTGCTCGTCGGGGATCTCGACGCCCAGACGCGCCGGGCGTTCGACCGCATCGCCGAGGCGGCCTCGGTCGTCATTGATCCGCACAAGCATGGGCTGCAGCCGTATGGCTGTGGGTGCGTGCTGTTTCGCGATCCGTCGGTCGGGCGGCTGTACTCCCACGACTCCCCGTACACCTACTTCACCTCGACCGAAATGCACCTCGGGGAGATTTCGTTGGAGTGTTCACGACCGG
>Ga0307302_10000166_pt1 | contig 28901 bp, 32 predicted proteins | sample ER_DNA_183_FD_194490 | JGI IMG/M metagenome (GOLD analysis project Ga0307302, IMG submission 194490) | Bulk soil microbial communities from the East River watershed near Crested Butte, Colorado, United States - ER_DNA_183 | ecosystem: Environmental > Terrestrial > Soil > Floodplain | place...
GCTCTGCAAAACGTGGGAATGCGAGCTCGCCATGGTGTCGATGCCAGGAACGAATCCGGAGAAATTCTTCTTCACGGTACGTGATGACAACGTCGCGGAGCACATCAATCAGTCACTTGGCCAGCGGGTGGCGCTGTCGTATCAACAGCACAAGGGCGTTCCGACGACGTGCTTTGGCGAGACCGACTACTTCGTGGTCGCCGTGAAGGTGCTGCCCCAGTGAGCGCGAACAGTTTCGGCGCGCGTGCCACCCTCAAGGCCGGGAAGCGCAGCTACGAGATCTTCCGGCTTGATGCACTGGAGCGCCGCGGCCTGTCCGTCGCACGGCTTCCCTACTCCCTCAAGATCCTGCTCGAAAACCTGCTGCGGCTCGAGGACGGCCGCGTGGTTCGGCCCGAGGACATCGAGAAGCTTGGCCGCTGGGAACCCCTCAAGGTGCCGGACGAAGAGATCGCCTTCATGCCGGCGCGCGTGCTGCTCCAAGACTTCACCGGCGTGCCCGCCGTCGTGGATCTCGCCGCCATGCGCGACGCGATCGTGCAGATGGGCGGCGACCCCAAGCGCGTGAACCCGCTGCTGCCCGCCGAGCTCGTCATCGACCATTCGGTGATCGTGGATGAATTCGGGACGCCGCGCGCCTTCCAAGTGAACGCCGACCTCGAGTTCCAACGCAACCGCGAGCGCTATGCCTTGCTGCGCTGGGCGCAGAAGACGTTTACCGGGTTCAAGGTTGTCCCGCCTGACACCGGTATCGTGCACCAAGTCAACCTGGAATACCTGGCTCGCGTCGTTTTCACGAACGACTCGCAAGCCTATCCCGATACGCTGGTTGGCACTGACTCGCACACGACCATGATCAATGGTCTCGGCGTGCTCGGTTGGGGCGTCGGCGGCATCGAAGCAGAAGCCGCGATGCTGGGCCAGCCCGTCTCCATGCTCATTCCGCAGGTGATCGGCTTCCGTTTGAGCGGGCAGCTCAGCGAGGGCGCCACCGCGACGGACCTCGTCCTTACCGTCACGCAGATGCTGCGTGCCAAGGGTGTCGTCGGAAAATTCGTCGAGTTCTACGGGCCCGGCGTGTCGACGCTGCCGCTCGCCGACCGCGCCACGATCGGCAACATGGCCCCCGAGTATGGCGCGACGATCGGCATTTTCCCCGTCGATCAGGAGACGCTGCACTATCTCGAGTTTACCGGGCGCGCGGCGGACCAGGTGAAGCTGGTCGAGGCCTATATGAAGGAACAGGGCCTCTTCCATACGCCCGACGCGCCCGAGCCGGTCTACTCGGACACCCTCGAGCTCAATCTCGCGACCGTGGAGCCCAGCATGGCCGGGCCCCGCCGGCCGCAGGACCGCGTGGGACTGCGGGAAGTGCCCCGCAAGTTTGCAGAGGAGTTGCCGACGTTGATGAAGGCGGTACCGGTTCCGGCGGTGAACGCCACTCCGGTCGGACGATGGGAGGGCGAAGGCGGTCAGGCCGGCCTCACCCCGCCACCACCCCGGCCGTCGTCCGCAAAGCTCGTAATCGACGAGGTCGAGTGCGTGCTACACCACGGGTCGGTCGTAATCGCTGCGATTACGAGCTGCACCAACACGTCGAACCCGTCGGTGATGGTCGCCGCCGCACTCATGGCACAGAAGGCCGTCGATCGCGGGCTGCGCAGCAAGCCGTGGGTCAAGACGAGCCTCGCCCCGGGGTCAAAAGTCGTCACCGACTACCTCGAGCACGCGGGACTCATGAAGCCGCTCGAAGCGCTGCGCTTTCACCTCGTCGGCTACGGCTGCACGACCTGCATCGGCAACTCGGGGCCCCTGCCCGAGGCCGTTTCGACCGCGATCGCGGAATGCGATCTCGTCGTCTGCTCGGTGCTCTCGGGGAACCGCAACTTCGAGGGCCGGATTCAGCAGGAAGTGCGCGCAAACTATCTCGCCTCGCCGCCGCTGGTCGTGGCGTATGCGCTCGCCGGCCGCATCGACATCGATTTCCATAACGAGCCGCTGGGCATTGGCAAGGATGGGCCGGTGTTTCTGCGCGACATCTGGCCGTCGAGCAAAGAAGTCGCCGACGTCATCGCGCGCTCGATCAAGTCGACGATGTTCCGCACGAGCTACGCCCAAGTATTCGAAGGGGACGAGCGCTGGCGCGGGCTGCCGGTGCCCGAAGGCGACCGCTTCGCGTGGGAGCCGACATCCACCTACATCCGCCGCGCGCCCTACTTCGACGGCATGCCAGCCGAGCCGGGGCCCGTGCGCGACATCCGCGGCGCGCGGGTGCTGTGCCTTCTGAGCGACAGCATCACGACCGACCACATCTCGCCGGCGGGGTCGATTCGCAAGACCAGTCCCGCGGGCCAATACCTGATTAATCAGGGCGTCCAGCCGATCGACTTCAACTCGTACGGCGCGCGCCGCGGGAATCACGAGGTGATGGTGCGCGGCACATTCGCCAACGTGCGCCTCAAGAATCTGCTCGCGCCGGGAACCGAAGGGCCGTTCACCGTGCATGTGCCCGACGGCGAGCAGATGACGATCTTCGACGCGTCGCTCAAGTACGCCGCCGAGGGCACGCCGTTGGTTGTCCTGGCCGGGAAGGAGTACGGCTCGGGCTCGTCACGCGACTGGGCAGCCAAGGGTCCGCGACTGCTGGGTGTGCGCGCGGTGATCGCCGAAAGCTTCGAGCGCATCCATCGCTCGAACCTCGTCGGGATGGGAATCCTGCCGCTGCAATTCGCGTCCGGACAGAACCCCACGACGCTGGGCCTCACGGGCAAGGAGCGCTACGACATTCTCGGTCTGAGCGAGGTGCCCAAGGAGCTGACCGTCACGGCGACGGCCGACGACGGTAAGGTGACAAGGTTCAAAGCGCTGGTCCGCATCGACACGCCGCAGGAGCTGCAGTACTACAAGCACGGCGGCATTCTGGAGTACGTGCTGCGTCAGCTCGCGGGGAAACAGAAATAAGGGCGTTCCTCGCGCCGCTCGTCGTCCTCGCGGCCGCGTGCAGCCGACCCGTCGCCTCGGTGTGGGTCACCACGGGCGATCAGCAGAAACTCCTTTCCCGCGAGCCCGACGTCGCCTTCTCGAAGGCTGACACGACGGGAATACCGACGATCGCCGTCGCCGACAGCCCCTCGTATCAGGAGATCGTGGGCTTCGGCGCGGCAATCACCGACGCGTCGGCGTTGTTGATCAACGGGCTACCGCCCGATCGCCGGGACTCGTTGCTGCGTGACCTGTTCGACCGCGACAACGGGATCGGCTTGAGCTTCACGCGACTCACCATCGGCGCGTCCGACTTCTCGCCGACCCATTACACCTTCGACGACATGCCGCCGGGACAGCGCGATTCGTCGTTGCTGCGCTTCTCGATCGAACCGGATCGCGCGCACCGGCTGCCGGTGCTGCGGCGTGCACTGGCGATCAACCCGGAGCTCAGGATCATGGCGTCGCCGTGGAGCGCGCCCGCCTGGATGAAGACCAGCGACAAGCTCATCGGGGGCACGTTGCGTCCCGATGCGTACGGACCGTTCGCGGAATATCTGGCGCGCTATGTCGACGCCTACGCGGCGGAGGGCGTGCCGATCTTCGCGCTCACCGTGCAGAACGAGCCGCACTACGAGCCCGGAGACTATCCGGGGATGCGGCTCGAGCCGCCCGCGCGGGCGCGCCTGATCGGCGCATACCTCGGCCCGCGCCTCGCGCGAGCCGGATCCCGGACCCAGATCTTCGATTGGGATCACAACTGGGATCAGCCGCAGTCGCCGCTCCAGGTGCTCGCCGACAGCGTGGCGCGCCGCTATGTCGCAGGAGTGGCGTGGCATTGCTACGGCGGTGACGTATCCGCCCAGGGGACGGTCCACGACGCCTATCCCGCGGTTGATGCCTACTTCACGGAATGCTCAGGCGGTGACTGGGCACCGAAGTTCGCGGAGAATCTCCTGTGGGGCACGCAGCACCTGATCATCGGGGCGACGCGCAACTGGGCGCGAGGTGTGCTGTTCTGGAATCTCGCGCTGGACGAGAACCATGGCCCACACCTCGGTGGATGCGGCAATTGCCGTGGCGTGGTCACCATCGACTCCAAATCGGGCGCCGTCACGCGCAACGACGAGTACTACGTGCTTGCGCACGCCAGCCGGTTCGTGCGCCAAGGCGCGCGGCGCATCGAATCGTCATCTGGCTTGGCTGGGGTCGAGAGCGTCGCGTTCCGAAATCCCGCCCCCGACGGCTCCATCGTGCTCGTGGTCGCCAATACGACGAGCGACGAGCGGCAGTTTGGCGTAGCGTGGCGCGGCAAGGCGCTGGCGTACACGCTGCCCGCCGGCGCGGTGGCGACGCTGCGCTGGCTCGGGCGCTAGCCAGGAAACATCACCCCCGGCCAACGCCGAGGGCATCGGCCACACGGTTGATGTAATTGAACCACGACGCGATCAAGGTGATCTGCAGAATCCCGCGGTCGTCGAACCCCACACGACGCAACTGTTCATGGTGCGCCGGGCCGATGCGGGTCGCGTCGCGCGTGACCTGCGCCACGTAGTCGAGCATCACACGCTCTTGCTCGGAGATCGGGGCCTTCGTGTAATCATCCTCGAGCGCCGTGACGAGCGACTGGTCGAGCGTGATCCGACGCAGAAACTCTGCGTGGGATTCTATTCAGTATCGGCAGCGATTCGTGACCGAGACGACGGTGGTAATCATCTCGTGCTGGCGGCGTGTGAGCGGCAGGTCGGGCGACATGAGCGCCCCGAACGTCGCAAACGCGTGATACAGCGCGTCGGGGATCAAGCTGTGCGAGGCGACGATGCCGGACGTCCCGTCGGGCGTGGGATGGACCGGCGTCGCGTATTCCTTTGGGTACATCGCCTTCTGCGCTTCCACGGCACGGCGCAGCTTCTCATCCGCCTCGGTGAGCGGAACCGTGCGAATCCAGGTCATCGGAACCTAGGGGCTAGGGGTTGGGGGTTCGGGCTAGGCCGTCGACGAAAAAGTAGATAGTAAACTGGCAACCCAATGGCGACGATGCCGACACCGAGAGCGGCTTGCAGCGGGTTGCGGGCGGCCACTAAGATGAGCACCACGCCGACCAGCACGAGAAACACGACCGGCGTGGCTGGATAACCCCAGGTGCGGTACGACGTCGCAGGTGCGCGACGCCGGATGCGGAACAGGCCCGCCACGGTCAACCCGACGAACAACACCGTCACGAAGACGAAGTAGCCGATGATTTGGTTGAACGTGCCCAACGCCACGTAGACCGCCGCGATCGCCGCCTGGATCGCGATGGCGCGAGCCGGAGTTCCGAAGCGCGGATGCACGGCGGCCACTGCCTTGAAGAACACGCCGTCGCTCGCCATCGCGTAATAGACGCGCGGCAGCGCCATGAGGAGCCCCAGCAGGCTACCGAGCACCGCCACGATGACGACTGCCGAGAACACGCGGCCGCCCGCTGGTCCGAACAACGCCTCGCCGGCTTGCGCGGCGAAGGTCTCGCCGGAGGTCACGCGCTCGAGCGGCACCAGATAAAGGAAGACGGCGCTCGTCATGATGTAAATCGCCGTGATGATCGCGACACCAATCGCGAGCGCACGCGGGAGCGTGCGCGACGGATCACGCGCTTCTCCCGCCAATTTGGGGATTTCCCACCAGCCGCCGAACGCGAAGAACGCGCCCACGAGCCCGGCGGCCAGCGCCGCTGGAAGGCGATCCGAGCCGGGGCGCTGGGTGATGAAGGGCGCGAAGTGTGACCAGCTGCCCGCGCGCAGCGCGAGCGCCAGGATCGCAATGAGCCCCAGCGCGCCGAGTTTGAGTGCCGTGAGCCACTGCATCAGCCGCGATCCGAGCCGCAGTCCAGCGATGTTTATCGCCGCGAGCGACAGTATCGTCCCGATGGCGATGACCTTGAGCCACCCGCCGGACAGGCCGAGGGCGTAGCCGACGTAGCTCGCGAGTCCCGCCGCGAGTGCCGCCGTGATGCCCGGATCCATCACGAGCAGGCATTTCCAGCCGTAGAGAAATGCGACCCCCGGACCATATGCCTCGCGCAGGTAGACGTACCCGCCGCCTGCTTCCGGCGCCCGCGCCGCGAGCTCGCCGTAACAGAGCGCGCCGCTCAGCGCCATCACGCCCATGAGCAGCCACACGATCAGTAGCCAGAAGGGCGAGCCGAGCGAGCGGGCCATGCCGGCGGGTGTGAGAAAAATTCCGATGCCGACGACTTCACCCACGACGAGTGCCGTGACGGCGACGAGGCCAAGCTGGCGGCGTAGCACGTTTCTAAGATAGCCTGCATGTTTGGAGCTGCAGCGCGCCGCCGTCGCGCGTAAGACGCTTACCCATTACCGCGAGGCGACCATGATTCGCTCCCCGACTCTCTCCACGCTCCTTGTGCTCGCGCTCACCGCGTGCGGTGCCTCTCGAGCTCCGGTCCCGCTCGTCGGCGCGTCGTCCGACGTCACTGCCCTCAGCGGCGAGTGGGCGGGCGACTACAGCAGCGCCGAGTCCGGGCGCAGCGGCAGCATCAGCTTCACGCTGCGCGCGGCCGGTGACTCAGCCTTCGGCGATGTGATCATGGTCCCCAGCACGTGGGGTCGTCCGCTCGTTCCCTGGCGCGAGAACGCCATGGGAGGGAACTCGAATCAGTCGCCGGCCTCCACGGTGCTGACGATTCGCTTCGTGCGTGTGGAGCACGGTCACGTGAGTGGCACGCTGGATCCCTACGCCGATCCGCAAACGGGCGCGCGCCTGCTGACCACGTTCAGCGGCGAGCTCAACGGCAATACGATCGCCGGCACGTACACTACCAGGCTGCCGTCCGGTGGCACGCAGACCGGTCGCTGGACGGTGCAGCGGCGCTAGCGGTCCTTCGACTCGCGCGCCACGGTGGGCGTCGCAAACTCCGGACGCCCGACGGGTTCGAGCCCGAGATATTGCCGAGCCCGGTTCAGCGCGTCGTCGATATTGCCGTGGATGTTGTCTTCGGTCAGTTCGTCGTACAACCCCGAACGGTCCAGCGCGACCACCGGCTGCGCGTGCACATCGGATAGAATCACGAGCGTTCCTTCCCGCCTGCTGCGGTGCACCAGATCCCGCAACGCGTGCAGGCCGGTCGAGTCGATCGCCGGGACGTGGCGCAGGCGGATAATCAGCACCTTTGGCTTGCCTGCGATTCGCCCGACCCGATCCTTGAACATCTCGGCTGCACCGAAGAAGAATGGTCCCGTGATCTCGTAGACCTGGACGCCCTCGGGAATCACGCGACTGCGAACGGCGTTGGGATCGTGCTCGAAATCGTCCACCGGGTCGGTGAATTCGTGCGTCAACACGCTGATGTTCGTCACTTCCGCCATCCGCCGCATGAAGAGGAAGGCGGCGAGCACCATGCCGACCTCGATGGCGACCGTCAGGTCCACCAGAACCGTCAGTAAGAAGGTTGTGAGCAGCACGGCGACGTCGCTCTTCGGCGCACGGAACTCCGACACGAACGTCCGCCACTCGCTCATGTGGAACGCGACGACGACCAGAATCGCCGCCAGCGTCGCCAGCGGGATCAATGCGGCCCAGCGGCCAAAGAAGAGCGTGATCAACAGCAGCGTGATCGCATGCGTCATCCCCGCGACCGGCGTGCGCCCGCCGTTCTTCACGTTCGTCGCCGTCCGCGCGATCGCGCCGGTCGCCGGCATCCCACCAAACAGCGGCGACGCGATATTCGCGACGCCCTGCGCCACCAGCTCCATGTTGGAGCGATGGCGTCCGCCGATCATCCCGTCCGCGACGACCGCGGAAAGCAGCGACTCGACCGCGGCGAGCAGGGCGATTGTAAACGCCGGGCCCGCCAGCGCTTGAATGATGGGAAGCGACAGATGCGGTATGCTCGGCTGCGGCAGCCCGGCATGGATCGCGCCAAACCGCGCCCCGATCGTCTCGACCGGCAGATGCAGCAGCTGCGCGAGCAGCGTGGTCACGATCAGCGCGACAAACGGCCCCGGAATGCGCGTCGAAATCCGCGGCCACACGACGATGATCGCGAGCGTGGCGACCGCGACCACCAATGCCCATGGATTGACGGTGTCGAACGCATGAACGTAGGCATCCCACTTCGGGACAAACGCGGACGGTACCGACTGCATCTCGAGCCCGAGCAGATCGCGGATCTGGCTCGAGAAGATGATGAGCGCGATGCCGCTGGTGAATCCGATCGTCACCGGGTAGGGGATGAACTTGATCGCACCGCCGAGGCGGAAGAGCCCGAACCCGACGAGAATAAAACCGGCCATGAGCGTCGCCACGACGAGACCATCGACGCCGTGCTGCGCCACGATTCCCGAAACGATCACGACGAACGCGCCGGTCGGTCCGCCGATCTGGACGCGCGAGCCGCCGAGCAATGAGATGAGAAAGCCGGCGACGATGGCGGTGTAGAGCCCGCGCTCCGGGCTGAGCCCGCTCGCGATGGCGAAAGCAATCGCCAGCGGCAGTGCGACGATGCCGACGATGACGCCGGCGATCACATCCCGGGTGAATTGCTCCCGGTTGTAGTCCTGGAGGGTCGTGAAAAGCTTGGGGACGAGCACGGCGGCGAGAAGATACTAGATTCCCGCCTTCATGGGTGCGAACCACCCGTGGAGATCCACGACCCTGCCAGGATCAGCACCAACCCCACAATCGACACGGGGGTGAGCCGTTCGCCCAGCGCCAGCACTCCCACGACGACCGCCACGAGCGGATTTACGTACGTGATCACGCTCGCTCGACCGGGCCCGGCCGCGGCGATCAGGCGAAAGAAGACAATCAGCCCCGCCGCCGTGCAAACGACTCCGAGGACCGCAATCGCCCAAAGCCCCGACGGTGCTGGGATCTGATGCGGCCACGTTGCGATCGCGGCAGGCAGTAACGCCACGGATGCCACGAGCAGACTGGCGGTCACGGGCCCAAGTGGGTCGAGATCGGCGAGCCGGCGACTGACGATGATAGGAGCGATCGCGTAGCCCAATGTCGCCACGAGCACCAGCGCCGCGCCCAGCAGCTCGCTCGCGCGGCCGGCGACGTCGAACCCCAGCAGCGCGACGACACCGGCGAAGCCGGTCGCCAGCCCCGCGAGACGTGCGCCGGTCAACCGCTCACCTGGGACCAGGCGCACCGACAGCAGCGCCACCATCAGCGGCATCGTGGCTACGAGAATCGCCGCCAAGGATGAAGTGATGTACCGCTCACCGACGGCTATGAGCACGAACGGGACGGCGACTTCGGATGCGGTGTAGCCGAAGATCGCTCCGGCCCGATCGCGCAACCCGTGGAGCGCCTTGCGGCGAATGGCCAGAGGAAGGAGGAGCGCGGCGGCAAGCACGATGCGCGACCACGCGACAAACGCGGGGGGCACGCCCGCATCCACGGCAACTTTGATGAACAGATAGGGGACGCCCCAGATCACGGAGCTGAGGACGAAGAGCGTCCAGGCGCGTGCGGTCATCTGTCAGAGGCGCCGGTCGGAATCGAACCGACGAGTCGAGGTTTTGCAGACCTCTGCCTTACCACTTGGCTACGGCGCCAGGGCGTCAAAAGTCACCAAAACACGCAGGTTTCTCAACCCCGCAGGGCCTCCATCAGTTCGGCCGCGCGTGCGAGTACCTGTTGATCCTCCTCACCAAGATGCACGATGCCTCCCCGCAGTCGCTCGACCCGACGCGCGCGTCCTTTCTGCAACAGTCGCCGTCCCGCCGCCGTCGCTTCGACCAGCTGCACACGGCCATCGCCGGCGTGACTCACGCGACGCACAAGACCTCGCCGCTCCAACCCGTCCACCAGGCGCGTGATCGTCGGTCGCCGCACCTGCTCGGCCTCGGCGAGTTGGCTCATCGTGAGCGAACCGCGAAACACGAGCACGGACAGCGCGGACGCACGCGGCCCGGTCAAGCCCATCGCCTTGTCAAGAACCCGTAGCCGCCGCAGCAGATGGATGGCGGCGGAGTGCAGCCGGTCGGCGATCGTCCTGGCAGGGGGTTGACGGGAGGCGTGTCTCATAATTACTTAGCTAAAGCTAACTACTTTCTTGGGAGGAGCAATGGAGCTCGCACAGGTGACGAACGTGGTCCACGACCTGGACCGCGCCGTGAGGTTTCACCGCGACACCCTCGGTCTGCCGCTCCTGTTTCAGGCGCCGCCGTCGCTGGCATTCTTTCAGATTGGGTCGGTGCGGCTGATGCTGTCGCCGCCCGAAACCGCCGAGCAGGATCATCCCGGCTCGGTTCTCTATTTGAAGGTGAAAGACATCGAGGCGGTGCACCGCTCGCTCGCGGGGCGCGGCGTCGAATTCGAGGGCAAGCCGCATCGCGTGCACGAAGCGGCCGACCACGACTTATGGATGGCGTTCTTTCATGACCCCGACAAGAATCCGATGGCGCTTATGGAGGAGAAGCCAAAGCGGAAGGCTTCCTGAACGACGACACCACTGCGACGCCGGCGACGAGAATGTTCGCCACGATGACGGGGAGCGAGTGGATCATCGCGCCGTACAGCGCCCACAAGCCCGCGGCAATGCCCTGCACCCGCCGTAACCCCGTCGAGGTCTTGGTGAAGTAGGAGACCAAAAAGACGGCGGTCGCCAGCCAGCCGATCCAATCGACGTGCGTCATCATGCCTGCCCCTTGAGCAGTTTCAGAACGAGAACCCTTTCCGCACCGTGAACGCCCAGCGCTTCCCCTGCATTCCCTGCCCGAACCGATAGCCAAACGCCAGCTCGGCCGCGTCCCCGCGCACGGCCCGCGTCGGCCCGAAGCGTAGCGCCAGGCCTGCGTCGCCTCCCTGGCGCGCGGGCTCGTCACCATACCACGCGCCGCCGTAATCGAAAAACGGAGCGAGACCCACCGCCATCAGCCCCAGAATTTCGTCGGCGACCAGGATCCGATCTTCGAACGTCAACCACGTCGTGCGCGTCCCGGTGAAGTCGTGCGCGCCGAACAGCCTGGGCCCGCGCTGCACCGTCCAGGGATCGAACTCCGCCCCGGGCTTCGGATGCGTCACGATCCCGCCCTCCGCGTGCGCGATCAGGGTGTGCCGCGAGATGTCCTGGCTCACGACCGTCACCTCCCCCCGCGTCCGCGTCGAGTCCAACCCATTGGCCGCCAGACGCAATACGGCAAATCCCCGTTTCCAGACGGCGGATGTCTGCCCGCTCACCTCGTAACCGACGCCCGACTGCAACGCGATGCCAAAGCGTAGTCTGGGCGAGACGTCCACGTCCTCGCGCCGCGCGTAGGAGTTGAAGTGCTCCAGCACGCGGAACCGCACCGACCCGATTTCGATGCCCGCCCGCGCAGTCGAAAACACCGAGTACGGAACCCGCGAGGTATCGGTGGCGCCAAAGTCTTCCCGGCGCCATTCCCACCCGACCCATACACGCGTGTAGCTGTGTGTCGTCGCGGTTGCCGCGATCCCTCCGATGATTCCCACCCGCAACAGGTGATGGCGCGTGCTGTCGAGGAGCACATCGTCGCGAAACCGCAGCACGCGCTCCTGGGCGGCTTCGCCGTAGGTCTCGAGCGAGTACGGCGCGGAGGTCTCGTGAAATGGCAGGCCGAAACGCCAGTCGCCGCGGAGGCCGTCCGAAAGATCCCGATAGCGCAGCGTGAGCAGTGTGCGGCGACCGAAGAACATCGGATTACTGAAGTCGAAATCGAGATGGCTGCGATCGGGGTTGCGGCCATAAATGAGCGCCACCTGCGTGGCCGTGCCAAGAAAATTGCGCTCGATGAAGCCGACGTCCCACGTGTTGTCGCCACCCGCGCTCGTGAAGCTGGCCTGGGGCTGGGTGCTCCAACCGTCCGAGGTCACCGCCCGCAGCGCGAGCTTCCCGTCAGGTTGGGAGCGAACGGTATCGACGCGCACTGATCGAAACACGCCGAGGGAGCGCAGCGCCCGCTCGCTTTCCGCCATTCGCGCGGAATCGAACGGAGCACCCCGGCTCAGCAGCAACCGGCGGCGGATTACCCACTGGCGGGTGCGCGAGTGGAGCTTGTTCGCCACATGCGCGACCCAATCGGGCGTCGCGTCGTCCCGGTCGAAGATGTTGCCATTCTCGATGATAACCGTATCGATCGTCTGACGGTCAGACGGCCGGACGGCCGGACTGCCCGCCTGCAACAACAACAGGACACCCAGCAGCACTATGGGCGTACTCCATGAATCCGCTGCCGCAGCCGGTAGGTCGCATGCCGGCCGGGGTCATCCCAGGCGGTAAAGTAGAGGATTGCATCGATCCGCCCGGCGATTTGTCGCTGGCCGCGCGTCTGCATCGTATACGTCCCGCGTACGGAATCGGGTCGCATCGGCCGGCACAGACACGTCACCGTTCCCCATGCCGGAATGGAGTCCCCCAACGAATACCGATGTTCAGCGGAGAGTCGGCGCGCGTCGCCGAGATCGAGCGCGACGATCAGCGAATACCCGTCACCCAGCGCGTCGGTCGGACCGAAATCGTAGCGCGCGACGAGCACGTCGTGGCGTCCGGTGAGGTTGGTATCGACACGCAGGTACACGACCGTGAAGCGCGGATCTGTATCGACGACGATGCGGCCGTGCTGTTCCCACCGTCCCGCCTGCTGCACGCCTGCCGTATCGCCCGCCCGCGGGAGGATGTCGCAACCCCAAATCCCGATCCCCAAGCCCCCAATCAATACACACTCAAGTACCGCTCGAGCTCCCACTCACTGACCTTTCCGATGTATTCCTGCCATTCGCCCCACTTCGCCTCGACGAACCGCTCGTAAATGTGCGTGCCGAGCGCCTCTCTGACGACGTCGTCCTTCTCGAGCGTGTCGAGCGCCTCGTGCAGATCCCGGGGCAGCTCGTCGATGCGATACTTGCGACGCTCCCGAAAGCTCATCTCGAAGATGTTCTTATTCACGGGGTCGGGCGGCGTCAGCTTCTTCTGGACGCCGTCGATCCCTGCCGCAAGCTGCACCGCAAGCGCGAGATAGGGGTTCGCCGATGGGTCAGGCATCCGCAACTCGCAACGCGTTCCCGTGCCCCGCCGGTCCGGGATGCGAATCAGAGGCGACCGATTCCGCATCGACCACGCGACGTTGACGGGCGCCTCATACCCCGGCACCAGCCGTTTGTAACTGTTCACGAGCGGGTTCGTCACGGCGCAGAAACCGCGGGCGTGCGTCAGCAGGCCGGCAATGTACGAGAGCGCCACGTCCGACAATTCCCACTGTCCCTTCGGGTCGTGGAAGGCGTTGCCGCCCTTCCGGAACAGCGACTGATGGGTGTGCATCCCCGACCCGTTCTGGCCGAAGATCGGCTTGGGCATGAACGTCGCGAGAAACCCGTGCCGGTACGCCACGTTGCGGACTATGAATCGAAATGTCGCGAGGTTGTCGGCGGTCTCGAGGGCCTCGGCGTAACGGAAGTCGATCTCGTGCTGCCCCGGCGCCACTTCGTGATGCCCCGCCTCGACTTCGAACCCCATCGCGACGAGATCCTTCACGATCAGCCGGCGAATCTCCTCGGCACGATCGACCGGCGTCTGGTCAAAGTAGCCGCCGTGATCGTGCGTGATCGTCGTCGGCTCGCCGTCTGAATCCAACTGGAAAATGAAGAACTCGGCCTCGACCCCGGCCATCATCTCGTAGCCGAGCGACTTGGCTTTCGCGATCTGGCGCTGCAACGCCTGGCGGGTGCAGCCGGCGAACGACGAGCCGTCGGGGTTGTAGATGTCGCAGATCACACGGGCGACTTTGCCGGCCGCGTCCCCGTTCGGCAGCACGCGGAAGGTGTCCAGATCGGGCCGCAGCACCATGTCCGATTCCTCGATCCGAACGAACCCTTCGATCGAAGAACCATCGAACATGATGTCGCCCTCGAGTGCCTTGTCGAACTGGCTCTCGGGCACCTCCACATTCTTGTTGACGCCCAGGATGTCTGTGAACTGCAACCTGAGGCTAGTTACGTCTTGCTTCTTCGCGGCCTCGAGAATCTCACGTTTGGATGACATGGTCAGCGATGGTGGAGGTTGGTGAAGGTTGGCGGAGGATGGTGGAGGTTAAGACGGTAAAGGACGGTGTAACCTCCACCGTCCTTTACCAACCTCGACCATCCTCCACAACCTACTTCAGATCAGGCGTCGTAATACAGGAAGAACTCGTACGGATGCGGGCGCAATGCAACGGCGTCCACATCTTTGACTCGCTTCATCTTGAGCCAGGTGTCGATGAGATCCTGCGTGAAGACTCCGCCTTCGAGCAGGAACGCATGGTCGGCCTCCAGGGCCTGCAGCGACTCGAGGAGACTTCCCGGTGTGTTCTTGACGTGCTTCCGCTCTTCCGGCTCCAGCTCGTACAGGTCCACGTCCATCGGCTTGGGCGGCTCGATCTTGTTCTTGATGCCGTCGAGGCCGGCCATCAACAGCGCCGCGAACGTGAGATACGGGTTGGCCGACGGATCCGGCGCCCGGAACTCGAGCCGCTTGGCCTTCGGCGACGTCGAGTACATCGGGATCCGGCAGATCGCCGACCGGTTGCGCTGCGAGTAGATCAGGTTGATCGGTGCTTCATAGCCCGGCACCAGCCGCCGGTAGCTGTTCGTCGTGGGAGCCGCGAAGGCAAGCAGCGCCGCCGCGTGCTTGATCAGCCCGCCGATATACCAGCGCGCCGACTCGGAAATCAGCGCGTAGCCGTCCTTATCGAAGAACAGGTTGTTCGTGCCGTTCCACAGGCTCATGTGCACGTGCATCCCTGAGCCGTTGTCGCCGAACATCGGCTTGGGCATGAACGTCGCCGTATAGCCGTTCTTATAGCACACGTTCTTGACGATGTACTTGTACATCATGACCTGATCCGCCATGCGCACCAGCGTGTTGTAGCGCATGTCGATTTCGGTCTGGCCCGCCGTCCCGACCTCGTGGTGGTGGACTTCCACCTCGATGCCCGACGCGATCATCGCCAGCATGATCTTGGAACGCAGGTCCTGCAGCCGATCGGTCGGCGGAACGGGGAAGTAGCCTTCTTTGTGGCGTGGACGGTGGCCGAGGTTGGCCGTCCCGTTCGTGCCGCTGTTCCAGATGCCCTCTTCGGAATCGATGTGGTAGTAGCCTTCATGCGCGTTCTGATCGAAACGCACGGAATTGAAGATGTAGAACTCCGCCTCGGGCCCGAAGTAGGCGGTCGTGGCGACGCCGCTCTTCTTCAGGAATGCTTCGGCTTTGCGCGCGACGTAGCGGGGATCACGCGAGTAGGGCTCACGCGTGATCGGATCCACGATGTCGCACGTCAAGGAGAGCGTCGGCACTTCCAAACAGGGGTCAACAAACGCGCTGGCCGGATCGGGGAGCAACAGCATGTCGCTCTCGTTGATGGCCTGAAAGCCGCGGATCGACGAGCCGTCAAATCCCAAACCGTCGGTGAACGTGTCTTCCTCGAGCTCCTTCAACGGAATCGAGAAATGCTGCCAAGTGCCGGGCAGATCCGTGAACCGCACGTCCACGATCTGCACTCCTGCTTCCTTCGCACGGCGAATCACATCCGCCGGCGACGTGCCGGCTGCCTTAGCACCGGTCGCGACGGACGGTTCCAGCGTTGCGGTCATTGAGTGGGGTCTCCTTCCCGGGTCGGTGAGACGCTTTGCAAGCGGCGGGCCATACTGGAAAGTAGAGGGCCTATGAGGGGGTGTCAAGAAATCCGTGCACGAATTGCAGGAAAAAGCGTCTGAAGGGCCACTTATCGTGTTGAAATGTGCAAACTGTCAGCCCAAATGTGCAACATCTGCGCTACAGCGCTTCCACGAAGTGCAACAGCTCGACCGCGGAAAACTCCGCGAAGCGTTCCTGAATGTCCTTCTCCTTCCATTCGAGGAAGATCCAGCCCGTGACCTTGTGGAGCTGCCCGCTCACGAAGTGAATCCTCCCGCGCACCGCGCCCAGCCCCGTATCGGGCTGGCCTTCGAGATAGACGTCCCAGCGTTGCTCGCCGCGCTTCAGCTCCCCCATGTGTCTGCCGTATTCGGTGCTCGCCATGGGGCCCTACTCTACCGGCTTTCCTGACAGCCGCCAGCCCGCGTTACATTCCTCCAGCCTATGACCTGTCACGCATGCGGCGCCCAACTTTCCTCCACGGCGCGGTTCTGTCACAAGTGCGGGGCGACCGTCGCTACCGCCCAAGGGGCCGGATGGCGAGCTGGCTTGCCGTGGGCGCTGGCCGGCGCCGCGCTTGGCGCTCTGGTCGCGGTGGCGCTGATGCGCGGGACCGGCCGGAAGCAGTCGGACACGTTAGCAGGGCCCATCGCCATCCGCGCCCCCGATATCTCCCAGCTCACACCAGAGGAACGAGCAAGTCGCCTGTTCAATCGTGTGATGATCCTGGCGGAAGCGGGCAAGCGGGACAGCGTCCAATTCTTTCTCCCGATGGCCCTGGGCGCCTATGCCCAACTGCCCAACCTCGACGCCGATGCGCGCTACCATCTCGGCTTGCTGCAACTCGCGGGCGGTAACGTGGCCGCCGCCCTCGCGCAGGCCGACACTATGCAGCGTGCGGCGCCGAATCACCTTTTCATCTATATCCTGCGCGCACACGCCTACGAGGCGCAGGGCAATGGTGGCCAGGAACAGCGGGCCTACGCCGATTTCCTGCGTCACGAGCAGGCGGAGCTGGCGCTCCAACGGCCCGAGTACGACGACCACCGCGAGGCGCTGACGAATTTCCATAGCGAAGCCCTGCGCCAGGCCCAGAGCCCCCGGAAACCGACATCGTGACCGCGACAGCTTCGCGCGTCATCCACGTGGCGCACAGCCCCGACGCCGATGACGCCTTCATGTTCTGGGCGATGGCCGCGGGGAAGATCGATACCGACGGCCGGCGTTACGTGCACGAGCTCGGCGACATCGAAAGTTTGAACCGCCGCGCGCTCGCAGGTGAGCTGGAAGTCACCGCGGTCTCGCTGCACGCCTACGCGTACCTCGCCGATCGCTACGCCCTGCTCGCGCACGGCGCCAGCATCGGAGATCGCTATGGGCCGCTCATCGTGAGCCGCAAACGGCCGCCGACGAGGCCACGCGCCGCGCTCACGGGCCGTCTGGTTGCGGTGCCGGGGGAGCTGACCACGGCGTTCCTGACGCTGCGGCTCTATCAGCCCGCCGCTCGACACGTCGTGGTGCCGTTCGATCAAATCGAAGATTACGTCGCCGCGGGAAAAGCCGATGCCGGGCTCCTGATCCACGAGGGCCAACTGACCTTCGCCGACCGCGGTTTGCATCTCTGGGCCGACATGGGCGAGTGGTGGTACCGGCAGACCCAGCTTCCCTTGCCACTCGGCGGCAATGTTGTTCGGCGCGACCTCGGCGACGAGCTCACCCGAGCGATCGCGCGCGATCTGAAGGCCAGTATCGAGTACGGTCTCGCCCATCGGGCCGAGGCGCTGGCGCACGCGCAGGGGTTCAGCCGCGGACTCGACACCGCGCGCACCGACCGGTTCGTCGGCATGTACGTGAACGCCTACACAGTCGACTACGGCGAGCTTGGACGTCGCGCGGTCGGTGAATTGTTGACCCGTGCGCATGCGGCTCATCTCATTCCTGCCCCCGTAGACCTGGCGTTCGTTGCGGCCGATTCCTAGTTTGGCCTTGGCTTCTCAAGGAGAATCGGGTTGACCGCTCCCCCGGGAATCGTCACCGTCCTCGTGGTCGATGACGAGGAGCCGATCCGGAATGCGCTGCGGAAATACCTGAAGCAGCAACAATTCGAGGTGTATGCGGCGAGCTCGGCCGACGAAGCGCTGCAGCAGCTGCGCCTCCATAAGATTGCCCTGATGCTGTCCGATATCCGGATGCCCGGCACGAGCGGCGTGGACCTCGTGCCCCAGGCGCTCGAGATCGAGCCCGAGCTCGCCATCCTGATGCTTACCGCCGTCAACGACGCCACCAGCGCGGCGCTCTGCATGCAGCGCGGTGCGATGGACTATCTCACCAAGCCGATCGAGCTTGCCGACCTGGGCCGCGCGGTCCAGCGCGCGCTCAAGCGCCGCGAGATGCATCTCGAGAATCGCCATCTGAACCAGTGGCTGAAGGAAGAGGTGACGACGCGCACCGCCGAGCTGCAGCGCGAACGACATCGAATGGAGCGTGTTTCGACCGCGACACTCGAAGTGCTCGTCAATGCCCTCGAGGCAAAAGACCCCTACCTCCGCGGCCATTCGGCGCGTGTCGCGGACCTGTCGGCGAACATCGCGACGGAGATGGGACTCTCCGAGGACGAGGTCGAGCGAATTCGAATAGCGGGCCGGCTGCACGATCTCGGCAAGATCGGGACGCGCGACGCGGTGGTTAATAAGGAAGGACCGCTCACCCCCGAGGAGTTCGAGCATGTAAAGCAGCATGTCATCATTGGCGCCCAGATTCTCTCACCGCTCACTCACCTGGGGCACATCGTCGCCATGGTGAAAAGCCATCACGAGCGCTTCGATGGCAGCGGTTATCCCGATGGATTGCGGGGCGAGGAAGTGCCGCTGGGCGGACGAGTGATCGCGGCGGCGGAAGTGTACGACGCGCTCACCACCGCGCGACCATATCAGGAGAAGATGACGCCCGAGCAGGCGGTCGAGCGGATGGCGGATCTCTCCGGCACCGTTCTCGACCCCAAGGTATACGACGCGTTGGTCAGAATTGTCGGCCGCAGGCAGACGTTGGTGTTCCTCGACGAGGACGTCGGACCCGCGATCTAGAAAGCTTGCTCTGTAAGAGACCAAACCCCGGGGCGAAAAGCTCCCCGGGGTTGGCGGTCGGGCGAAGTGGCCGTCACACTTCGGCCGCGACCTTTCGATTCTACGTCTGCCGATTTTACGTCCTGCATCGCATCCAAGTTTCACAAGATTAGATGCACCGACTCCAGGAACGGTTGCATCACCAGCGCTTCACTCGCCCGACTCGCGACATGGTCATCGTTTCGGTTTGAGACCCTCGGCGCAAAACGACCGTCGTGTTCGACGCGCCCCACCCCATCCCGGTAGGCCCGAAGATCACAACGGGATTCGAGGTCGCAAGTGTGACGCCGTGGCTCGAAGGACCCGGCGTTCGCCACCACGGCTCCCATCCTTGCGCGACGAACCGATCGATGCGCAACGTGTCGGCATCGAGCGTGACACGCGCGCGGGTCGATTGGAGGACGGCGCCATTCCGCCCCACGGCAAGCGCCGTCGTCACGTCGCGCATGGCTCGCTCGGTTTCGATCCAGTCCATGAGACGGCCGGCGCGCGGCACCCAGAACGCGAGCAGCACCGCCGCGATCGTGGCAACGACCATCAGCTCGAGGAGAGTGAACCCTTTGGACATTCGCTGTTTATAGCGTGTCAGCGAACCCCTGCGGCATCTGAAAAACCCGGCGAAAAGCCAGAAAATGCGCCATTTGCGGTCTAACGCCCTCGGGCGGCGAACGCTATGTTGGTGCACGTGATGGTCTTGCCGGTCGGCATGTCTGCTGCAAGAGGGACGCGCGTGAGTACTGAACTGCAGTCTCGCCGCGCGGGCCTGCCCCATGCGGTTTTCCTACAACGGGTGGCCGATGAGCCCGCTACCTCCCCAGAAGTGCGTCTGGGTCAGGGAGCGTTTCTGGCGCTGCGATTTGTCGATCTACTCGCTCCCGATCGCGAACTCCCCAGTCCCGATGTGTTCCGCTACCAGTGGGCAGCCACCGAGCGCTATTGTGCCGAGCTCGCCGGCGAAGGGACCGAGGCCTCGCATCTGAGCTGCATCGTGCGCTCGGCCGGAGAAGCGCATCGCGACGGCGAAATCCAGCTACTTGGTCCGGCGCTGTTTGCGTACGCGCTATACCTCGAGCAGGAATCGCATCTCGAGGAAGCCGAAGACGTCTTGCAAACGATGATCACCGTCGGGGCGGAACGGCTGAAGACGTCCGATACCATCTCGGCGTGGCTGCGCCTCGGCCGGGTGAGACGCATGCAAACGAATTGGGAATCCGCGGTGGTGGGATACGGCGAAGCCGGCCGAATCGCCGCCTCCGTCGGAGATCGCCAATCGGTGCTCCTCAGCCGGGTTGGGCTATGCAACGTTGTCCAGTTCCGCGGCAATCTCACCGAGGCTGAAGTAGGGTGGCGAGCTCTGTTGAATGATGCGACCAGCGACGGCTTCCGCAGCGTTCAAGCGCAAGCCGAGCATGGTCTGGGCAACACCCTCGATCGCCGCGGTCAAACCGTGGAAGGTGTTCCGCATTTGTGGCGAGCCTACGAGCTCTATGAGGACGAATCCGCTCGGCTACGCGCGTTGAGCGATCTGGGTCTCTCGTTGCTGACGATTGGTCAGGTGGCGGCTGCGGAACAAGCGCTCAACGAAGTGGTGCGCCGCGAGAGCGTCGCGGACAACCTGTCAAACGCGAAAATCGAGTTGATGAACTGCGCGTCTTTCAGACGTGACCGCGTCTCGTTCGAGCGGTGGCGCGAGCGCGCCCTCGATCATGGCGGCGAACCCGCGCCGAACATCCGCACGGACTACCACCTAAAGGCTGGTGTTGGTTTCGCTCGCTTTGAGAACTTCGGACGCGCCGAGCACGAGCTGCGCCGTGCACTGGAAATCGCCAGCACTCACGACTTGCATGAATTTGTTTTTAGAATCGAACGGCTGATCAGCGGGCTCCGGGAATGTGTGACTCCCGATGAGCTGGAGTCACCAGTCCCGGAGCCCAAAGACGCCACCGAAGCGCTCAGAGAGGTGTCGGCTTCTCTCGCAGCGCTTGGGGGCTAAGCGTTAGTGGCAGGTAACCGGATTGCTGTGATCGCACACGCCGCTCGGGCCCGACGCATCGGCACAAGCCGAGGCGGTGAGGGCGAACGAAACGAGAACCAATGCTAGGGCGAAGCGGATGCGGCGGGACATGAAGCCTCCGTGGGCTGGTTGAGAGAGCGGTCGTAGACACCAGCCAACTTGGGCGGAGAACACCGTTTCGTTAGGGCATTTTTGCGGCATCGTAGGGCGATTTTGCGGCAATTAGGGAATTCTTCGGAGGACCTGTAGGGGAATGCTGGTACTCGCTGCGGTCTCAGATCTGCAATTCCAGAAACTGCGCAACGCGGTCGCGCCGGACTTCACCCTGGCGCGCGCGGCGACGTGGGATGCCGCCCTCGAAACGATCCGCGGCCGCCCCGTGGAGATCGCCGTCGTCGACCCGATGCTCGGCGGGGCCCGGGGCCAGGAGGTCGAGCGGCTCCGTGTGCTGTTCCCATCGCTCCCGTTTATCCTGTATACCCCGGTGATGACTGCCGAGCTCGCTCCGGTACTCCTCGCGATGGGGAAATGCGGCATCACTCAGGTCGTGTTGAGTCCCACCGAAGACCACCCGGATCGCTTGCGCGGTCTCCTGTCCGAAGAGGCGATGCAGTCCGCCTCGCAGCGGTTACTCGACCAGCTCACGACCGCGCTCGCGCCCTTGCCGGCCGAGCTGCGTTGGGTGCTGGAAGACGCCATGCGCAGCCCCGGCGCCGTGCAGACGATTCAGCAGGTCGCCGCCCGCGCCCGCGTGGACCGCGGCACCTGCGCGCGCTGGTTCGCGCGGGCCGGTCTGCCGAGCCCGCGGGATATCCTCGCCGCCGCGCGGGTCCTCTATGCGCACCGCCTGCTCAAGGACCCGGGTTTCACGATCGAGGATGTCGCCAAACGGCTCGGCTACGCCCAGGCGAAGACGCTCCAGCAGCACGCGCGCAAGTATCTCGGCCTCACCGCCGGCGAAATGCGCCTGTCGCTGACGGCGGAAGAGGCGACCGCCCGCATCGTCCAGGGATTCCTGACGCCCGCGCGTCGCGAAGCGGCGAACGCCTCATGATGACCTCCCCCCCGCGCAAACCGGCGACCGTCCTGATCGTCGATGACGAGGCGGGCCTGCGCCGCGTGCTCGAGCGGTACCTCGAGCGCCACGGTTATCGGGTGCTGAGCGCCGGCACGGCCGAATCGGCCTACGAGATGCTGGCGTCCGAAGCGGCGGATGCGCTGCTGCTCGACATTCATTTGCCCACGATGTCGGGGCTCGCGCTCTACCTGGCGATCATTCACCGCTGGCCGGCGCTCGAGGGACACATCGCCATCATGACGGGTGACGCCGAAGCGCACGAGGTGCGCACCTGGCTGGACCATCACCACTGCACCGTCATTCGCAAGCCGTTCAACCTCCAGCAGGTGGCGGATTGGGTCTCATCCGCGCTGCAACGCGACCGCTCGTCGGGCGCGATGGATGCATGACGACGGTCGCTCACGCCGATCCGCTGCACGTCTTGCGAGAATACCGAAACCTTGCGCCCTGGAACCTGCGGGATCTCTCGACAGTGGTGGGCGCGGTGCTCGACGCGTCGGCGGTCACACCCATCAATGCGGCCGCCAAGGCAGCGCCGAGTGAGCGGACGATCCGTTTCTATGTGACCCGCGGGCTGGTGAGTCCTCCGGAAGGCCGCGGCACCGCCGCGACATACTCCTACCGCCACTTCCTCCAGCTGCTCGCCATCAAGTTGCGGCAAATGGAGGGCGCGACGCTCGCCGCGATTACCAAAGACATGCACGACCAGACGGGCGACGTCCTGGAGCGGCGCTGCGCCCAGGTCCTCGGCACCTCGCTCCCGACGCCCGACCGGCTGCCGCTGAAAGGCGCCGAGGGGATGCCCCGCGGACGCTCCGGCCGTGCGCTCACCGCGTGGCTGACGCGCGACGCCGACAAGGAAGCCGGCGGCCCGACGACCTGGCGCCGAATCCCGGTGACGCGCGGTGTGGAGCTGCACGTCGATGCCGACCACCCGCTCGCCCGGCTCGGCACCGACGCCCACGGGCTGGCGGAGACCATCCGCCAGGCAATCGCGAAACTCCTGCCGCACAGCACGTAATACATCTGTACGGGCGCCGCATGCTGCGCCCCTACCATTACAGGAGACGATAATCATGTGGGTGCTGCTGGTACTCGTCGTCATCGTTGGTCTCTGGATGGTGAGCGCGTATAACGGGCTCATCTCGTTGAAGAACCAGACCGTCAATGCCTTCAAGCAGATCGACGTGCAGCTCAAGCGCCGCCACGATCTGATCCCGAATCTCGTCAACGCCGTCAAAGGCGCCATGGATTTCGAGCGCTCGACGCTCGAAGCCGTGATTCAGGCGCGGAATCAGGCGGTGAAAGTGAATGCCTCCGGGCCGGAGGCAATCAAGCAGATCAGCCAGGCGGAGAATGCGCTTTCCGGTGCGCTGTCCCGGTTGCTCGTCACCGTAGAGCGCTATCCCGACCTCAAGGCGACCGGCAATATCGCCCAGCTGCAGGAGGAGCTGACCTCCACGGAGAACCGAATCGCGTTCTCGCGGCAGCTCTACAACGACACCGCGACGCAGTACAACACCAAGCAGCAGCAGTTCCCCACGACACTCGTGGCGGGTCTGGCGCATGCGGAACAGACGGATCTGTGGGAGATCGAAGATCAGGCTGAACGGGCGGTACCGCAGGTTGACCTCTCCCGACGGTAATCTCTTTCAACAACAGGAAGCCAATCGCCGGCGCACGACCTGGCTGGTGATTGGCTTCGTCCTGTTTTTCGCCTGGTTGGGCTTCGGCGGCGACTACGTGTGGGCGCTGCAGGGCCATCACCCGTTTCCGTGGGTCGGCCTCGTGCTCACCACGGTCGCGATCTTCACCGTGTGGCACACCTACAAAACCGGGCCGGAGAAGGTCCTGTGGGCGACCGGCGCGCAGGAGCTGATCGATCCGAAGACCGACGCCGAGCGGCAGGCCGCCAACGTCGTCGACGAGATGGCGATCGCCGCGGGGATACCCAGGCCGCAGATCTGGATCATCCCGGACGACGACCCGAACGCCTTTGCGACCGGTCACGGTCCCAATGACTCTCACATCGCGATGACGCGCGGGTTGCTGAAGATCTGCAACCGCGACGAGCTCCAGGCGGTGATCGGCCACGAGCTGGGCCACGTCAAGAATCTCGACGTGCGGTTGATGACGACCCTGGCCGCGCTCGTCGGCGCGATCCTGCTCGTGCGTGAAGGCATGGGCCGGATGATGCGCGGCGGCGGCCTGCCGGTGCGGGGAGGCAGGAAGTCAAAGAACGCGGGGCCGCTGCTCGCGATTCTGCTCGCGCTGTGGGTCATTTCCTGGATCGTGGCGCCGCTCGTGACCCAGCTGCTCGCGCTCGCGGTCAGCCGGCGGCGCGAATATCTCGCCGACGCCATGAGCGCGCAGTTCACGCGCAATCCGCTGGCGCTCGCCAGCGCGCTCGAAAAGATCGAGGGAGCGGCGGCGCCGACCACGTCGATCAAGAGCGGCGCGGCGCACCTTTGCATCTGCGACCCGTTGGGGCGCCGACTCACGAACCGCGAGGGATGGCTCGCCGATCGGTTTGCCACCCATCCACCGATGAGCATGCGGATCTCGCGCCTCAAGGGCATGGGATACGCGCAGCTGAAGAAGGAGGGAGGCTCATCCACAAGTTTCGCGCCCGCCTGAACCGGTACAAGCTGCAAGAACGCCGTCTTGCGCGCGTGGCCCTGGCCGACGATCCCGCAATCACCGCCGCCGTACAGAGCCACATGACCGAGCACCAGCTCTCGGAGGGGGCAGTGCGGCGGCAGGTGCGCAAATACCTGGATGAAATCATTCCCCATTTCAACGTGTTGTCGTATTACAGAATCGGTTACAACGTCGCGAAGATTCTCGTCAATCTCCTGTACAAAACCAGTGTCGATCACCAGGACGAGCCCAGCGATGTCTTGTCGCTCCCCAGGCAAGCGCGCCTCCCCGAGCTCGAACGACTTGCCCGCGAGATGCTGGTGCGTATCGGGGCGATCATTCCGGTCACCCCCGTGCCGCTGGCCGCAGCCGCGCTGCTCTCGTTTGGCCAGACGGTCATCCAGAGGAACGCGCTGCTCGAGCGCATGGACCAGCTGCGGGACCGGCTCCTGGAGGTGAACGGCAAGATCGTACGGGGCGGGGCGCGGATCGGCGAAGTCTGGGATCGTGCCTGGCGGATGCTGCGGATGCGCCGGCTGGTCGTCGCAGACGGCGACACGCTGGTGGTATTGCCACGCGGCCGCCCCCTGCTCGAGTTTTATGCGAACTCGATCGCGCACCTCATTCCCATTCGCGGGCCTCGGCTGCCGTTCCATAAGGCCCACGAAGTGGACACCAACTCCCGAGACTCATGACATGATGGTACTGCTCGCCGTCTTGACACTCCAGCAGGCGGATCTGGTGGTGACGAACGCCCAGATCTACACCTCCGATGTGAATCGGCCCGTCGCCGAGGCACTCGCCGTCCGCGCCGGGCGAATCGCGTTCGTGGGCAGCAATCGCGGCGCATTGGCGCTCGCCGGCCCGCGCACCGAACGGCTCGATCTCGCCGGGAAGACGCTGATCACCGGAATGGTGGATGCGCATGCCCATCTGCTCGGGCTGGGCCAGGCGCTGCGCACCGTCGACCTCGTGGGTACGCGCTCGTACGACGAGGTCATCGCGCGCGTGGTCGAGCGCGTCAGGACGGCGCGGCCCGGTGAGTGGATTCGCGGGCGGGGCTGGGACCAGAACGACTGGGCCGACACCCGTTTCCCGACCCACGCGGCGCTGTCCCGCGCGGTGCCCAACAATCCCGTGTATCTCACGCGCGTCGACGGACACGCCGCGCTCGTGAACGCGAAGGCGCTCGAGCTGGCCCAGGTTACCGCGGCGACGCCCGACCCGAGCGGCGGCCGGTTTATTCGTGATTCTGCCAATAATCCGACCGGCGTCTTGGTCGACAATGCACAGGGTATCGTGGGTCGAGTCATCCCGGCGCCGTCGCGTGCGGAGCTGCGAGAGCAGACGCTCGCGGCGATCGGGGAGGCGAATCGCTGGGGGTTGACCGGCATCCACGACGCCGGCGTCGCTCCCGAGGGCATCGCGGTCTATGGGGAATTGGCGAAGGAAGGGCGCTACAACCTGCGCAATTACGTCATGGTGCGATCCAGCGATTCGGTGTTGGACGAGATTCTGCAGCGCGGACCGCAAAAGGCGCTGTACGACGGCCGGTTATGGATCCGCGCGATCAAGCTGGTGGCCGACGGCGCGCTGGGGAGCAGGGGCGCCGCCTTGCTGGAGCCCTACAGTGACGATCCGGGCAACACCGGGCTAGTCACCACGCCGCCCGAGCGCATCAAGAGCGTGGCCGTGCGCGCACTCAAGGCAGGATTCCAGGTCAATGTCCACGCGATTGGTGATCGGGCCAATCGCATCGTGCTCGATCAGTTCGAAGCGGCGTTGCGCGAGGTCCCGATCGCCGACCACCGGTTTCGGATCGAGCATGCGCAGATCCTGCGCTACCAGGACATTCCTCGGTTCGCCGAACTCGACGTCATTCCCTCAATGCAGGGCAGTCATCAGACGAGCGACATGTATTGGGCGCCTAATCGCCTGGGACCTGCGCGCCTGGGAGGAGCGTATGCTTGGCGTTCCCTTCTCAATACCGGCGTCGTGATTCCGAACGGCTCCGATTTTCCGGTCGAAGCCGTGAACCCGCTGATCTCCTTCCACTCGTTCTTCACGCGGCAGGACGCCGACAATTTTCCGCCGGGCGGCTGGATGCCCGAGCAACGCACCACGCGCCAGGAAGCGTTGTTGTCGATCACGCTGTGGCCGGCCTATGCGGCGTTCATGGAAAACGAGAGCGGCAGCATCACGGCCGGAAAGTATGCGGACTTCGTGGTGCTGGATCGGGACATCATGGCCGTCGCTCCGGAAGCGGTGCTGGGCACGCACGTGCTGCTGACCGTGCTGGGCGGCAAGGTCGTGTACCGGGCTAACCCAATTAACTGAACACGTTCAAAAATACCCCTTGACGGCCGCGCGCCGGCCGACAAGATTGTCTGTAGTTGAACGTGTTCAAAATACTCTACCGCCCCGGAGGAGGCCCGGTATGGTCAACACCTATCTCTTCTACCTCGCCCTGAGCATCGCACTGACCGTCTGGGTGGGACACACGCTGCACAAGAACGGACGTCCCTTCCTGCTCCACGCCTTCGACGACAATCCGGTCGTCACCGACTCCATCAACAACCTGCTGCTGGTCGGGTTCTACCTGGTGAACTTCGGGTTCGTGAGTCTGGCGTTGAGAGCCACCGTGCCCGTCGCCGGGTTGCAGGGGGCCATCGAACTGTTGTCCGTCAAGATCGGCCAAGTCCTGATGGTGCTCGGCGGCATGCACTTCTTCAACATGCATATGCTCCACAAGCTCGGCCGCCGGAGAGCGAAGCCTCCGCTGTCGCCTCCGGGGCTCGGTCACACCGTGTTGCGCGGCGCCGCATGAAGCAGCGGCCCAAAGCGGTCGCCACCAAGGCCAGGATCCTCGAAGCCGCGCTCGAACTGTTCCGCGAGCGCGGCTACGAGGCGGCGACGATGCGCGCGATCGCCGAGCGGGCCGGCGTCGCGCTGGGGAACGCGTACTACTACTTCGGCTCCAAAGAGCATCTGATCCAGGCGTTCTACGATCGGACGCACATCGAGCATGTCGCCGCCGTCGGGACCCAGCTCGACGAGGTCAAGGACTTCAAGGCGCGCATGCTCCTGGTCATGCGCGCGAAGCTCGAGTCGATCGAACCGTATCACCGGTTTGCCGGGTTGTTGTTTCGCTCTGCGGCGGATCCCGCGAGTCCGCTCAACCCGTTCAGCGCCGAGTCTCAGCCGGTGCGCCGGGAAGCGACCGAGATCTTTCGCAAGGTCGTGGAAGGATCGCGCGGACGGATCGCTCCCGAGCTGCGGGCCGAGCTGCCGAATCTGCTGTGGCTGTATCACATGGGGATCGTCCTGTTCTGGATTCACGACACGTCCAAGGGACGCCGGCGCACGTGGCGGCTGATGGAGCGGTCTGTGGATTTGATCGTGAAACTGGTGCAGCTCGCGTCGCTGCCGTTGATGGGGCCGGTCCGACGAGCGGCTTTGGGAATGGTGCGCGAGCTGCGCGGGTCAACTCAGGAGTCCGCGGCGTGACTGTTCTGCGATTCTTAAAGGATGTCGCGAAGCGATTCGGGCAGTATGTCCTGATGGTCATCGGCGGCGTATCGGTGTTCATGACACTCGCCTTGGTGGTCGGGTATCTCCCGTATTCGGACCGGCCCGGGCCTGGTTGGTATGGATGGTTCGAGGGTGCAGCGATCGAGGATCTTTGGCACAACATGCCCTACGTCCTCGGCTTTGCGACTCTCGCCGCCTGGACAGCGCTCTTCTATGTCCTGCCAGTCGTGGTGCTGATGCGTCTGCTGGCGCGCGCCAGAGTGCGCCAATGGCTCCTTGGCGTGCTCGGCGCGTTGGTGACAGCCATGCTGACGTTTCCGGTGGTGGCCGGGGCCGGGTGGTACATCTCGATTGGGGTTGTGCCGGTTTTGGTCGGCGCGATACTGGGTGCGGGATTCGGCGCTACGATTCTGGCACAAAAACACGAAGCCCCCGCGACGGCTCGATAAGCGCGCCCGGGGGCCGAGACACTGCCGCGCAGGGACTCAGAATTCCAGACGGAATGTCAGCGTGGGAACCGGAGGAAGAAAGATTCGAGGCTTGTAGACCACACGTTGGACTCCGGTCTTATCGTCGAAGTCGACGTTTGGAAATCCCGGAGAAATCGGCGTGAACCCGACATTGAGCACCGAAATCCCCAGCTGACCGATGGATCGGCCCGGACCGCCGACTTCCTTCTCAAAACCGATGTCGACATGGCCCATCCACCCGCCACGTGCCGAATTCTCCGGACCCATGATCATGCGCGACCATCTGAATATCCCTCCGGGCCGGAGCGTCCCGTCGGCGGCCAGGTTGCCCAGGGTGATCGTGCCCAGCGCGGGCGTAATGGGATCACTGCTGGCGACGTCACCGACCAAGTGGAAACGCCAGCCGCGGCCGGCCAGCAAACTG